>Ga0210040_10000222_pt1 | contig 99796 bp, 86 predicted proteins | sample CryGeyCG12114_NA_FD_185462 | JGI IMG/M metagenome (GOLD analysis project Ga0210040, IMG submission 185462) | Groundwater microbial communities from aquifer - Crystal Geyser CG19_WC_8/21/14_NA (SPAdes) (version 2) | ecosystem: Environmental > Aquatic > Deep subsurface > Groundwater | place: USA... | reverse complement strand
ACGCCGTTGAGGAAAAGGCGGTTATCTTTGGCCGTACGCCCCACATTGGTTGATTTGCCTGGCAGCAGGTCGCGTACACGCTCCCAAGCCTGGTCACTGATTTCGTAGCGTCGCATAAGCTTTTTAACTATTAACGACAATTGACGAGAATTATTCAGTTATTTGTCAACACAACCTAGTATAAAGTTAAAACAAAAGCGCCTCCATTTCAGGAGGCGCTTTTGTTTTGTAGTATGAAATTTACAGCTCAGTATATGATTGCACTTTATACTTTGCTATCAAAATAAATTGAAGCATGGAGGCTGTAAACTAAACTGTGTCAAAGGATTAGCAGTACTACCTTTAACGCAGTCAAGATGGAAAACAAAAACGAACTTGATCTGGAGCAGATCAAACGCCAGTTCCTGAAAGCGTTCAGGAGCGGCAAACCTACCTTCGGCAAGGACGGCGCGCTTGGGCCATTGCTGAAACACTTCTTAGAAGCCGCTTTGGATGCGGAGATGGACCTGCACCTGTCGGATGAGCAGCGCGGGCAGGGCAACCGGCGCAACGGCAAAGTCTCTAAGCAGGTCCGCACCTCGGGTGGGGTGCTTGAAGTGGAGAGCTCCCGCGACCGCTCCTCAGACTTTGAACCCCAAATTATCAGAAAACGGGAGACGGTACTGGCCGAGAACCTGGAGCCCCGCATACTGAGCATGTACGGTTTGGACATGAGCCTTCGCGACATCTCGTTCACGTGGAATTGCAATGTTTTACTGGAGACTTTCTTTAGGCAGCCACAGCTTGGTTGTACAACAGGACTTCATATTGACAAGGGGTCAGGTAGCCAAGGGCTGAATGCCTCCTTTTCCTGTTATACCACCCCTCAATGTACTCAAAGACGGCTAGTTGAGCCTCTTGTCTAGTGGCAAATTTGTGGTGGTAGACCATTTCGATCTTCATTGTCTTGAAGAAGCTCTCTGCCATGGCATTGTCCCAACAGCTTCCTTTCCGGCTCATGCTCTGCTGTACCGGCATCCCCTCCAGCTGCTCACGGAACTCGCTGGAGGCGTACTGCACGCCCCGGTCGGAGTGAAACAAAAGGGAGTGGGGCAGGGGCCTGTTTTTAATGGCCATCTGCCAGGCCGCCACACTAGTCGCTTCCGCCTCCATGGTCTCACTCAGCGCCTAGCCCACTACTTTCCTGTCGGCCAGGTCCAGCACCACCGTCAGGTAGAGCCAGCCTTCCCCGGTTCTGATATAGGTCAAGTCGGAGACCCATTTCTCTGCCGGTCTTGCCGCACTGAAATTCCTTGAGAGGTAGTTCTCCGCCACTGCACATGCATGGCTCGAGTCCGTGGTCTGCACCCGGCATTTCTTGCGCACGATGCTCTGTATCCGGTGCCTCTGCATTATTCTGGCTACACGAGGACGGGACACGCAAATACCCTGCTGCTGCAGTTCCACGGCAATCCTGGGAGAACCATAGCGGCACTTGCTTTGCTGGTAGACCTCTTTAATCTGCTCCACAAGCTCCTGTTCTTTCTGCTCCCGCAGGCTGACAGGATTTTTGAGCCAGTAATAGTAGCCGCTGCTACTTACCTGGAGCACCCTGCACACCCTCTCAACGGGAAATTGGTTTCGGTGTCCTTTTATGAATCCGTATACCGCCCGTCTCCCCTGGAGAAGATGCTCACCGCCTTTCTTAGTATATCACGCTCGAGCTGCGCCTCCTTCAACTCCTTTTGTAGCTGCTTTATCTCTTTCTGCTTCTCTGTGGGCCCTTCCGTGGACTGGACAGGCGAACTGTCCTTCTGCCGCAACTTGCTCAATCGGGCTGGGTCTATGCCCAGCTCATCAGCCACTTCTTTTACTGATCCCCTCGCATAGGAGAGGCCAATGGCCATCCGCTTGAAGGAGGCATCAAATACTCGTCTTTCCATAATAGCCAAATTTAACATTTTACTTAAATCTGCCTATCAAAAGCCTCCAGTCAAAGGTAGCAAGTCCAGTTCTGTCGGAAGCATGTGCCCTGACGGATAGGCATGCAGAATTTTTTAAAGAAGAAAAATTTGTGTGAAAAAGACAGAAATTGAGACACTTCTCAATTTTATTTATTAGTTTTGTAACGAATAGTATTGCTACACGCAAGAAATTTATAGACGAAGAGGCGAGAGAACAGGCTCTATAACCCTCTGGCAACCATCCGCTTGGAAAGGTGCCAAGTCCTGCCCACTAAGGGAAAATATAAATTAAGAAAACATGAACAAATCAGTAAGTACCTCCCATACCAATCAGCGCAACGTTTTCGATCGTTTTTTTTCTGTTGCTGCCACATCCTGGCAGATGCATTGTTGTTGCTGTAGCCACTGTTCCTGTTAAGGAACTTCTCTTTTCCGGGTAGTACGCGCGGTCTGTAGCCTATACACCGCCTTTTCTTCACCAGGATTATCATTATTTACAATTTTTGTTTTCTTGCACCTTCATCAGGCCGAAGCTATACTTTACCAGCTCAGGCTTCAGGTGCGCAGCCTTATTGTCATGAGTGCAGCAACTATCAAAAACACATCAAAACAGCACCGCTACGTATTTTCTGCGGCGCTTTTGCCTATAAATTCCGCAGCCGGCACAGCTGTTTATACTCTCCGGATAAAGCTCATGTCCACCATGAGCCAAATGCGCTGTTGTAACACCTCCTGCTGATTCCCGGCCATTATACCATGTATTGCCTCTTACTGTAAACTGCTGCCTGGTTGGCAGCAAGTATGAATTAAAGGGCATCAGGACAAACTATACATTATACAAGAACTCAGAACATGCAAAGTTTTAGATCAGAGATAGAAAATCCAATTGTAGAAAAGGACATTATTGAACTGGAGAGAAAGATCCGTTTGTACCGTGAGGGCAAGCTTCAGGAAGATAAGTTTAAGAGCCTGCGCCTGGCGCGCGGCATTTACGGCCAGCGCCAGTTGGGCGTGCAGATGATCCGGATTAAGCTACCTTTCGGAAGGCTTACTACAAAACAGCTGGTGCATATTGCCGGCATTTCAGACGAGTATGCAACCGGTAACCTGCACCTGACTACGCGTCAGGATATTCAGCTGCACTATGTGAGCCTGGACAGAACGCCGGAGTTATGGGCGAAACTGGACAAGGAAGACATTACGCTGCGGGAGGCCTGCGGTAACACTGTTCGTAACGTGACTGCTTCGCCTGAAGCAGGTATAGATCCGAACGAACCTTTTGATGTGTCGCCTTATGCCGATGCGACCTTCCGTTATTTCCTGCGCAACCCTATTTGCCAGGAAATGGGACGTAAATTTAAGATAACCTTTTCCTCCAGCGACCGGGACAGCGCCATGTCCTACATCCACGACCTTGGTTTTATACCTAAGGTAAAGGAGGTAAACGGCGAAACGGCGCGTGGCTTCAAGGTCGTAATTGGCGGCGGACTTGGTGCGCAGCCGATGCTGGCGCAACCGCTTTATGATTTCCTGCCGGATGATCAGGTAATTCCATTAATCGAAAGTGTTATCCGCGTGTTTGACCGCTACGGGGAAAGAACCAACCGCAACAAAGCCAGGTTTAAGTATGTGGTGAACAAACTCGGGCTGGAAGAAGTAATGCGCCTGGTGAAAGAAGAAACCAAAGCGCTGAAAGTCCACAGCTTTGAAGTAGACAGTACAGTAGTAGATTTTACCCCTGCGCTACCGTCCCCGAAGCCAGTTCCTGATTTTGTAATTGACAACACCGAGAAGTATGGCCGCTGGCTGAAGACCAACGTGTTTAGCCAGAAGCAGGAAGGCTATTTCGGTATCTATATAAAAGTGCCTACAGGTGATATTAGTACCGCCACTGCCCGGCAACTGGCCCCGCTGGTACACGATTTTGCCGGTGACGAGATACGGGTAACGCAAAACCAGGGATTGCTGCTGAAGTATGTAAAGCAGGAGGCCCTGCCATACTTCTTCGCGCAACTGGATGCGCTGGCGCTGGCAGAACCAGGTTTCGACAGCGTGGCCGACGTAACCACCTGCCCGGGTACCGATACCTGTAACCTGGGCATCTCCAACAGTACTACCTTTGCCAAAGTGCTTGAAGATGTGATCATCAGCGAGTATCCTGAACTGATTTTTAACACCGACATCAAAATAAAAATAAGTGGCTGTATGAATTCCTGCGGCCAGCATGGCATCAGCAATATCGGTTTCCATGGCTCATCGCTGAAGAGCGGAAAGAGTGTGCTGCCGGCCCTGCAGGTGCTGCTGGGCGGCGGCACTGTTGGCAACGGAGAAGGCCGTGCAGCACAAAAGATTATCAAAGTACCCGCCAAAAAGGGTACGGATGCATTGCGCTACGTGATTAACGACTACAAAACAAACAAGCAGGAAAACGAGCGCTTCAACGATTATTACGACCGGCAGGGCAAAGACTATTTTTACCAGATGCTGAAGCCACTAGCCGACATCAGCAACCTGACGCCAGATGACTTTATCGACTGGGGCCATCAGGATCCTTACGCGACTGCTATAGGAGTAGGAGAGTGCGCCGGTGTGATGATTGACCTGGTGGCGACACTGCTGTATGAATCTGATGAGAAACTGGAGTGGGCGGCGGAAGCGCTGGAAGACAATCGTTTTGCAGATGCCATTTACTATGGTTATGGTTCTTACATCAGCACAGCCAAAGCTTTGCTGCTGGATAAAGATGTAAAGTGCAATACACAGATTGGCATTGTTCAGGACTTTGATACGCATTTTGTAGCGACAGGCGAGTTCGGGTTTGAGCCAGATTTTAAAAGCGTGGTGCTGCAGCTAAACCAGCAAGAGCCGGACGAGGCATTTGCGCGGGCCTATCTGGAAAGAGCCTTACTGTTTCTGCAGGAAGCTTCCAGTTACCGCAAGCTCCATAACGAACTGGTAAGCTAAAGTGCTAAAGTCGATAAAATAGTTTTGAATAACTTAATGAATAATCGAATTCATTCACTAAGTTATTCAATCATTCAAAATTACAAGGAGATGGCATTGATAAAAAAAGATATAAAAGCAGGTCTGGGTAGATTGGCGCAGCCTGCCTTAGATAACTTAGATAAGCAACCAAGACTAACGCTGGTAGGCGCCGGTCCCGGCGATCCGGACCTTATCACCATGAAAGGTATAAAAGCCCTGCAGCAAGCTGATGTGGTGTTGTATGATGCACTCATAAGTCCTGAGCTGCTGCAGCATGCACCAGCAGCGGCGCTTAAAGTATACGTGGGAAAGCGTGCCGGGCAGCACAGCTACAAGCAAAACGAGATCAACGAGCTGATAGTAAAGTTTGCTTTCTCGCATGGCCACGTGGTGCGCCTGAAAGGTGGCGATTCTTTCGTGTTCGGGCGTGGCTACGAGGAGCTCGCGCATGCAGATAAGTTTAACATTGCAACGGCAGTAGTACCGGGTATTTCCAGCAGTATTGCCGTACCGGAGTTGCAGCAGATTCCGCTGACTATTCGCGGCGTGAATGAGAGCTTCTGGGTAATTACGGGCACAACCAGTTCCGGCGAGATCTCCAGAGACATTCCGCTTGCGGCGCAATCCAGCGCAAGTGTTATCATTCTGATGGGCCTGGGCAAGCTGGCGCAAATTGCAGAGATTTATACTTCGGCAGGCAGGGCAGATTTGCCTGTTGCCGTTATCCAGAACGGATCGCTACCTGATGAGAAAATCGCCATCGGCAACATCCATAACATTGTGGAGCGCGTGCAGGCCAATACAGTGGGAGCGCCGGCCATTATCGTTATTGGCGAGGTGGTAGCTTACCATCCGTCGTTGCGCTATACCCTGGAATTTGGCTTGCGTCAGCAAGGTTATGTTGCAGCCTGAACTTAAAGTATAACCATACGATGAGCATCCACCCGGAAACAGCAGCATTACAGCCAGCAATCGTTACGCCTCCGGCAAATCCGCTTTTTCCGGTTTTTCTAAAGCTGGAGGAGTTGCAAACGCTGGTAGTGGGTGGCGGCGCAGTGGGCCTGGAAAAGCTGAATGCTATACTCAAAAACAGTCCGCAGGCAACAGTAACGCTGGTAGCACCAGACATTCATCCGGAAATTTATACATTAGCCAATCTATATCCTAACCTCAGCCTGGAGCAGCGTGATTTTGCAGACGAAGATTTAACGGGCAAAGATATTGTGTTGGTTGCAACGGATGATGGGGTGCTAAACCGTGCAATTAAAGATCTGGCTAAATTACGGAAAATACTGGCTAATGTGGCCGATACACCGGAGCAGTGCGATTTCTACCTCGGCTCCATTGTGCAGAAGGGAAGCCTGAAGCTGGCGATTTCTACTAATGGCAAGTCGCCCACGGTGGCAAAGCGCATCAAAGAGGTGCTGAATGAGGCCCTGCCTGACGAAATGGAGCAGGTGCTGGACAAGCTGACGCAAATCAGGGGCCGCCTGACCGGCGATTTTGCAGCGAAAGTGAAACGGCTCAACGAAATTACGGATGTGCTGGTAAGCCCGGCTCCGAAGAAAGTTGCCAGGTATAATCCGCGTCTGGTGCTGGTGCTGCTCGCCGCTGCGCTGGCATTGATGGTGGCAGGGCACGTACTGTTCAGCTATATGCCTCTGGTTGATTTTGTGCGGCTTGTAACCGGGCAGCTAAATGCCGGAATACTGATTTATGTGCTGGCTGGTTTTGTAGCAGCGTTGATTGACGGCGCCCTGGGTATGGCCTATGGCGTGAGTGCCACCACCTTTCTGCTCAGTTTAGGCCTTACACCGCTGGTGGCCAGTGCGAGCGTGCATGCTTCCGAAATTTTTACATCAGGCGCCTCAGGCCTGATGCACCGCAAGCTTGGTAATGTAAATGGCAAGCTCCTTCGCACACTGGTGCTGCCGGGTATGTGCGGTGCGGTGTGCGGCGCGATACTATTGTATAATTTAGGTGAGTTCCTGCACCTGGTTAAGCCTTTTGTAGCCTGCTATACTTTAGTGCTGGGCGTACTGATTATCCGTAAAACGCTGCGTAAGCGTACTAAAAAGAAGCCAATGAAGCAAGTAGGTGCGCTGGCGGGTATAGGCGGTTTTCTGGATGCTATTGGCGGCGGCGGCTGGGGGCCCATCGTTACTTCTACCCTTATTGCCAAAGGGCGGCATCCGCTTTATACCATCGGCTCCTCAAACATGGCCAAGTTTTTTGTTTCCTTCGCCAGTTCTGCTACCTTTATTTCGCTGGCGGGTATTTCGCACTGGCAGGTAATTCTTGGGCTGGTTATAGGCGGAATGATTTCAGCGCCCATTGGCGCAATGCTTTCCCGCAAACTGCCCATTAAAACAACCATGCTAATTGTAGGTTGCGTAGTAATTGCGGCCAGTCTTCGCCTGATCATCATGGCATTTCTCGGGTGATGTATAAATTGCTGCCGAATTTACTCGTAGTAATGCTTAACGGCTAAACTCTTAAGCATGTCTCCATCGGGCAATTTGCCTCCGTTCTACCGAATTACAGAACCGGAGGAGCAGAGTAAGAAGCGGGTAAAGCCGGAACAGCTGAAAAATGTTAATTCAATCATTCAGCAACTTAACCATTAAACAATTCAGCAGTCAACAATTTAACAGTCAACAGTTAATGTCCGATAAAGAAACAAATGCTATCCGCATACAGGCAAAACGCTCGCATAACCGTGAGCACTCGGTGCCCTTATACCTGACTTCAAGCTTCATGTTTGAAGATGCGGAGCAGGCGCGTGCCGTTTTTGCTAATGAGGAAGAAGGTAATATTTATTCCCGCTTCTCTAACCCAAATGTGGATGAGTTGCTGGAGAAAATGTGTTACCTGGAAAAAGCGGAGGATGGTTTTGCCTTTGCTTCGGGAATGGCTGCCGTATTTTCGAGTATGGCGGCGCTGCTGCAGGCTAGCGACCATGTGCTGGCTGCCCGTGCGGTGTTTGGCTCTACGCACCAGCTGCTCACAACAGTGTTTCCGAAGTGGGGGATTACGTATTCGTATGCAGATGCCAATGCGCCCGAAACATGGGAAAGCCTCATTACGCCAGCTACAAAAATGATTGTGGTGGAAAGCCCTTCAAATCCGGGCCTAGAACTGATTGACCTGGAATGGCTGGGAGAGCTCAAACGGAAGCACAACCTGATTCTAATAGTAGATAACTGCTTTGCCACACCCATACTACAGACACCTACCGATTATGGTACCGACCTGGTAGTGCATTCTGCTACCAAATACATGGATGGCCAGGGTCGCGTAATGGGCGGTTTGGTAGTAGGCCGTAAGGATTTGATAGCAGAGATACGTTTGTTCTCACGCCATACCGGTCCGGCACTGTCTCCGTTTAATGCCTGGGTCATTTCAAAAAGCTTGGAAACGCTGTCGTTACGCATCGAGCGGCATTGCGAAAATGCGCTGAAACTGGCACAGGTGCTCGAAAAGAATGAGGCGCTGGAAGAAGTGCGCTATCCGTTTCTGCCATCGTTTCCGCAGTATGCGCTGGCTAAAAAGCAAATGAAGCAGGGAGGAGGTATTATAACGTTTTCGGTGAAGGGTGGCTATGAAGGGGCACAGCAGTTTATTGATAACCTGAAGATGACCAGCATCACCTCTAATCTTGGCGATACGCGCACCATCGTAACACATCCAGCCTCAACCACGCACTCTAAACTGACGGAAGAAGAAAGACAGGCAACCGGTATAACGCCCGGCCTGATCCGTATTTCGGTAGGTCTTGAAAGTATAAACGACATCATCGAAGATATTGAGCAGGCGCTGGAGAAAGTAACATTATAGAAATATAAATACAGCCTGACCTCACTATATCTTCCAGACCTGTGAGCATCTGAAACCGTAACCAGACACTTGCAGGAGCTGCGCACGTTGCGAGGTCTTTAGAGCTACTGTTTATGGTTTGGCAAGTATGAGTATAGCTCAAAAAAGCAAAAGCCTTTCGTAAGAAATAGACGAAAGGCTTTTGCTTTTTATGATGATGATGTGAAGTGTAACTTATCCTCAAATCTCCACATCAACCTGCCGGATTTACTTCAAAAGAATGGGTGATAATAGCGGTTTTGTAAAGTATGGCTGCAACAGAACAGTATTTTTCCAGCGACAGGTCAATGGCCTTTCGTACTTTTTCTTCGTCCAATGGGCCGCCAAGTATAAAATGCACATGGATGCTTTTGAATATGGAAGGTACCTGACCGGCCACACGCTCCGCATCTACTTTTATATCAAAGGTATTGATCTGTTGGCGCTGCTTTTTCAGGATCTGGATAATGTCGATGGCGCTGCAACCACCCAGACCCATCAGCAACAGTTCCATTGGCCGCGCACCTGCGTTATGTCCGCCAATCTCAGGGGAGCCGTCGATGTTCACGGCAATGCCTGAGGTGCCTGTTGCCTGAAAGTGAAAATCCTGATCTACACGTGTTAAATCTACCTGCATGTTAATGTTTATAGTGTTGAAATATGAGCATTGTGCTAAAGTATCAAACTATAACTTACTTGCTCGTTTATACATAAGGCTCATGCCGCAAGTTTAGCGCCAGCCATACTAATATACAACTTCCGCCACCATCCCGGCGCCAACAGTAGCGAAAGAGGTTTCATCTACAAGTATAAATCCGCCGTTAGAGCGGTTGTCTACATACTTGTCGAGGAGCAGTGGGGAGGCAGTTTTTACCAGCACGCGGCAGATGTCGTTGAGTTGTACCTGCTCTGTGTCTTCTTCGTGGTTCAGCGTGTTTACGTCTACTTTATATTGTATTTCCCTTACAACGCAACGCGTTTCAGAGGTGTTGTGGCGCAGCAGCAATTTAGCGCCAGGTTTCAGTGGTTTGTTGTGCATCCAGCAAACCAGCGCCTCAAACTCCTGCACCACTTCTAGGTTATCTTCCTGCTTCACAATTACGTCGCCGCGGCTGATATCCACTTCGTCCTCCAGTTGCAAGACCACCGACATCGGCGCAAAAGCTTCTTCCAGCACGGTGCCGCCCAACTCCACAGATTTAACAGTAGAAATTTGGCCGGATGGCAGAATGCTCACTTTATCGCCTTTACGATAGGTGCCGCTGATAACTTTGCCGGCATAGCCGCGGTAGTCGTGGTGGCTGGCAGTAAGCGGACGGATAACGTACTGCACCGGAAAACGTGCGTCGTTCAGGTTTACATCAGAGGCAATCGGAACCTGCTCCAGTTGCTGCAGCAGGCTTGGGCCTTTGTACCAGGGCATCTCCACAGAGGCTGCCGCAATGTTATCGCCCCGAAGCGCGCTTACAGGTATAAACGTGATGTCGCGGGTGTGCAGCTTCTTTGAGAAACTGGTATAGTCTGCTACAATCTGGTTGAAAATGGCTTCGTCGTAGCCGACCAGATCCATTTTATTTACGCAGATAACAAGGTGCGGAATGCCCAGCAGCGACGAGATAATGGAGTGGCGGCGGGTTTGCTCCTGCACGCCTTTGCGCGCATCCACCAGAATAATGGACAGGTTGGAGTTAGACGCGCCCGTAACCATATTGCGGGTATACTGGATGTGGCCCGGCGCATCAGCAATAATAAACTTGCGTTTATCGGTGTTGAAATATTTGTAAGCGACATCGATGGTGATGCCCTGCTCGCGCTCTGCCTTTAGTCCGTCTGTCAGCAGCGACAGATCCATTTCTCCGTCCTCGTTTGTGCGTCCGGAATTTTCCATCGCCTCCAGCTGGTCGAGGTAAATTTGTTTGGTATCGTACAGCAGCCGGCCGATGAGGGTGCTTTTGCCGTCGTCAACGCTGCCGGCCGTGATAAATCGTAGTATGTCCATCTTAAAAATAGCCTCCTTTTTTGCGGTCTTCCATCGCCGTTTCCGATAGTTTATCATCGATGCGGGTGGCGCCGCGCTCACTCATTTTTGATTCCAGAATTTCAGCTATCACGCTGTCAATGTCAAACGCCACCGACTCTACGGCAGCGGTACAGGTCATGTCGCCTACCGTGCGGAAACGTACCTGCTTCTTTACCACCACATCTTCCGGCTCCCGGAAAATAAATTCAGAGGAAGCCATTAGTTTGCCGTCGCGCACCAGGCACTCGCGCTCGTGCGTATAGTATATGTTTGGCAGGGCAATGTTCTCCCGCTTAATGTAGTTCCACACGTCCAGTTCCGTCCAGTTAGAGATAGGGAAAGCACGCACATTTTCGCCTTTACGGACACAACCGTTATAGATATTCCACAGCTCGGGGCGCTGGCGCTTGGGATCCCACTGGCCAAACTCGTCGCGCACCGAAAAAATACGCTCTTTGGCACGTGCTTTTTCCTCATCGCGGCGGGCGCCGCCAATGCAGGCATCAAAGCCAAATTCCTCAATGGTTTCCAGCAAAGTATAGGTCTGCAGTCCGTTGCGGCTGGCATAGCGGCCGGTCGGCTCCGACAGGCTTTGCTTTTTGATGGTATCCTCTACATGGCGTACAATCAGCTTTTCGCCTAGGCGTCCGGCCAGTTCATCACGGTACTGGATGGCTTCCGGAAAGTTATGGCCGGTATCGATGTGCACCAGCGGGAACGGGAATTTACCCGGGCGAAACGCCTTTTCGGCTAGGCGCACCAACGTAATAGAGTCTTTGCCACCCGAAAACAGCAGCGCCGGTTTTTGGAACTGCCCGGCCACCTCGCGCATAATATGGATTGCTTCCGCCTCTAGCTGACCAAGATAATCAAGATATTGCGTACTCATATTCTTTATAATTCTGAATTATCAATGATGAATTATGAATGGAGGTATAAGTTAGAGCGTAGATTTCGCTTCTTTCTAATTCGTAACTCGTAATCCTTAATTCGTAATTATCTAGCGTGCAGGCCGCATTCTTTTTTAGTGTTGTCTTCCCACCACCAGCGGCCGGCGCGAAAATTTTCGCCCTCATTGATGGCGCGGGTACAGGGAGCGCAGCCAATGCTCACAAATCCTTTGTCGTGCAGGGTGTTGTAAGGTATGTTGTATTGTTTTATAGCAGCACGCACATCATCCAAAGTATAATCCAGCAGCGGGTTATACTTGATAACTTTAAAATTATCGTCCCATTCCAGCAATTGCAGGCTCTGGCGGTTATCCGACTGGTCGGCGCGAAGGCCGGTTACCCATACTTCCACGCCTTGCAGCGCACGTTTCAGCGGCTGCACTTTACGGATAAAGCAGCACTCTTTACGGTTTTCTATGGAATCATAAAAGCTCAGCGGACCCTTGTTATGCAGCAGTTGCTCCACCGCTTCGTGCTTCGGAAAGTATACTTCTATTTTCTGGTCGTAACGCTGGTTGGTTTTGTGCAGCAAAGTATAAGTTTCGTTGAAAAGGCGGCCCGTGTCGAGTGTAAATATTCGGATAGGCAGATTATTATCGAAAATATAGTGCGTCACCAGTTGGTCTTCGATGCCTAGGCTGGAGGAGAAGGCAATATTTCCGCTGAATTTGCCGGCCAGGTAGCGCAGGCCCTCTGCTGCCGAAAGGCTCTGCAGATCGGCAAGCAGGGCAGGGATGCTTGTTTCTAAAGCAAGTAAATGGCTCATATATAATAAAAAAATCTTAATCTGATTGAATGAAGTGTTTCTCCGGATTTGCCTGCGTTTGCAGCGATAATCTCACCAGCACCTTAGCGGCTGCAAAATGGCTGGTAATAAAAATTGCGATAAACGGAACAAGGAAAAAATAAAACACGGCCTGCCGTTGCGAAACGATACAGAGCTTAACTGACGGGGTTAGTACCAGTTAATTAGCACATGCAACAGCAACAACAGCCATAAAAAGGCATTGGCTGAGCTGGCATAATTAATCCGAAAATAAAATGATAGGAGGAAATACCCGGCGTATGAATCGGGCTGTCTGAAACGGTGGATGATGCGTGTACTGTAGTTTGCATTTTCATTAAATTTATATGTTCCCGTTCGTTCGGGATAGGATTTGGCACCTTCCAAGCGGTGGTTGCCAGAGGGTCCGGGAGCCTAGTCTCTCGCCTCTTCTTTATAAATTTCAGCAGGACTTTATAATTGTTTTCTTTCGTTCTGCGCTACAAAGATATAAATTTTTGCTTTTGTTGTATAGTTTTATGCGATAAATATAAAATATTGATGTGTTTAGTAGGGAATCTTTGAAAGCAGCACGCTGTTCAGAGTGCCTTTTGCCGCCTGTTCTTATGTTACAGAACTATCATACTTCTTTAATAAGCGCTTAATACTCAATAAATGTCACATTTTAGAATATCCTTGATTGCTTAATAATACCCGAACAGGCGCGGCTGATTACGCAGCCAACCTGGTTACATATTTTACCAGCGAGCGTTTGGCAATTGGCAGTAGCGCCTGCTCCAGTGGCACCGGAATTTTAGACACAGCGACAAAGGTAGCTGGGTTTGGTAATTGGTGTCTTTCGCGCAGCAGCTGCACTTTTAGGTTTTCGTGGGTTTGTGCTAGGCCGCGGCGCACCGTTAGCAGGTGCCGGGTGTTAATGCCCTTATACTTCTCATAGGTGTTTTCGAAAATAGTGATGCGATATACGTATACCTGTGTCTCTTTGCCCGGCAGAACTTCCAAAAACAGGTATCCTTCATTATAGTATATAGGCGTGATGCCGACCGGACTTAGTTCGAGGTGACGCTCCACGAAATCGTAAAGTTCTTTGCCTTCCGTCACAATCTCATTAAAAAGCGGTGCAGCAAACTCAATGATTTCTGCCAGCTGTTGCATGGTTTCATCATCCTCTGCTATTTTCTCATACACTAGTTCCAGCTTCTCAAAGTCGGCCCGGCTGATGCGTTGCGGAAATTGCTCATACACCAGCTGCTTGTGCGCCTTTACCTGCAACAGGTTGTGGTAGTGCATCAGCAGGTCAGAAAAAACAGGGTAGAGGTGCTGTTTGCCAAATTCATTTTTTACGGCTTGCAGGTAAGCCAGCAGGAGGTACTTTTTATACTCGAAGTCGATGAGCCCTTCGGTAAGCCAGTTGACGGGGAGGGTGTTCATAAGCCTTCAACTTTATGAGTTTATACTTGATGTTTAAACGGAAAAGATAAGGATTTGGTCTGACTGCCGGGTAAAACCGCCAAAAATTTATGTCAGATTTCCGGCAGAGTTACCCCTGCCAGCTTTTAGGTAATTTAGCTTTTTGTGCCTGCAGGATGGCTACCTTCTGGTGCAACTGCTGCAAAATGTAATTTACATCGTCCTCATACTCCACATACAAATCCTCGTGCAGCTTAGCCAATTTTTGGAGCACAAACTGCATACGTTTTACCAGGTAATCCTGCAGCGTATCGGCGCGGTAGAGGTGCGCTATTATAAAGTCCAGGTGCGTTTCCAGTGCGATTCGCAGCAGGAGCAGGGTTAGCTGTATTTCACCTTCTTTGTCTTTGGTATACTTCACGTGTCGGGTAATAAGGCCGTTCAGGCCACGTATATCCATCATCAGGTAGCCGGGCGAATAGGGGTCATACTTTGCCAGTTTGTTGATTTCCTTTTCAACTGCTTCACGCCTTTGCTGCAGCGAATCGCCCTGCTCCACCAACTCAAACTGGAGGCGGTTGCATAGGTCCGGGTCTTTTTTGAGAAGGCGGAAGAGCAGCTTGTCTTTTTCGGCACCGGACAGCTGGCTGATGGCGGTTTTAAACTCGGCAGAGAATTGCATGACAGTTTAAGATTGAGTTAAACAAATTTATGTATTTGCAGCGGAAAGCTATAAACAGCGACATAACTTAATGGTGAATTCCGATAAGTTGCAACGTCATCTATATAAAGAAGTGAAATTGATTCTGCTGCTGCAAGCATAACGGCAGACCTCACAGTGTCTTTTTGGCCTGTGAGTGTTCTTGAGAGCTATGAAGCAACAGCCTTTGGCACAGACGCTCATATAGCTTTGCAAACACCGTGAGGTCTGAAATAATACAGACGCGAACGGATGCCTGCGCCAAATGGAACAGCCACCTGTACCATAGTTGTCTATCTAAACTATTTTCCTTATACTTATCGGATGTTAGCGTTTAAACATCATTAACCCGAAGAACAGGTAAATGCATGTTTCTAGCAACGGCAGTTCAATGCATTGTAGCAGGAGCGTAGCGCTTTGCCGGCATGTGATACTTTTCTATTAAATTTTTATTATTAATTAACCGCAGCCTGTTAACTTTATACCATCAACCCTTAAGTATAGACAAAACTCAGCATGTTAAAAAAGAACCCAATGAATAAGGCGCTCTACCTGATAGCGGCCTGTTTTTTATTACTCTGCTCGTGCAATAAAGAGCGCTCTGACAAACCAAAGGTGCTGGTTTTTAGTAAGACAGCCGGCTTTCATCATGCCTCCATTGCGGCTGGTAATACGGCCTTACAAAAGCTCGGCAACGAGAACGGTTTTATTGTAGACACCACCACCAATGCCGCTTTTTTTAACGAGGATACCCTGAAGCAATATAGTGCAGTCGTGTTTCTGAGTACGACCGGCGACGTGCTGAACAATTACCAGGAAGCTGATTTTGAGCGCTACATACAGGCGGGTGGCGGCTTTGTAGGCATTCACGCGGCCACCGACACAGAGTATAACTGGGGTTGGTACGGCAGGCTGGTAGGCGCCTACTTTAACGGGCACCCGCAAATACAGGAGGCTGTAATAAAAGTGGTGGACAAAAATAATCCTGCTACCGAACACCTGCCCGAAACCTGGAAGCGCACGGATGAGTGGTATAACTTTAAGCAACTGAATCCGGACAACAAGGTGCTGCTTACCATTGATGAAAGCACCTACAAAGGCGGAACGAACGGCGGTAACCACCCGATGGCCTGGTACCACGACTATGACGGCGGCCGCTCTTTTTACACCGAACTGGGCCACACAGATGAGTCTTTCCAGGACCCGCTGTACCTGAAGCATATTTTAGGCGGCCTTCAGTACGCCATGGGCCATAACCTGGAAGGCGACTATGGGAAGGTGCAAACAGAGCGGGTGCCGGAAGAAAACCGTTTTGTGAAAACAACCCTGAGCACCGGCAAATTTTTTGAACCGACAGAAATGGCCATCCTGCCAAACGAAGACATTCTGGTAGCGCAACGCCGCGGCGAACTGATGCTGTATAGCCAGCAGACAAAAGACGTAAAGCAGGTAGGTTCTCTGAACGTATACTTTAAAACAGGCCTTGACGACGTAAATGCAGAAGAAGGCATATTGGGCCTAGCAGCTGATCCTAACTTTAAGAAGAACAACTATATTTACCTGTTCTACAGCCCGGCCGATACGTCCGTGAACCGCCTCTCGCGCTTTGTGTACCAAAACGGCAAGCTCGACAACAGCTCCGAAAAAATAATGCTGCAGTTTTACTCGCAGCGCCAAATCTGCTGCCACACCGGCGGCTCCGTTGCCTTCGGACCCGGCAACTTGTTATACTTGTCTACCGGTGATAACTCTACTCCCTTTGATGAAAAGAACCAGGCTTATGCCAGCCACGGCTATGCGCCGCTGGATGACAGGCCGGGGCACGAGCAGTTTGATGCCAGGCGTTCAGCCTCCAATTCAAACGACCTGCGGGGCAAAATTATCCGCATAAAAGTAAACGAGGATGGCACTTACTCGATACCGGAAGGCAACCTGTTTGCGCCGAATACACCAAATACCCGCCCCGAAATCTATACAATGGGCCACCGGAACCCGTACCGTATTTCTGTGGATCAGAAGAATGGTGTACTGTATTGGGGCGAAGTAGGTCCCGATGCAGCAGCAGACAGCCTGGAAGTTCGGGGGCCTAAAGGGTATGATGAAGTAAACCAGGCCCGCAAAGCCGGCTATTTTGGCTGGCCCTTGCTGATTGGTAACAACTACCCTTACCATGAATATAATTATGCCACCGGCACGCCAGGAAGCGCCATTGACCCGGCCCATCCTGTCAACAATTCAGCTAACAACACGGGAATAAAGCAGCTTCCTGCAGCGCAGCCGGCATTTATCTGGTATCCTTATAGTGATTCTCCTGAGTTTCCGCAGGTAGGTTCCGGTGGTCGTAATGCGATGGCTGGCCCGGTATACTATACCGATATGTTTCCGGAAGATAGCCGGTATGCCAGCTACTACAATGGGAAGCTCTTTATCTATGACTGGATTCGGAACTGGATAAAAGTGGTAACCATGAAGCCAAACGGCGATCTGGATAAAATTGAGCCTTTTATACCCGGAACTAAATTTTCAGGTCCGATTGATATGGAGGTGGGACCGAATGGTAAGCTTTATGTGCTGGAGTATGGCTCAGGCTGGTTTTCTAAAAACGATGATTCCGGAATCTCCCGTATAGATTATCTGCCCGGAAATCGTCCGCCGAAGATAACGGAACTGACAGTTGACAAAACCAGCGGCAAACTACCTTTAACGGTTACTGCAAAAGCAAATGTAAGCGACCCTGAAAAGGATAAGTTGCGCTATGTCTGGCAAGTAGACAAAACCACAAAAGAAACAACTGAGCCAACCTTTTCCTATACTTTCAAAGAAGGAGGCGACCATACTATCAGTGTAAAGGTACTTGACGAAGAGAAAGCCGCCGCAGAGAGCAGTGTTTTAACGGTGTATGCCGGCAACGAACAGCCAAAGGTAAATGTAGCGCTGCAAGGTAACCGCAGCTTCTATTTTGGCAACAACCCGGTGAAGTACGATGTAAAGGTGGCTGATGCTGATGGCAACGTGGATCTGAGCAACCTGCTTGTGTCTGTGGATTATATCAATGGCAAAGATTTGGCCGGCGCTTCTATGGGGCACCAAGTGGTTTCAGCAGAGATTCTGGGCAAAAACTTAATGCTGAGTCTGGACTGCAAAGCCTGCCATTCCATCACTGAAAAGTCTATCGGACCGGCCTATACACAGGTGGCGCAGCGCTACCAGAAAAATTCGCAGGCGTACGAGCACCTTACCAACAAGATTATAAAAGGCGGAAGCGGTGTTTGGGGAGAAGCAAATATGCCGGCACACCCGAACCTGAGCGCGGCTGATGCCCGCCAGATTGTACAATGGGTAATGTCGCTGAATGATGCGGGAGAAGCTAGAAAGTCGCTTCCGGCCACAGGAGCGGTTGTGCCGAAAGTTGATCCAAAGCAGCAGCAGAACTCTGTAATAAAGCTGGCTGCTACCTACACCGACCAAGGTGGGTCTGGCGTGCGTCCGTTGACTAATTCTGAAGTGATTTATCTGAGAAAAAGCCTGTTGCAACCAGGTGACTTTAGCGATGCAAAAGGCTTTGCGGGTAAAGAAGTTGACGGAGGCCATTACTCTATCTTCCCGGCTGAAGAAGGATGGCTGCTGCTGAAGCAGGTTGACTTATCAGGAATCAGTAGCATTGAACTGGCAGCTTTGAGTGATGGAAGCAAGAGCAACTATCAGGTAGAGGTGCACTTAGGCAAACCGACAGGTAAAAAAGTTGGTGAAGGCCAAATTGCTTTCACCAAGGAAGGTAAGGTAACAACTACCATTCCGCTACAGCAAGTGCCAGCTGGTAACATGCAGGACGTATACCTGGTAGTTCGTCCGATGGGTGCTGGCGAAGGCAACAAACCATTGCTCCAAACGGTGCAATTTGTACCGCAAGCTAACTCCTGATCGTTAAAGTATAACGATGATGTACTAGTTCATCAGGTGCAGGATACAATGTGTTAAAGTAAATTTTAGTAGATTTAACCCGGCAGGGTTTAGTTTATACTTCAGGTATAACCAAGTATAAACTAAACCCTGCCGGGTTTTTTATGGGCCATATTCTTATGCGCTGTAACGATGATCAAAGTATAAAGTACTGCTATCCGCAAGGCGCGACCAAGCACATATTCCGGAGCAGCAGAAGTTATACTTAAAACTAATCTTCAACTTGCGTGGGTTATACTTGCTGTTGATATTCTTAGCTGCTGCTATATTTTTATAACCCGGAATTCCTCTACTTTAGTTGTAAGCTGAAAGTGCCTGAAGCGGCTATGGCTATGCCTGAAGCCCCTTCACTTCCTGTTGCTACTGTTTTGGGTTGCGCGATGAACTGGATCTGGCCGAAAAACCAAAATCATTCTGCATTTAGCTGCCTGTAAACGATGTTATAAAACTAAATCCTTAACGCTATACCAGGCCTTGCAATAAGGTTTTGCAAAATTTTTAAGCTGAAGCAGTAACTGTTACAAGCGATGAGAAAAAAGGTTTTGGTCATTAAGAAGGAGAAGATTTATACTATTTGGATACAGTAACTTTCAGAAATATAATTTATATAATTACGAAAAGATTTTTTTGACAAAAAAGAAGATATATGCTTGGATATAATATTAAATAATTGGTATATTTGAGCACTGAATTTCTTTCTCTTTTATGAGGATATAATAATTATATGAGAAGCAAAGCAACAACAAATCAGGTAGACGAATACCTTGAGAAACTGGCACCCGAGAAGCAACAATTAGCACAGGAAGTACGTCGCATTATACAATCCTCCGTAGCCCACCTTGAAGAATGCGTGCGTTGGGATTGCGCCTGCTATTTTTTTTACGGGCCGGTATGTTATTTTTCCGCTTCACGCAGCGGCATTCATTTCGGCTTTTTCCGGGGTAAAGAACTGTCTGACCCGGCCCGCCGCTTAGTTAGCCGCAACGGGCAACTGCCCCACATCAAAGTCCGCTCCCTCGATGACATTGATGAAAACTACTTTGCTGATATGGTGCGCGAAGCAGTACTTCTGAACCAAAATTAGTCATCTTCGTCGCAGTTATGGCGGCTGCAGTTCTGGCCTGGTATCTCCAGCTCCACCGTTACATGGTTTATGTCCATGCCAGCCATGGCAGCGCGCACACGTTGTTTAACGGTTTCCGCCTCCTGCACCTGCAAGTCTGCTGCTACCACAGCATGTAAAGTCAGCACGTTATAAGTGCCGTCTAGCGTCCAGATATGCAGGTCGTGCACCGATGTAATGCCTGGCAATTGCTCCAGCCGGGCCTGAACATCCTTTGGGTTCAGGTTTGCGGGTGTGCCCTGCAGCAGAATCTTCATGCTCTGGCGCAGGTTCCGCACAACGTTGTAGAGCACATAACACGTAATGCCCACAGAAAGCAGCGGATCAATTACCGGAAAATCGAAAAAGTATAAGATAATACCACCCACCAGCACGGCTACCCAGCCCAGCACATCTTCCATCAGGTGTAGCCGTACGACGCGCTCATTCAATGAGTTACCGGATTTCAGGCGCAGCACTGCTGCGCCGTTTACCACGATGCCGAACACAGCAAAGCCCATCATACCTGCAGCATTTACGGGCTCGGGGTTAAAAATGCGCGGAATGGACTCGTAAAGTACTATAACAGAGCCTACCAGCAGCACAACGGAATTAATAACAGCACCTAAAAGTGAAAACCGTTTATAGCCAAAAGTATAATTTTGATCACGGCCGCGTTTAGCCACCTTCTCGAAATACCACGCCAAGCCCAACGAGAGGGAGTCGCCCAAATCGTGCAGGGCATCCGAAAGTATGGCCATGCTGTTAATCCAGAGGCCACCAAACAGCTCCAGAATTGTAAAACTCAGGTTAAGGAAAAAAGCTACCTTTATATTGTCTCCGGCATGGTGATGGTGTCCCGGGGCTGAGTGGTCGTGATGTGCGTGTGCCATAGTATATAAAACGGTATTTTAAATAATGAGGGATGCCTGCCGCACAAGCAACAAAGCGGCAAGTTAGTAGTTTTAACTCTACTTCGTAAATTTGCCTGGCCGGCATAACAGAATTTTACATCAGCTGCCTTCGCAATATGTCAGAAAAGGAAAACAAACATGAGAATATTGCTGATTGAGGATGAGCCCAAAGTGGCCTCTTTTATTAAGAAAGGGCTGGAGGAGCAGACCTACGAGGTGGATCAGGCCTATGACGGCACGTTTGGCGTAAAACTGGCACTGCAGCACGAGTATGATCTGGTACTACTCGACATCATCCTGCCCCACATGAGTGGCCTCGATGTGTGCCGCGAAATCCGGAAGCATAATCCTACTGTTTCTATACTGATGCTCACCGCTCTGGGCACCACCGACGACAAAATTACAGGTCTGGATGCTGGCGCGGACGACTACCTGACCAAGCCTTTCGAGTTTAAAGAACTGCTGGCCCGCATCAGGGCCCTCACGCGCCGTGGCACGGATAACAGCAACGGCGAAAAGCTAAGTATAGCTGATCTGGAGATGGACCTGGTGAAGAAAACCGTTTCGCGCGGCGGCATTGCCATCAACCTGACAGCCCGCGAATTTGCATTGTTATACTACCTGCTGCGCAACCAGAACAGGGTGGTGTCGCGGGTGGATATTACGGAACAGGTATGGGAAACTTCCTTCGACACGGGCAGCAACGTGATTGACGTCTATATCAACTTCCTCCGTAAAAAAATAGACAAAGGCCATAACGCTAAACTCATTCATACTTTGGTAGGTATGGGCTATGTGCTAAAAGTACAGGAAGAAGTATGACCATCCGCTCAAAACTAACCCTGCAGTTTGCCAGCATTTTCGCGCTCATCCTGGTGCTGTTCTCGCTGGTGATTTATTATTTTACGTCGCTTTACCGGCAGGATGATTTTTATAAACGCATAGAACGCCGCGCTTACGTATCTGCACATCATTTTTTAGAGGCCGATGAGGCAGATGCTACTGTGCAGCATCATAACCAGGTGCTTTACTACCAGGTACTGCCGCATGAGGCAGTGCGCATTTTCCGAAGCGATGGCAGCTTATACCTTGGCGATGGCGAGGGCAACCTGGGCGTGGATCAAAAGCAACTGGCAGAGATTGTAAGAGACAAAGAAGTGCGGTTTACGGAAGGCGTGCGGCAGGTGGTGGGCATTCATTACCCGGATAACCAAGGGGATTTTGTAGTGCTTTCCTCGTCGGTGGATGAGTATAGCCTGCAGAAGCTGCAGCACCTGAAGGTTATACTTATCGTGGGTTTTCTGGGATCGATGCTTGTGGTTTTACTGGCTGGCTGGGCTTTTTCGAAGCAGGCCATGCGCCCCATTACAAAGGTGGTGAGCGAGGTGGAAAAAATAAGCGCATCCGACCTGCACATGCGCCTGAGCAATGCAGACGGCAAGGATGAAGTATCGCACCTGACCCAAACGTTTAATAAGATGCTGGACCGCCTGGAGCTGGCGTTTGAGATGCAGAGCACTTTTGTATCCAACGCTTCGCATGAGTTGCGGACGCCGCTCACGGCTATGATGGGAGAGCTGGAGGTGGCCCTGATGAAACCCCGTGAACAGGATGAATACGAGCGCGTACTACACTCCATACTAGAGGACGCCCGCCTGCTGACTGAACTCTCGAACGGTTTGCTCCAGATTGCACAGGCAAGTATAGATGCCTCCAAAATAAAGCAAAGTTACCTCCGCTTCGATGAACTGGTGTGGATGGCGCGCGAGCAGGCTTTAAAGCGACAGCCTGCCGCCCGCATTGATATTGGATTTGCCAATGTGCCGGAGGAAGAAGAGCGCCTGATAGTGAAGGGAAATGAAGCGCTGCTGCTGGTTGCGATAGTTAACGTGCTGGAAAATGCTATCAAGTTCTCGCCACAGAATGGCCAAAGTATAAGTTGCCAGTTAAAGGTATTGCGCCATGAAGTAGCGTTGCGGGTGCAGGATAAAGGGCTGGGCATTATGCCGGAGGATCTAAAACACGTATTCGTGCCTTTTTTCAGGGCTGAGAATGTGCGCAACATCACCGGGCACGGCATCGGCCTGCCCCTGGCTGAGCGCATCCTGAAACTGCACCACGGCACGATTTCCGTTAATTCTAAGATAAGCGAAGGCACCGAAGTAACAATTACGTTGCCGCAGGCTTATATCTTTATTCCTCCCCGCCTCTGATTTTAATCAGATTTTAATGTGGTTTTAATTCCGGCTTAATGTGGCGCCTGTAAGTTTGTAGCATCAGGCAGGTAAACTGCCTGATGCCTGCATCTGAAGCAGCTATATTATTAGTCGAAATTAACTATGCAAGAAACTACAAACAATCCCAACTACATTGCCAGCCTCGGGAAAGACATTCCTGCCGGCCTGGTTGTTTTCTTTGTTGCGCTTCCGCTCTGCCTGGGTATTTCGCTGGCCTCTGGCGCGCCGCTTTTCTCTGGCGTTGTTACAGGTATAGTGGGCGGGCTTTTAGTAGCCTGGCTGAGTGGCTCGCAACTGAGTGTCAGCGGTCCTGCCGCCGGCCTTACGGTTATCGTGCTTAATGGCATCGAGACACTGGGTTCCTTCGACGCGTTCCTGCTGGCCGTTGTTTTAGCGGGTGCTATACAGCTGGCGCTTGGCTTTTTTAAAGCGGGAATCATTGGTTTATACTTCCCCTCGTCCGTAATCCGCGGTATGCTGGCTGCCATCGGCCTTATACTTATTCTGAAGCAAATCCCTCATTTCCTTGGTGCTGATGAAGACTTTTTTGGCGAGATGCAGTTTTTTCAGTCCGATGGGCGTAACACATTTTCTGAAATCGGCCACGCCTTTGCAAGTATAGAACTGGGCGCGCTGCTGATCGGGATTATCTCACTGGCCATACTTTTAGTGTGGGATCAGCCTGGCTTAAAAAGATTTAAGTTCTTTAAGCTGGTACCTGGCGCGCTGGTGGTTGTGCTGCTTTCGATTGCTGTTAATGCGCTGTTTATCATTTTTGTGCCCGAGCTTGCTGTTGCATCAACCCACTTGGTAAACCTGCCCATCATCAACGGCCTGGGCGATCTGGGGAGTGAACTTCGCTTTTTGAGCTTCGACCAGGTAGCAAATCCCTCGCTGTACGTGGTTGCTTTTACCATTGCCGTTGTGGCCAGCCTCGAAACCCTGCTGAGTGTAGAAGCAGTAGACAAACTGGACCCGCACAAGCGCCGCAGCAATACCAACCGCGAACTGAAAGCACAAGGTATAGGCAATATGGTGAGTGGTTTGGTGGGTGGCCTGCCCATGACGGCTGTAATTGTGCGCAGCTCTACCAATGTGGCCGCAGGCGGCCAGACGCGGATAGCTAGCTTCGTACACGGCCTTTTTCTGCTGCTGTCGGTATTGTTCCTGGCAGGTTTTATGAACCAGATTCCGTTGTCTGCACTGGCGGCGGTGCTGCTGATAGTAGGTTTTAAACTCACCAAGCCAAGCCTGTACAAGGGACAGTTTAAACTGGGCTGGGAGCAGTTTATACCTTTTATTGTTACAGTGGTAGCCATTCTGTTTACAGATTTGCTGGTCGGCATAAGTATAGGTCTGGCCGTCGGCGTATTGTACATCCTAAAGGCCAACTATAAATCGCCTTACTTCTACCACAAAGAAGAGCACAAGGATCGTGAGAAAATACGTATTAAACTAAGCGAGCATGTATCGTTTCTTAATAAGGCCAGCATTATCCTGACACTGGATCATTTGCCACACGACAGCCATGTGGTGATAGATGGCGAAAACTCAGCTTATATTGATTATGATGTGGTGGAAGCCATACAGGAATTTAAGAAAACGGCCCATGAGCGCAACATTGAGGTGGAGCTACTTAATGTGCCGGATGTACAAGTGATGGAAATGCATTAAGTTTTGCAACGGATTATACTTAAACAGAAAGACAGATAACAATGGAAAAGATATTTGAGAACAACAAGAAGTGGGTAGCGCAGAAGCTCAGTGAGGACGAAGATTATTTTAAGAAGCTTGCTCTGGGGCAAGAGCCGCGCTACCTTTTTATCGGCTGCTCCGACAGCCGCGTGCCGGCAGGTGAAATATCGGGCACGGGACCGGGCGAAATGTTTGTGCACCGCAACATTGCCAACCTAGTAGTGCATACCGACATGAACTTGCTTTCGGTGCTGCAATATGCGGTAGAGGTGCTCAAGGTGAAAGACATTATCGTATGCGGGCACTATGGCTGCGGCGGGGTGGCAGCAGCAGCCGGCAACAAACAGTATGGCTTAATTGATAACTGGCTGCGCAATATCAAAGATGTAATACGCCTGCATGAGCGCGAGGTGATGAGCATTTACGACGAAGAACAGCGGCTGCGCCGATTGGTAGAACTAAATGTAATACAGCAGGTACACAACCTTTCTAAAACCTCTATTATTCAGAACGCCATGCTTTCAGATAATCCGCCAAAGCTCTATGGCCTGGTATATGATATCAAAGAAGGTTACCTGCATGATCTCAACATTGATATAAACTCTTTTAAACGCTACGAACATATTTACAATATACAAGCCGTGATAGTACAAGAACAGCAGGAAACTGCCAGTTAACAGTATAAGCTTACTTTTAATGATGTATAAAAGCAGAAGCCCTGGCCAACTAGGCCGGGGCTTCTTTATGTAGAAATTATATTCGCTTTTAAGCGGAAGCAACTACCATGGGTAACTATATAAATACAGAATTGCTTAAAGTGTTTCTACCACTCATAATCTCTGCGAGAAGATGATCCGGTAGAGTAAGGAGGCCCGCTATATGAGTTTCCTGAAGAGTTGCTGTTTCCGTAGCGGTTGTCGCGGTTATAATCTTGTCTGTCGTCCCTACTTCTTCTGCGCTCTGCATCGTCGTCACCAAACCACGATTTTATTTCATCGCCTGCTTTATCAAAGAAGCCACGATCGTGGTCTCCGCTTCTGTTGCGGTCATTATTGTTATAAGACGAGTAACGGTTGGATGAGCCATAACGGCCTCTATCGTTATCGCTGTTATAAGAAGTTGAGCCGGAACCATAGCCATAACCTGAGTCAGATCCATAGTTGCTGCTGCGGTTATTGTTCGAGCTTCTGTAATTATCCCTGTCGTCATTGTCGTTGGTGGCACGATCCCACGCATTCGATACGCGGTTTTTAGTGCTGTCCCAGGCATTTTCTATCTTGTCGCCGGCACGATCCCAACTGCTGCGGTCATTGCGATCTGAGTTGTAATCGTTGTTATAGCGGTTGCTTGAAGATCCGTAATTGCCGGATGAACCATAACGGTTGCTGTCGGAGTTGCCGTAATTAGATGAGCCATTGTTGCCGCTTCCATAATTTGAACCGGAGCCATAGGTGGAGCCTGTGCCGCTGCCATAGCTTGAGCCGTAACTGCCTGATCCATAAGATGAATCTCCGTAATAATTAGAGCCACCGTAGCCAGAGTTAGCATTAGAATCACGGCCTGAGCCCATACCGTCAGTACGGTTGCTTCCAAAACTGTTGCTGCGGTTACGGCTGGAGGTATCATAGTCGTTAGAATAATAATTGCGACCGGCGCTCCTGGTTTCTGAGCGATCATTTTCATTATATGGGTTATAACCCGAATTTTCGTAGCTTCTCATAGTTATTAGATTTATAGGTTTAAAAACATTTCTGATGCAACACAGTGTATAACACCGCGATGTACTTTTTTACGGTTACAAAACCTATAATGTTATAAAGGGTAGTTTCTTGCGCATCACCTGGCACTGTATATAAAGCATAAACCAATAAATTTTTGGTCGATACTAAAAGATATAGTTGGCAGAAGTATTAGGTAATTGCACTATCCAAGATAAATATAAAAGTACAATATATAATATATATTGTACTTTTAAAGGTAAAAAACTTTATATTATATCAAATTAAGCTTGTTGTATTGGATGTGTTTTAGGATAACATATTTGGAGAATTATAATTTTATTGATGGTGGTGTTTTGAATAATCAACTTGCTTTGTAACTTTGCAGCGGTAAGTATAACAATCTTATAAGCGCTTTGATAAAACAAGTATAAGTTTAGCCACAACAGGATGAAAATGAAAACGATTATGGCCACTTTGGCTGCTGTAAGCATGTTGACGCTTACAGCGTGTGAAGATTTGTTTGATGAGGGAGGTCTGCAGCCGGATGGATCTAAGCCCAGCTTAACAGTAAATAATCCGAGTAATAATCAATCTATAATACCCTCAAAGGGGCTGCGCGTAAATATCACGGCTGTCGATAAAGATGAATTCAATAGTATTAATTTTACAGTAAAAGGTAACTCCGCCGAAAATTCCATTATCGATTTTAAGAAGTTGGCAAACAAAAACGTACTGGAGTTTGATACGCTGTTATCTTTAAATGCCTTTATGCCAGGTGATTATACTTTGTCTATCTCGGCAACAGACAAACGCACCAACGTAACAGTGCAGGATGTGAAATTCTCTGTAAGGTAGCAGTATCCGTGATTTCAGGATCTGTCCCTGCGACGATGGGGTAAGAGGTCTCGATAGGCGAAAGCTATACCTGATATTCTCCTGGAATCTTAGATGTCTTTCTTCTGGCATCAGGATGACAAAAAAGCAATGGCAAGTATACTTTTATACTTGCCATTGCTTTTAGTCAAACTGGTAAATAACCTGCCACTGCTCGTTCAGGGCAAGTGCCGCATCAAATGGCTGACCTGTTTTTTCGGAGATAAAACCTTTTATCTTGGGTGTTTTCCCTTTCAGCAGCAGCGCAGACAATTGCTTCTCCGTCAGCTGCCTGCCACCTTTCTCAAACGGAACAATAAACTGGCAGCCTTCCCGGAAACGGCTGCAGCCATAAGCAGCTTTGCCTTTCAGCAGTTTGCCCTGTTTGCAGCGCGGGCATTGCGCAAACGGATCGGCTTCCGCGGCTTTATTGACCTTTTCCGGCACCAGCTGATTTGCCGTGTCCAGCCTAAGTATGGCATCAAATTGTTCGCCCTGCGCATCAGTAAAACCTTTGATAAGCGGTGTTTTACCTTTGCTCAAAAGCGCCTTCACCTGCTTTTCGGTTAGTTGCTTGCCCTGCTGCGCTATCGGAATCAGGAAACGGCAGCCTTCTTTATAGCGGCTGCAACCATAAGCTTTGGACCCTTTCAGAATATGGCCCTGCTGGCAGGCCGGGCAAGCTCCAAGGCCGTTGCCTGGCGTTGCAGCAGCGGTTTTGGGTTCAGCGTCTTTCTTCTTTTTGCCTTTATCAATAGCTTTGGGCTCCTCTGGCTGTGGCTCCAGCGATACAGTTGCCTTATCATACTTTACTTCCTGCACCAAGCTCACTACAAAATCCTGCAGCTCCTGCAGAAAGGCATCCGCTTTGAATTCGCCTCCCTCAATTAAGCGCAGCTTGCGCTCCCACTGGCCCGTCATCTCCGCTGACTTCAGGGTCTGGTTTCGCACTACACCAATCAAATCGATGCCCATCTGGCTGGGTACTATTTTCTTTTTTTCCTTACGGATATACTGCCGCTTATACAGCGTCTCTATAATAGCAGCCCGCGTGGAAGGACGGCCAATGCCGTTTTCTTTCAGCGCTTCTTTCAATTCCTGATTGTCTATCTGGCGGCCGGCTGTTTCCATGGCGCGCAGCAGCGTGGCTTCTGTATACTCTTTGGGCGGGTTGGTCATCTTCTTTTCCAGCAGCGGGGCATGTGGTCCGTGCTCTCCTTTGTCGAAGTGTGGCAGCACGCCTGCTGTTTCCTCTTCTTCCTTGTTGTCGCCTTCCTTGCCCGCAGGCTCTGGTTTTATGTCTTCGGCGCCGTACAGCACGCGCCAGCCCGGCTCTAATATCTGCTTGCCCCGCACCCGGAACGCATAACCCGCCGACTCTGCCAGCACCGTGGTATTACTTACGATACAATCAGGGTAAAAAGCAGCCAGAAAACGGCGCGTAATGATATCGTATACATCTGCTTCGCGGCCGTACAGGCTGCCGGCGCTGGCTCCGGTAGGAATAATGGCATGGTGGTCGGTTACCTTATTGTTGTTGAAGACTTTTCTGCTCTTGCGGATTTTGCTTTGCAGCAGCGGCGCCGCTTCCTGCCTGTAGTTGCTAAGGCCCTGCAGGATGCCTGGAATTTTCGGATAAATATCATCAGGCAAAAACACGGTATCTACGCGCGGGTAGGAGACGACTTTCTTCTCATACAGGCTCTGCACCGTCTTCAGAGTTTCATCTGCTGAAAGGCCCAATTTGTTGTTGCATTCAATCTGCAGCGAAGTCAGGTCAAAAAGCCTGGGCGGCGATTCGGTGCCTTTTTTCGTTTCCACGTCTGTTACAGTCAATTCTGCCTCCTGTATGGCCGCCAGTATCTGCTGTGCCTCTTCCTCTTTCTGAAAGCGGCCGTTGGTGCTGGAGAAGGTGGTATCGCGGTAAACGGTTTTGAGTTCCCAGAAAGGCTGCGGCACAAAGCTGGTGATTTCGTGGTGACGGTTTACGAGCATAGCCAGCGTGGGTGTCTGCACGCGGCCAATAGACAAGGTCTGGCGGCCCTGGCCATACTTTAAAGTAAAAAGACGGGTAGCATTCAGGCCCAGCAGCCAGTCGCCGATGGCGCGGCTTTTGCCTGCCTGGTACAGCAGGTCGAACTCTGACCCCTCACGCAGTTGGGCAAAACCCTGCCTGATAGCTTCTTCGGTGAGCGAAGAAATCCAGAGGCGCTTAAAAGGCTTTCTATATTTAGCTTCGGTCAGCACCCAGCGCTGTATCACTTCCCCTTCCTGCCCGGCATCGCCGCAGTTAATCACTTCCTCGGCCTCGGCCAGAAGCTTTTTGATGATTTTGAACTGCTGCTCCACGCCTTTGTTCTGGATCAGTTTAATGCCGTATTGTTCGGGCAGCATAGGCAGATCGTAGAGGCTCCAGCGCTTCCATTCGGGGCGGTAGTCGTCGGGCTCGCGTAAGGTGCAGAAATGTCCGAACGTCCAGGTTACCTGGTAGCCGTTGCCTTCGTAGTAGCCATCTTTCCTGGTATTGGCACCCAATACCAGGGCTATTTCGCGGGCGACGCTTGGTTTCTCAGCAATGCAAACTTTCAAGCTCTTTAGGGATTACAGGATTCTACAGAAGTCAAATTTACGGTTTTTAGAGTGCATCTGCGAATTTTAAGAAGTATAAAACGATAAGGCTTTTTGTGTGAGGATGATAGGGTTTTCGTTACATTTTATTGCGGTTTATACTTGTGGCTATACTTGATAGCTACTTTTATTCCACAGACTTATACTTGTCTTGTTTAATTTTTCTTTGCTGCCCTTAAGCCCGCGAGGGCTCGTCCTTGGGCATCGCGCGGTGGCGTGAACCTGCGCTGGAGCGCTGCCCTCTAGGCACCGGAACACACCAATCGAGGGCCCCTACCCCCAGACACTCAACCCAAGGACTGGAAACATTTTGATAGCTGCTATCTTTGCTATGCAACTTAGACAAAGCTCCCCCTCCTGTTTTAGGTGTAGGGGCCCTCTAAAAAGGAGAGGGCTGGGGTAAAACCTTCGAAGCTGCTTATACCTATATTAAAGTATAGACCTCTTGAAGTGGTGATGGTTGGTAAGTCCGAAGACGATGCCCTGAACCTTGCATCAGCTAGGGAAGTATCGCAATTACAAATTATACTAAAGCAAAACTCACTGATATTTAATTTTTTTGAGAGATTTGCAGGATGCCGGATTGATGCTATTACTTTAGCGACAACATAGTTTTATACGCCTGGTATACTATAGCATAAAAGACTAACAAACATGAAATTTGCTTTTAACTACCGTTCTGGCGCAGGTGCGTTTCTCCTGCTGCTAAGCCTGTACCTGCAGGCCTGCGAGGAGTTTGAGTACAGTCCTTATGAGGTGCGGCTGGATGACGATGAGAAAAATATCAACCAGCGCAACATTGCCAGAATTGAGGCACTAAAGATCTCCCGCAACGATACCCTTCGCTTTATACTTTCTGCCGACGTGCAGGGGTTTTATGAAGAGAACGAAGCCATGGTGCAAAATATCAACCAGCGCCACGACATCGATTTCCTGCTGCTGGGCGGCGACCTCACTGATTTTGGCCTTGTTCAGGAATTTAAACTCATACATGAAGATTTTAAAACGCTTAGGATGCCGTATGTGGCAGTGGTAGGCAACCATGATGCTGTAAACAACGGGCAACTGGCTTTTAAAGCTATGTATGGCGATTATAACACCAGCTTTGCAGTAGGTAACAGCAGGTTTATACTACTGAACACCAATTACATTGAGTTTAATAAGCAGGTGCCCGACTTGGATTGGCTGGAGAAAGAATTGGCTGCCTTAGCTAACTATGAAAATATATTTGTGCTATCGCATATACCGCCGGAAAACTATGAATTCGGCCAGGAAAACGCGGAGCGGTACAGTCAGTTGATAAGCCAATATCATGTTACCTTTTCGTTGCATGGCCACAACCACGCCTTTAAGTATAACTTTCCTTTCGATGGCACTGTGCCATACGTTGAAACAGCTGCCTCTAAAAACCGCGAATACCTGGTATTTACGGTGATAGGAGACGACGCGAGTTTTGAACGTGTAAATTTTTAGGATTAACACTCCATGAAGATAAAAATACGCCTAGGGATAGCCTGCCTGCTGGCAGTTCCTTACCTTGCCTTTAGCCAGAATATAGCCGATAATACCTCCACACGCAAATGGTATGTGCCTGATGCCGTAACGCTGCAGTTTGCCGGTAATATAGGTATGTTTTCTATCGCGCCGAGTTATAGTTTTGCCCACGACAGGATTAACGCCGAACTGTCTTATGGCTATGTGCCGAAGTTTGATGCGGACGAAGCGCTGCACCTGCTTACCCTGAAAGGAGTTTACCTGCCATTCCGGAAAATACCATTAAAGAATGATTTCTCGCTCACACCACTGCGGGTCGGGTTAGGGATCAGTTATTATTTCAGAAGCCAATTCTCCACCAACTGGTCTGATGCCTATCCTGCCAGCGACTATTACTGGTGGACGAGCAGCCTGCGCCTGACAGGCGGTTTTGGTCCGGCAATCAACTATGCATTACCTAACAGCAACACGTTTAAAGAACTGAGCCTTTATGGTGATATAGGCACCTATGATCTGATAGCAACTTCAGCTTTTAGAGATAAGACCCTCACAACCTGGGATATTCTTAATTTTGGAGTCGGACTGCGGGCAAGTTTTAAATAAAATTATACTTTATCCTGAAACAGAAAACCACATGCTGCCTATAGGTAAAATAATAGTTATACTTGGTGTGGTACTGGTGCTGGTTGGGCTGGTCGTGTGGCTGGCCGGCGATAAATTTAACTGGTTCGGTCACCTGCCCGGCGACATCCGCATCGAACGGGGGAATATGCGGTTTTATGCGCCCTTCATGAGTATGCTGTTGCTCAGTATGCTGCTTTCGCTGCTGCTGTGGTTATTCAGGCGGTTCTTTTGATTTTGAGAATTTGGTTTCTGCTTTAGCTATACTTTCCTATCTTGCCGCCACTAAAGCAATTAATTTAAGTGGAACAAGTATAAAGGTTTCAGATTTGATTCCTGTAAAGTATAAACTGCTTCAATTCAGTGATTTTATACTTACGCAGGGCCTGGTTGCGTCATTATTTAACTCATCATCAAAAAAATATACCTGATTTCCGCATACTGGTGTCTTTTACTTATATACTCAAAACCAGAAACACAAGCATACCAGCGCCAATCCGGCTGCAGTTCTGAACCCAACCTATGTATTTTATACTTTCCAAAACGCTTGATTTTTTGCTGATGCCTTTTTTGTGGGTGCTTTTGCTGCTGCTGCTCGCCCTTTTTCTTAAATCTTACAAACGAAAGCATTTTTGCCTGGTATCGGCAGTTGTGATATTGCTGGTGCTGTCCAATCCTTTGCTTGCCAACTTAGCCTGGCGCATCTGGGAAGTAGATGCAGTGCCTGTAAATCAGGTAAAGCCGCACGATGTGGCCATTATTCTGACAGGTGTTACAAAGTATAGAAGTGATATGCCCGACCGCATTCATACCGCAAAAGGTGCTGACCGGTTTCTGCAGGCACTGCAGCTGTACCGGCTGGGCAAAGTAAATAAGTTTCTGATTTCTGGTGGGAGCGGGCTTATCAAAAATGACAAGGTACCAGAGGCAGATCAGATTGAAAAAATCCTGCTGATGGCAGGCGTACCCGAAGCAGACATTATCACAGAAAGCAACAGCCGCAACACCCGCGAAAATGCTGTAAACACGGCACGTGTACTGGCACAGCATCCGGAATGGAAGCGGCTGTTGCTGGTAACTTCAGCCTTCCATATGCGCAGAGCCGAAGGCTGTTTTCAGAAAGCAGGTGTAAAAACAGATTCCTATAGCACCGATTTTTATGCCCGCGAAAGAAGTTATGCTTTAGACGAGACCATTCTTCCAAGTATAGATGCTTTTGATCTCTGGCACCTGCTGATACATGAGATAGTAGGTTACGCTGTGTATAAGCTGCTGGGTTATTGTTAATCTATCCAGATGCTTTTCTGGTTCACGAACTCCCGAATGCCCAGGTAGGACAGTTCGCGACCATATCCTGACTTTTTGATGCCACCGAAAGGCATTTCAGGTGAAGAGGCAACCATTGTGTTCACAAACATGGCACCTGTTTCTACCTGCCGCGCCACGCGCAGGCCGCGTTCCTTATCCTGTGTCCAGACGGCGCCGCCCAGGCCGAAGCGGGAGTCGTTGGCAATACGAATAGCGTCGTCCTCATCTTTGGCTATCATGACGGCCGCTACCGGGCCAAACATTTCTTCGTCGTAGGCAGGCATGCCGGGCGCTACGTTTTTAAGGATCATCGGCTTGAAATAGGCGCTTTCCGTGTCGGTGCGGCCACCGTCCAGCACAATCTGGGCTCCTTTCTTGAGCGATTGCTGTACCTGCTCCTCCAACTCTGCCGCCAGATCTTTACGGGCAAGCGGACCATAGTCGCAGTTATCCGTAAGGGGATTGCCGGTTTTAAGTCCGCCCATTATTTCCTTCATGCGCTTCAGAAAAGCATCGGCTATACTTTGCACCACTATAAAACGCTTGGCGGCAATGCAGCTCTGCCCGGTGTTCACCATCCTCGATTTCACGGCAAAAGTAGCCGCCTGCTCCAGATCAGCATCCTCAAGTATAATAAAAGGATCACTGCCGCCTAACTCCAGCACTGTCTTCTTAATTTGCTCACCGGCTTTTGCAGCCACCATTGATCCGGCCGCCTCGCTGCCTGTCAGGGTTACAGCTTTTACCAGCGGATTTTCGATAACTGCGTCTACCTCTTTAGAGCCGATAAGCAGGGCCTGAAATACATTGTCCGGAAAGCCTGCCTTGCGGCATATCTCCTCTATAGCCAGCGCGCATTGCGGCACATTAGAAGCGTGCTTCAGCAGGCCTGTATTGCCCGCCATCAGGGCCGGTGCCAGGAAACGGTAAACCTGCCAGAAAGGGAAATTCCAGGGCATTACGGCTAGCACCACGCCCAGCGGCTCGTAGGCAATCAGGCTGCGGGAGGCAGATGTTTTAATTTCATCATCCTTCAGAAAGTCCGCAGCGTTTTCAGCGTAATAACGACATACTTTGGCGCACTTCTTTACTTCGGCTATACTATCTTTTAGCGGCTTGCCCATCTCCAGGCTGATGATCCGGCCATACTTGTCTGCCTCATTTTCTAAAATATCCGCCTGGCGATGCATGTATACTGCCCGCTCTTCGAAACTTGTGTTTTTCCAGCTTCGGAAAGCTTTTTCTGCCAATTCTATTTTCTGCTTCACTTCGTCGGGCGTGTGCGGCTCAAAGGTTTTTACAACCTCACCAGTGGCTGGATTTTTTGTTTCTATGGCCATATTGTTTATTTTCTTTAGCTTTTATTGTACTGTATATACGGCGTGTCACCATTTGGATGTTGTTGCCGTTTTATAGCAATGGAAGTTATTTGCTATTACGAGCAACTTTTTTCTATTGAATCAGTTACAAGAACAGTTTTCCAAAAAAATTTATAAATTTGCTGTGGATGATGAAATTCATCTGACATTTAAGCGTTAGCGTCTTTGCCAAACCAACCGACATATAAACTGACCGAGGAGGAGCTGATAGCTCGCTTACGCGCACGCGATGCGCAAGCGGTTTCCGTACTTTACGACATGTATAGCGCATCGCTTTACGGGGTGGTGCTGCAGATTGTAAAAGTAGAGGAAACGGCGGAAGACGTTTTGCAGGAAGGCTTCATGAAAATATGGAACTCGTTCCATAGCTACGATGAAGCAAAAGGCAGACTCTTTACCTGGATGATAAACATCTGCAGGAATTTAGCCATCGACAGAATCCGCTCGAAGCAGCACCGCGTAAGTCAGAAAACGAGGGATATACCAGTTTCGCCGCGGGCTGATATGGGCACTAGCTCATTCCGGCCAGAGCACATCGGCGTACGTGAAATCACTGAAAAGTTAAGCCCTGATCAAAAGCAGATTATCGATCTGATGTATTTTGAGGGTATGACGCAACGTGAAATTGCCGAGGAATTTGATATCCCTTTAGGAACTGTAAAGACTAGGGCGCGAAGTGCAATTAAATTATTGGGAAAATTCTTTAAAGGACGTGAATAACGAAGAATATATAACGTCCGGAATACTGGAAATGTACGCCGCGGGTGTATTAGACCAGCACGAACGGCAGGAAGTGGAGCGCATGGCAGCCAGCTCGGCTGATGTGCAAGCTGCCCTTCAGGAGGCCTGTGAGGTGATGGACAACTATGCCCGGCTGTATGCCGTGACGCCAAAGCCGGAGCTGAAGGGCAGGATTATGACGCATATTGCTGGAGAGTCGTCTTTAAACGGCGATGCAGCGGAGAGAGACAATGTACGCCCGCTTTATGCGGATGTGGAGAAGCAAGGTTCTTCTTACAAATGGATGTTCGCTGCCAGCGTCGTGCTGTTTCTGATGTCTGGTTTTTTAAGTTATTATTTTTATCAGAAATGGCAGCAGGCAGAAAGCCAGCTTTCTATAGCGCTGGCCGGAGAGCAAACGCTGGCGCAAAACTACCAGACAGCCTCTTACCAGCTTAACCGGCAAGAGCAGATACTGCGTATGTTGCGCGACGAAGATTACAGACCTGTGAAACTGCAGGGCGTGGAAGCGCACCCGGACGCGAACGTAATGGTTTACTGGAGCCCGCAGCAACAGAAAGTATATGTGGATGCCGTGCAACTGCCGGCATTGCCTGCAGGCAAACAATACCAGCTATGGGCGCTTTATAATGGCAAGCCCATAGATGCTGGAATGCTGCAAATAAATGGGGAACCAAGTATTCAGCAGATGAAGCAGATTGGTGCCGCACAAGCTTTTGCCATCACACTGGAGCCTGCCGGCGGAAGTATAAGCCCTACCCTGGAGCAGATGTACGTTATGGGTGAGATAAAATCATGATTTTTTTTGAAGACAGTTATTTGTAAAGTTGCAGGCGCATGACATTAACAAGGCTGGAATACTTCGCTACCCATCAACGTTTGCTCCTAAATTTATTGAACCGCTGCAACTCAACAATGCAGCAGGAGCTATCCTACAAAGATTCAGTTCATTAAGCTATAAAAGCTTCAAAATAACCTGGCAAGTATACCTGACATTTATAGATATACTTGCCGGGTTTGATTTGTGAAAGAAGCTGTTTCCTGAATCTGAATGCGCTGCTGGTTTCTTTGTTGATGTAATCGAATAAGCGGGTAAACAGAAGAAATATATAGTACTTTCTGCATTTTATTGTAACTAAATACGCAGCAGCAGGTAGAGAGATATATATCCATCTGCCTGTGAAAAACGAAACTGCCGATACCGCCATTTTGCTGTTTGCACACACTGCAGACCACGAGGCAAAGTATAAATCCTTCTGCTGGGGGCAAACCTCAGTTAAAAATAAAGAAATAGCACGAGTCCTGTTACAGCATACCTTCCGTGTTGTAGAGCAGAGCGCACTGCCGCTGGTAACTGTTTTAACAGACCGCCAGGCTGGCAGAACTTTTGGCGAGCGCCTTGCCAATGCTTTTCAGGATGCTTTTGAAGCAGGCTACCAGCGTGTGATATGCATTGGCAGCGATTGCCCCTCCTTGTCGGCGCAAGACTTGTGGGAGGCCGGTGAATCGCTGCAACAGCATGATATGGTTATAGGGCCCGCAGCAGATGGCGGCACTTACCTTATCGGCATGCACATCAGTTGCTTTAATCCTGAAGCTTTTGCAATGTTGAACTGGCAAACCCCTGAGGTGCTGGATGAGCTTAAACTGTATTCGTTTCGGCAGCATTCAAGCCTCGGATGCTTTGGCCTGCTTGCCCAAAAGGCAGATATAGATGCAGCAGGCGATCTGGTCCTTGCGCTACAGCACCTGCCAGTTGCTCACAAGCTTCGGAAAAAGCTGCTGGCTATATTTAAAGCACGATTCCTGAAGTTCCCGATGCTCCGCAACCTGCTGCTAAAAGCGCTGGAATTATACCTGGGCAAGCCGCTGCTGCGTGCCCCTCCGATTTAATTTACTTTCTTCTGAACTTTAACAGCCTTCGCAGGTTACTGCTGTAAGATTCTTCTATTTATGGCATACCTGATTTAAAGCATACCTGATTTTCCCATCGGCATACCAACTATAAAACGACAGGTAAATCCGCTTGCGGATAATCTGGCGTATCTATCTGTTTCTGATAAATAAAATTTACTCCACAACATGGATAATACTTATTACAACCCGGCCGACCTTGCAAAATTTGGCAACATCTCTGAACTGCAGCCAGAAATGGGCCGCAAATTCTTCGACTATTATGGCGAGGTTTTCAAAGAAGGTGCCCTGACGGAGCGCGAAAAGTCATTAATTGCCCTGGCTGTGGCGCATGCGGTGCAGTGCCCTTATTGCATCGACGCCTACAGCAGCGACTGTTTGCAAAAAGGAGCCGACGAGAACCAGATGATGGAGGCCGTGCATGTAGCTGCTGCCATAAAAGGCGGTTCGGCTCTGGTGCACGGGGTGCAGATGATGAACAAAATAAAAGAGTTGACCATGTAATCAATGAGTTCCACAATAAAATCTTTAAAAGGCCGGCATCACCAACTGGCCGATTCCGCTTTTCAACTGAACGTGCTGCAGCAGCCCATGCGGCAGGGTGGTAGATTCCCGGTATTTGCAGAACGCTTGCGCGAAAACGGGCTGTATCCGCTTAAACCAACAGGCACTACTATCCTGCAGGTAAACATGGGAAAAATGTGCAACCAGACCTGCAAGCACTGCCACGTAGATGCCGGCCCCGACCGCAAAGAGATTATGACGCGCGAAACAATGGCGCTGTGCCTGGAAGCGCTGCGGGAGGCACCGCAAATTACAACAATAGACCTGACCGGCGGTGCACCTGAGATGAACCCGGATTTTCGCTGGTTTGTGGAGCAACTGTCGGCGCTGGGGCGGCAAGTAATCGTGCGCTGTAATCTAACCATTATACTTGCCAACAAAAAGTACCACGATCTTCCTTTATTTTTTAAGCAACATGGCGTGCACGTAATATCGTCGCTGCCATACTTTCAGGCATCACGCACCGATGCCCAGCGTGGTGAGGGCGTATTCGAAAAATCTATCAAAGCCCTGCAACTGCTAAATGAAGCAGGGTATGGCAAAGAGAATACCGGCTTGCTCCTAGACCTGGTATACAACCCGTCGGGTGCTTTTTTGCCGGGAAGCCAGGCTTCGCTTAAGGCAGAATTTAAGCGCAGGCTGAAAAATGGCTACGATATTGTATTTAATGACCTGTTTTGCATCACTAATCTGCCCATCAGCCGCTATTTAGATTACCTGGTGCAGAGCGGCAACTACGACAGCTATATGCAGAAACTAGTAGAGGCCTTTAATCCCGCGGCTGCGGCCGGTGTAATGTGCCGCAATACTATTTCCGTAGGTTGGGATGGCTACCTCTACGACTGCGACTTTAACCAGATGCTGGATTTAAAAGTAGCGCAAAAAGCAACACAACATATCCGTGATTTCGATGCGGCCATCCTGGATATGCGCCACATCGTGCTGAACCAGCACTGCTACGGCTGCACCGCAGGTGCCGGCTCCAGTTGCGGCGGCGAAACCGTAAAGTAAATAGCGGTGTTAGAGCTAAGTATGATGCAAAAGAAACTATACCTGGTAGCTTTTTGCTGCCTGCTGCTGATGCAGGCATGCGGACAATCAACAAGCCACGCTTATCACCTCATGCTTAAGGGCATTTATAAAGATAGTTTCCCGCTCGTGAAGCCCGTGCAATTAGCAGCGCAGTTGCAGCAATCTATAGAAACAAAGCCGCTGCTGCTTGATACCCGCACGCCTGCTGAGTTCCGCGTGAGCCATATCAAAGGCGCACGCTTTGTAAACTTCGATAAATTTAACTTAAAGCAGGTACAGGACATTCCGAAAGATACGCCCATTGTAGTGTATTGCTCAGTTGGTGCGCGCAGCCAGATTATCGGGCAAAAGCTGAAAGATGCGGGCTTCAGGCAAGTGCAAAATCTTTATGGGGGCTTATTTGAGTGGGCCAACCAGGGCTATCCGGTATATAACAGGCAGGGCGAGACCAATAAAATCCACGGCTATTCCAAAGCATGGGGCGTGTGGCTGCAGGAAGGAGAGAAGGTATATGACAAATAAAAAGCTGCTGTTGCTGTTTGTTCGCAACCCCGAACTGGGAAAAGTTAAGACACGTCTGGCCGCTGCTGTAGGACCGGAGAAAGCGCTGGAAATTTACCTGCACCTGCTGCACCATACGCGCAACGTAACACAGCACCTGCCGGTAGATAAGCTGGTATACTATGCAGACAGAATAGCACAAAATGACCTTTGGCCTGAGCCACAGTACCAGAAGCGGGTGCAGCCGGAAGGGGATTTAGGAGAAAAAATGGAGGCAGCCTTTGCCGCCGCTTTTGCAGATGGCTATACTTCAGTTGTTATTATTGGCAGCGATTGCCTGCAACTGACGCAGGAGGTGGTGCAACAAGCTTTCGAAAAACTACAGGCGCATGATGTGGTGGTGGGGCCGGCTGAGGACGGCGGCTACTACCTGCTGGGTATGAAGAAGTTGCATCCGATGCTTTTCCGGAATAAGAACTGGAGCACCGCAGATGTTTTCCCGGATACGCTTCACGATATTCTCCATTTACATTTATCGTACACCTTACTGCCGCACCTTTCTGATGTAGATTATGTGGAGGATTTGGGCAAAGACTTTGATGCTGATTTACTTTCCTGAGCTTCTGCTCTGATTTCGGATTCGCTACTTTCCAAGAGCAATAGCTAGGCTGCAACAACTCACCGCAAAAAGCTTTTTTCCTGCGGCAGATAAGTAACCCGACAAAAGAAATTATACCTTTAAACGTTTTATCGGAAAGTATAAAGGTTGAGTATCAGTTACAGAAAAATAAGAAAATTTTATATCTAATTTCCTGATACTAAGGCCTGATAGAGCCGGCTTTAGAGTATAAAATAAACGAAGAAACCATAATGCCTGCAACCATAGCTAAAAGCACTCTCACCTTTCTGGCCGAATTAACTGAGCACAACACCCGCGAGTGGTTTAACGAACATAAAGCCCGGTACGATGCTGCCCGCAAAAATTATTTAGACCTATTAGACGAGCTACTATTGGAAATGCAGCATTTTGAACCGGCGGCGCGCGGGCAGGTGGGCAAAGACCTGGTATTCCGGATTTACCGCGACGTGCGTTTCTCCAGCGACAAGCGCCCTTACAAAGACCATTTCGGCGCGTATGTAGCCGAAGGCGGGCGAAAGTCTGTGCTGCCCGGCTACTACCTGCACCTGGCGGGCAACAACAACTCTTTTCTGGCTGGCGGATTGTGGTATCCGCCGGCGGAGCAACTCAAAGCGGTGCGCCAGGAAATTGATTACAACCTGGCCATATTTACAAGTATAGTGGAGACAGCAGATTTCAAAAGCCGCTTCAGTGCCCTGCAGGGCGAGCAGCTCAAAACCACTCCCAAAGGCTACGACAGAGACAACCCTGCTATCAATTACCTGCGCCACAAAAGCTGGAACGGCATCATGCCCCTGCCAGATGAACTGGTGCTGCGTGATAATTTTCTGGAGGTAGTGCTTGCCGGATTTAAAGCGCTGAAGCCGCTGAATGATTTCCTGACAGCCCCGCTGCGGGAGCTGGAAAGTTAGTGATTTACTGGTGGTTCGCGCCTCTATGAGTTTGTTTCAGTAGCAGCTACGGTTCAATCGCATTGCTTGCTGCTGGAAGTATAAATCATCGCTGCAATGCTGTAATCAGAACATAAGTAGAGCTGTTAAACCAGCTTTAATCATTTTTCATCCTGAAAGAATCTTGTGGACAAGCCGCTTCTGCTTAACATCCGGGAATGTCCCTTTCAACCAAGATCCTTTCAGGATGAAAAAGAGATAGTATGGTTTAAACGGCTTCTGGTAGCTTATTTATACTTTACCTTCAGCGTATTTTTTAACCATGAATTATCGCATGGTAAAACGCAACACAGATAATTTTTTACCCTAACCGAAAGAGCAAAGTTTATTCATAAGGAGAAATTTCCCCGTCTTCTACCAGAAATGCTTTTTCCGCTTCGTCTAGTATGGCTTCCTTGCTGTCAGAATAAGCTTCCACAATTTTGAAAGGTTTGCCTTTATAGTGTTCCTTTATTCTGCGTAGCTTTTCTTCCTTTTTGCACGCTTCGCCCTGCACTTTGTAAGTGTCGTTTTCATACTTCACTATCGTTCCGGCCAGTCCGTCTATCGGGTACATGTCAAATAAAGGCTTTACATAGAGTTCAAGGCCGCCGGTGGCACAAAAAACTTCCACGCCTTCTGCTTTCAGTTTGTCGAGGCGCTGTTTGAGTTCCTTGTTGAAATTGTCGGGATATTCTTTTTCCCAAAACTCTTTGGCGTAAGCCTCCACCTGGGCCGGGGGAATGTTATCGAGGTAATTAAAAAAGTTCTCCTTAAATTCTGTCTGCCTGATCTGGTTCAGTTTTACCAGCAATTTATAATAAAGCATCTGGAAATAGAATCTGACATTCTGCGGCTTTTTGGTGCAGATAAACAAGAAGAATTCGTCTTTGGAACTCTTGTTATAGAAAGTAAGATTCAGATCTATTACAACTACCTTAACTGCTGCTTCACGGTTAGTCATTGCCTTTGGTTTGAGTTTAAAGTATCACGTAGAAGGAAGCTGCTTTGTTCGTGTCTGACAACAAATTATTTCAAAAAAGAAGCAAAATATAATGAAAGGAATGTTTTGCGGTAATACCTGAGATGCAGTTACCTGTTTACTTTATACTTTTAGACAGGATGTAGGCAAATTGAACACCTGCAGCCGGGTAAATCTGGCTGTTGTCGAAATCAAAATCGGCGGCATAACCCAGGCCCAGGTGCATATTAAAAAGAAACTTTTGCCTAAGCGGCCGCTGTATTCCCCAATGTATTTCGTTGAGCAGCGTTTTATTTAAGGGATTCACCATCTCCTCCCAAGTATTGCTTCCGAATACCCGGTTGGTAGTATACTTCATCTGGAAAGCTACGTAATTGCCTGTGTTATGCAGGATTGATTTTGATTTGGCTAGCCTTTTACGCCGGTTGTAAGTATACTTAAATTCTGATCTGAAATAGGCTACAGGTTGGTTGATAATAAAAGAGCTGTTGAAATCATTACCGACGCCGCTGTTTTCCAGGTAATACCCGCCTCCCAGGCCGGCGCTTAAATTCACCGACCACTTCTCAGTAAACGGCACTTCATACCCAAGCCCCAATCCATGAAGCCCTAATTAAGCTTAAGCAGCTTGTCCAATGCTACAGTTTGTGTTGCATCCTCAGATTGCGCAAATGCCTTGATGCTGCAAATGAAAAGTAAGATTAGGAAGTAGATTTTTCTCATGGTTAATTGGGTGTTATGGTTTAGGTTATGAAATATGCGGCTTTTCGGTTCATGTTTATGTTCACTAGGACAAACACTGAAATGAAGAACAAAATTTGCGGGAATCACTATTCCCCTTATATTTTATAACCTTGTTAGGGTAAATTTTTTATTATCATTTGTAAATATTTAAACTCTTCTTGGTCTAGTATGTCAAGATTATTTTTTGTTGCAAGCTTTACTTTATTCCTGCACTTTATAAGTCTGTCAATCATTGGTTGAATATATGAGTTACTATGATTTACAAACTCATATAAGTCTGATTTAGAAGATGGCAACTTATATCCTTTGTTTGAACTTGAGATTAGTACTCCCTTATCTCTCAATTTTGCGATAATCTTGCTTCTAAAATAGTGCATTGAGATATTAGACCCTCTTATTTGTTTTATTTGATTTATCAACTCAAATGTGGGTACATAGTTTTCAGGATTTATATTTTTGAAGTAAAAGAGTAGGTAATTTAAGCAAGTTCTTTGGTCAATCTCAAACGGAATTTTGGTTTTACTTGTCTCATCAAGAAACTGTTGTGAAAGATTAAGTCCTGGAACAGAAATGGTTGGGTCGTAATTTTTAAAGTCAGTTTCAGGATTAAATGCAAATGGTCTGTAATCAGGAGGCCAAAATCTTATCTCTGTTATTTTATTTTTTAAAATGGATAAAAATTCTGAGCGATTTTCAATCAATTTTTTTGTCTCATAACATCTCGCTAATGTTCCTGAAATTATATCTGCAACTTGAACAATTAAGTCAGACTTACTATTTGAAAATCTGAACTCCGACTGATTGAATAAATCGGGAATGTGCTTTCTGTCAATATACTTTATAAAACCTTCCTTAAATTCTTTTCCACCGTGTTCATCTGCAACCACTAGAATGTCAGGGAATGCACTAAATAATTCTCGGTCGACTAATGAGTGAAGGAATTTGAAAAAGGATCCTTTATAATTGAATCCTTCTCCCTTTAATTTTCTTTTGTCAATTACAACGGAAAATATGTGATAGTCAACTTGATTCAATTCCTTAAGAACTTTCAATCTTCTTGTATCGTTGTCCTTAAGTTTAGAAGACTTCATTTCACCTATTTGAAAATTATTTTTTCTGATTTCTTCTACCTGCTGTTCAATTTCTTCAAGTTTATTCCTGTCAATGAGAATAGCTGTCACTATGAAATGTGTACTCACTCCACCTGAGTCAAAATCAAGTCCGTTGTTTCCAAATTCATCAATAAAGGCTATTTGGTTGTTCATTGTTATTTTTAAATGTGCCCTAACATGGGTATGAACTTTATGTTAAATGTATGTAAAATCATTAATCATTAAAACTATTAGCTATTAAAATATTCTAATTCTGATCTGCTGCCTTAATCTGCCAGATTAGCGTAGCGGCGGCGCTGGCGGTAGAGGTATAGTTCTGCGAGCAGCCAGATGAGCACAACAGTATACTCGATAGCAACCAGCAAGAGATTTTCCTGGTAAGCTGGTGTCAAGTAAGCGGCGTAGCTAAGTATGGCCAGGCCCGACCACACCACGGCAAACCGGAAATGGCTGACTACGGTGAGCGCCAGCAGCGTGGTGATGTACCAAGGATGCACGGTTGTAGCCAGGAACAGGTATACGCCCAGGGCTGCTGCCATGTAGCCCATCAGCCTGCGGGTGGAGCCTAGCCTTTTAACGGCGGCCATCGCCAGCACAGCGCCCAGCGTAACCGCCGACAGCAAAGGACCGATAAACATAATCAAGTTAAAACCTGACAGCCGGAAACCAATCCAGCGCAGCAGGTAATAAATACTGGCGTTAAACTCGAACTTCTGGAAGTATAAATTTACACTTTTCAGGATGTGCCTGATTACGTCTGCCGATACGAGCGGGTAAAACACGGCCACTACCGTAGCCAGCATTACGGTTCCGAAAATTATAAATCTTTGCAGGCCTAGGCGGCGGAGCACCAGGGGCAGAAACAGCAGGGGCAATAGCTTTACGCCAACCGCCAGCCCGAAAGCAAGGCCAGCTGGAAGCAGCCGCAGGTAGAAAAGCTGCAACAGCGCCAGCAGCAGGAAAAAAATCATAAGTGCCTCAAAGTGCAGGTTTCCCGTGAGTTCTATAATTACGAGCGGGTTGAGCGCATAGAGCAGCACGTGTTTTTCGGGCAGCGCCATTTTGCGCAGCAGCAGGCGCAGCAATAGTATATTACCCGCATCAGCCAGCAGCAGCACCAGCCGGATGATAACCACACTGGCCAGCAAATTATCAGGAAACAACTTTACTGCCAACCAACCTACCGCCTGCGCCACCGGCGGGTACACGCTGTAGTAATCCTGTGAGTTCAGGTGCTGGAATAGCTCTTGCGTTATACCTGAAACCTGCGCCGTGTGCGGCCCCAGAAACTGCCCCGGCAGGTATAAGTATGGGTTGATGCCAGCGGCCAGCAAACGGCCATCCCACACAAACCGGAAATAATCATCGGAAAGGGAGGGCACGGCAAAGAGCAGCAACAGCCTGAAAAGTATAGCCGCCGCGATGCCGTACCAAAGGTTGAACTTGTGGTTGATGAGGTAGAGGTATGCCCCGAAGCAGAAAGAGAACAGCAGCAGCAATTGCGTAAATTCCGTGCGTTGCGTGGCATAACCCAGCGCCAGGTATGCCACCACCGACAAAGCCATTAAAGTATAGGCTGCCGTGTTGCTCCTCGGTATATTCATGCGCGGCTGCTATGAAAAAAAGAGTAAAAGAACACAGTGCCGAAACCCAGCGTGAGCAGTATATGGAACGGCAGAAAACCCAAATCGTGCAGCCGGAAATCAGCCCATATGCCGAAAACAAAGTATAGCGCCAGCAGTCCTTCCAGCGCCGTCAGCGGACTTATACTTTCTATGGCATAGGCGCGGTGTCGCCATGAGTCTTTTGCCTGCGCCAGGTTATACTTGGGTGTCCGGATAAAAGGCGTTTTCCGGCCCAGGTAGCCTTCCAGCACTGCCAGGCTGTTGTGCAGCGACAATCCCATCGAGATAGCCAGGAAAAGGAAAAAGTCAGGTATAAACCGTAGCATGGTTTTGCGGACGGAATAACTTTGCTGGTATAATGCCGTCCAGTAAAATCCGATGAGCGCCAGCAGGCTCAGCAGCAGCAAAATACCCAGCTTAAACAATACATCCAGCTCCGGCAATTTATTTCTGATGTACAGCATCGGCACGCTTAGTATAGCTGTGAGGAATACGCAGATAAACACGCCACTGTTAAGCAGGTGAAAGAGCGCATGCAGCTTGGTACTGGCCGGCAGTGATGATCGCAGCACACGGGCCAAATGCTTGCGGGCTGTTTCGGCGGCTCCTTTTGTCCAGCGGAATTGCTGCGATTTTAACGCACCCATATCTACGGGCAGCTCGGCGGGAGTTTCAACTTTCTCCAGGTATACAAATTTCCATCCATTCAGCTGGGCGCGGTAGCTGAGGTCAAGGTCTTCGGTGAGCGTGTCGGCTTGCCAGCCGCCGGTGTCCTCGATGCAGGCGCGTCGCCACAGGCCGGCGGTACCGTTAAAGTTCATGAAATGTCCGCCGCTGTTGCGCCCGACCTGCTCTACCGTAAAATGCGCATTCAAACCAAAAGCCTGCAACCTGGTAAGCAGCGAATAACCGGCGTTGAGGTGGCCCCAACGGGTTTGCACCATCCCGATAGCAGGGGAAGTGAAGGCACTGAGCGTTGTTTTCAGGAAAGCAGGCGCGGGCATGAAATCGGCATCAAAAATAGCGATAAATTCGCCCGTAGCGGTTGCTAAAGCATCCTGCAGCGCGCCTGCCTTGTAACCTGTCCGGATGGGGCGGCGGATGTGCTCAAAGCTAATGCCGCCGGAAGTATACTCCTGCAGTTTTGCTGCAATGATGGCCGTGGTTTCGTCCGTGGAGTCGTCCAGAATTTGTATTTGCAGGCGCTCGTACGGGTAATCGAAAGCAGCCACAGCATCCAGCAGGCGTGCTATTACATAACGCTCGTTGTATACGGGCAGCTGCACCGTAATCATGGGCAAATCCTGGTCTATCCGGGTCGTATTAGCTGCTGTTGACGGGTAGTTTTTCCGGCGCCAGTACAGGATGGTGAGGTGCAGCTGTATCATACTATAGCAGAAAATAAAAGCAAGGCAGCACGCATACACCACCAGCACCATTGCATCCAGTATACTCATATTTGCTGCTGTCACTACATGTATTTAAAGATAGTAAAAATAATTTTATAGCCGGCTGAAAGCGTGCCTTTCACGGTGCCGGATATTTTGGAAAACCCGATGCGCCTGCGGTAGTTTACCGGCACCTCGGTGTACCGGATGCCATGCTTCGCTGCTTTGGCCTGCATCTCTACGGTCCAGCCATAGGTGCGGTCGCGCATGTCCAGCGCCAGCAGCGTGTCCAGCCGTATGGCCCGGAAAGGCCCCAGATCGGTGAAAGTAGCGCCGTAGAAGAAGCGCAATAAACTTGTGGCCAGCCAGTTGCCAAATAGCTGTTGCGGCAGCATGGCCCCGGCTTCCCGCCTGCCCAGGGCGCGGGAGCCAATCACGAAATCTGCCTCGCCTTCCAGGATAGGATGTAGCAGCCGAGGCATTTCTTCAGGGTAATCCGAAAAATCGCCATCCAGGAATACGATAATATCGGGACGTGTGGCGGCAGGTTTGGCGGCAGCGTAGGCAATACCTGTCAGGCAGGCGTTGCCGTAGCCTGAAACAGGTTGTTGGAGCACTGTAGCACCCGCTGTATTGGCTGCGGCGGCAGTTTGGTCGGAGGAGTTGTTGTTTACTACCAGCACGTCGTCTGCAAGTCCGGCAGGAATAGCCGCAATAACTTTGGCAATGGATTTTTCTTCGTTGTAAGCAGGTATGATCACATTAATTCGGGACATAAGAGGGCAAAGATGCTGATTTTATGTGTGGTAAACTAAAGCACAATAGCTGCGGCGGGATTATGATAAACGCAGGCGGCATAGCATACCTTTGCAACTATAACATGATGCAGCGGTATATGTTATTCACCTACAACATAAGGCAATAAGTATGAAAGACAATACAGTGAAAGTGGGAGACAAAGCCCCGGATTTTGAGCTGCAACGGCAGGATGGCACTATGTTTCGCTTGTATGATTTGCTCAAGGAGAAAAGCGTGGTGCTATACTTCTACCCCAAAGACAACACGCCGGGCTGCACCAAACAAGCCTGTGAGTTCCGGGATCAGTATGAAGTGTTTCAGGAGCAGGGGGCAGAGGTCGTGGGCATCAGTTCCGATAGCGTAGCATCGCATCAGCGTTTCGAGCAGGAGTTCCGTTTGCCTTTCCTGCTGCTGAGCGACAAAGGCGGCCGCATCCGCGATCTGTATGGCGTGCCACGCAAACTGGGCCTGCTGCCCGGCCGCGTTACCTACATCATCGATAAAAAAGGTATTGTGCAGTACATTTTCAATTCTATGACCAAGCCGCTGGAGCACGTAAGCACGGCGCTGGAGGTGCTGAAAGATTTAGAAGAAGTATAAGGTAGGGCATTACTTTGCAAAGTATGATGTCTACATTTTTGCTCATTTAAAAGTAAAAACATTAATACATTAACCTATAATTTTGGCAAATCCTTACATTAGTGTTTTAATCCAGTTATGATAAAGATACTTGCTTTTGCCATACTTCTGGCCCTGCCGCTGCCCGGTTTTTCGCAGGGCGACGTGCTGAACAAACAACAACTGCTGCATGATATAAAAGTGCTTGCTGCCGATTCGATGGGCGGAAGGCTCAGCGGCAGCGAAGGTAACCGTATGGCGCAGGATTATATTCAGAAGCGCTTTAAAGAAACCGGCCTGCAAGCTTATAACGGGAATTATGCGCAGCACTTTCGCCTGGAAAACAAGCAACTGGTAGTAGACAAAGCCACAAACCTGGTAGGCTTTGTTAAAGGCAAGTCTGATAAAGTAATTGTGATGACGGCGCATTACGACCATGTAGGCACCCGCAACGGAGAAATTTACAACGGTGCCGATGATAACGCTTCCGGCGTGGGCGCTTTACTGGCAGCTGCAGCATACTTTGAAAAGCACAAGCCGGAGCACACCATAATTTTTGCCGCACTTGATGGCGAGGAGCAAGGTTTACAGGGAGCCAAAGCATTTGTTGCTAATCCGCCGGTTCCGCAGCAGAACATCCTGTTGAACGTAAATATGGACATGCTTAGCATCAACGACAAAGGCGAACTATATGCCAGCGGCACTTACAACAATCCGCAGCTAAAGCCCTATGTGGAGCAAATCAAGGCAAGGCCCAATGCAAAACTTATACTTGGCCACGACCGCCCGGAGCAGCAGCACGATGACTGGACCAACCAGTCGGATCATTATGCATTCTTTAAGCAGCACATCCCTTACCTGTATTTTGGTGTAGAAGACCACCCGCATTACCACCAGCCTTCCGACGAATACCAGAACATCAACACCAGCTTTTATCCTGATGCTGCCGCATTGGTTATCGACTTCGTGAAGCTGATGGACAAGAACCTGGAGAAGCTGAAGTAAATTAAAAAACCTTGTAGCAAAAACAGGCGGCTTTCTGGGTTATACTTTGCCGCACGCGGTATTTTGCTAAACCTGCCGGGTTTATTTTATAGGTAATAACGGCAGTTTATACTTTAAATCAGTCTTCATCACGCTGTTCATAAAGTAGCTTCAGAAATTACTTCTGATCTGGGTATCACACTTTGTTTAAATGCCATACATGATAATTTAAGAAAGGTTTTATTTATACTTTATCCTTCCGGTGCATCATACGTAGGGAAGAAAACTAAATTTGCTGATACCTGCCGGATTTTCCATCTGGTACGCGAGCATCAACCCGGTCAAACCATGCGCAGGAACATTTATATATTCTTCATACTTGCATTTATTGCCCTATTGCTACCCATTACTGTTTCTGCCCAGTTATCTGTTCTAAAAAGAAGTGGCCGGAGCAACGTGCCGGAAAAAGGATTTGTGCTACAGGTTGGCAGTGGTGTTGCCGCCGTTAAAAGCGACATCTGCAAAGGCTGGGGCTGTAATAATTTTGGGTCGCAGGTGAGTATGGGCGTTTTGTATAAGATGTCTTCGCAGTTTGGCGTGAGCGGCGGCGTAGGCTACGCCCGCCTTGGCGCGCAGGAAAATAACCCCCGCCATCCCCGCAATGTATCTTTCCAAACCGACGTGATTGAAGTTACCGGCCGCGCCGTTTTTTACCTGACAGACAGCTACCGCGGGAGTGGTAATTACCGATCGTCACAGAAACGTTTTATCGTGCCGTACCTCACGGCAGGTGTTGGTTTAATATACTATAACCCGACATCCTACCCCGGCCAGGGAAAGCTGAACGAGTCGCAAACCAAGTACGAGCCGACCAGAAATTACCCGGCCATTGCGGCAGTTATTCCGTTTGGGGGCGGGCTGAGGTTTCGTTTTACTGATGCACTAAGCGTAGCGCCGGAGCTGATTTACCACATCACTTCTTCCGATTACCTCGACAACGATGGCCGTAACTTAGGCCGCAACCTCATCTATAAAGATCACTATGGTGTGGCAGCCATTAAAATTATGTATACGCCCACTGTGGCAAACCGCCTTTTCTCGCGGAAACCGCGTTAATCCTGGTGCTTTTGGCTGGCTGCAGGTTTAACCACTGCTGCGGCCTGCCGTACATGTAAGCGGCAGCTTTAGCTGCCGGAAAAGCAAAACAAAATCTGCAAACATGAAAACGGATGAAAAGAAAATGCTGGGATGGCTTGCTGCCGGCGCTGGAGCGCTGATGGCTGCCCGCGCCATCAGCCGTACATTAAATGCTTATGATTTTAACGGTAAAGTTGTGCTGATTACGGGCGGAGCGCGTGGCTTAGGCCTTGTAATGGCGCGGCAACTGGCAAAAGAAGGCGCTCGGCTGGTGCTTTGCTCCCGCAACGAACGCCAGCTGGAAGATGCGCGCCTGGAACTGGCCGGCAAAGGGGCCGATGTGCTGGTGATGAAATGCGACATTACGAAAGAGCAGGAGGTAAATGACCTAGTTACAAACGTGCAAAACGAGTTCGGGCCAATTGACGTGCTCATCAATAATGCAGGAGTTATCCAGGCAGGCCCTGCTACCGAAATGACTGTTCAGGAGTATGAAGAAGCGATGAATACGCATTTCTGGGGGCCGCTGTATACCATTCTGGCGGTGCTGCCAAGTATGAAAGCAAGGGGTGGCCGTATTCTGAATATTGCTTCTATCGGCGGAAAAATAAGTGTACCGCACCTGGTGCCGTACAGTGCAAGTAAGTTTGCTTTGGTGGGGCTGTCGGAAGGGTTGCGGGCGGAGTTGAAGCAGTATGATATTATCGTAACCACCGCCACGCCCGGACTGATGATTACTGGCAGTCCGCGCAACGCCATTGCAAAAGGCCACAACAAGGAGGAGTATGCGCTGTTTAAAATAATGGATTCGAGCCCGCTGACAGCCATGAGTGCGGAAGCTTCGGCTCGAAAGATGCTTGACGCCCTACGCCACGGTGATGCGGAGGTTACCACCACCATGCCTGCTAAATTTGGCGCATTGCTGCACGGCATAGCACCCGGCCTGATGACGGACATCCTCGGGCTGGTGAATAGGGTGCTTCCGGGAGAGGGAGGTATTGGGAAAAAGCGGGCCAAAGGTTATGAGAGTGAATCCAGGTTGTCGATGTCGGATTTGACAGCACGTACACAGCAGGCGGCCCGGCAGAACAATGAACTATAACTATAGCATCAATATTAAATTTATACTTTCACGGGCCCAACTGCCGGAAAGCTGATTAGAAACCAATGGAGATCAAAAAAAGAGAAAAAGCCTACGACGGCTACTTTAAAATATACAAGCTAACAGTAGAGCAGGAGGGGCAGACTTTTACCCGCGAGCAGTTTGAAAGAGGCAGTGCCGTTGCCGCCCTTGTGTATGATACTAAAAGGGAGCAATACATTCTTGCCAAACAATTCCGCATCGGAACAGAGTCGGAACTGGTGGAGATTGTGGCCGGTATGGTGGATGAAGGCGAGCAGCCGGAGCAAAGTATAAAGCGTGAGATTGAGGAAGAAACAGGCTATACTGTAAATCGCTTAGAACAATTGTATACGTTCTATTCTTCGCCGGGCGCTGCCACCGAAAAAGTGATATTATACTATGCAGAGGTTTCGGAGCAACATAGTAAAGGCGGCGGCAATAGTCAGGAAAACGAGCACATTCAGCTAATGAAATATACCGCTAAAGAACTGGATCAGCTGCAAACGCCGGACGCTAAAACAATTATCGCCCAGCAATGGCTACGGCTACAGAAAAAGTAAATTTCCGTTTATTGTTGTCCGGTGTAGAGGCTATAGGTTTTTGAACAGTTATACTGTCTAGTACTAAACTTCATACCTGTAGCCGGACGGCATTAACTTGCTTATACATTATAATCTGAATTAGTAGCGTAAGCGGTACGCTTCGGGGTTTTAAGTATGAATATTTTTTAGTCATTTGATTAAACTTATTGATTAAATTTAAAAATAATTTTATCTTTATCCTGCAATCAAGGAAAACGGAAATGGCTAAGAAAGCAAAAGCGGATAGCGACCTTTCTACGGAAGAAAAAATAAAAGAAGCAGCCAGGAAAGTATTTACACGGAAAGGATATGCCGCTACCCGCACAAGAGATATTGCAGAGGAAGCAGATATCAACCTCGCGCTGTTAAATTACTATTTCCGGAGCAAAGGAAAGCTGTTCGAAATTATCATGGCAGAAAAGATGCAGCAATTTTTTGGCGTGATGGAGCCAATGCTCAACAACACAAGCACGACACTTCAGAATAAGATTGAGCGCATAACCTCTGCATATATAGACCTGATAACGCATAATCCTGATTTACCGCTTTTCATTTTAAGCGAAATCAGGAATAGTCCGGAACATTTTCTGAAAATTACAGGGAAAGCAAGTGCCCTTTTTAAATCTGTTCTGATTAAACAAATCCAGGAAAAAAAGCCGGATCGCAATCCTTTACATTTCCTGCTTAACCTGATGAGTATGTGTGTGTTCCCTTTTGTGATGAATCCGGTTTTAAAAAAAATGGGCGCGGTGGATGAAAAAACATTTGCGAAAATGATGAAAGAAAGAAAAAAACTGATTCCGGTATGGGTAAAATCTATGCTAGAGGCAGAATAATTTTTTTTTCCTTGCGTTTGGTCAGGCGATTAAAACAAATGAGTTAGACTATAATGATGAAAATCGGCAAAGCGATAGTGGTTTTAGTTCTGTTTGTGGCAGTAACGTATGGCTGGGCGCAAACGAAGCCACTTACCATCGAAGCGTGTTATCGCCTGGCAAGGCAAAACTACCCGCTCCTGAAAAAGCGGGACTTGATTACGAAAGCCAGCAGGTATTCAGTAGAAAATGCTTCTAAGCTTAATTTCCCCCAGCTGACAGTAAATGGCCAAGCTACTTATCAATCGCAGACAATAAGTTTTCCGGAAGCTTTGTCGGGCGTGCCTGGTGTTGCTTTGCCAAGTATCAGTAAGGACCAATACAGAATTCAGGCGGATGTAAGTCAGCAAATTTATGATGGCGGCTCTGTCAGCAATCAAAAAGAGTTAATTCGTGCCAATGAGCAAATCCAGCAGCAAAGTCTTGAGGTGAGCCTGAATGATCTGAAGGAGCGCGTAACCCAGATATATTTTTCTATCCTGCTGATGGAAGAACAGCTAAAGCAAAATGAAATACGGGAAACCGATCTGCAAGGTGCTTTAGATAAAGCCAATGCCGCACTTCAAAACGGAACAGGCTTTAGAAGCAATGTAAATGAACTGAAGGCAGAGCTTATCAATGTAGGTATGGCTGCAACGGAATTTAGAGCGAATCGCAAAGCGTATACAGAAATACTTTCTTTGCTTATCGGCCAGCCTGTGGATGAAAGCGTGCTATTAGTTTTGCCAACGCAACCGGCCACTATGCCAGATATCAACAGGCCGGAAGTGAAGCTCTTCGACCTCCGGAAAATTACGTTCGACATACAGGAAAAGCAACTGAAATCAGATTATATGCCCAGATTAAGCGCTTTTGTGCAGGGCGCTTATGGACGGCCTACTTTAAATATTATCGAAGATGAGTTTGGCCCCTGGTGGATTGGCGGCCTTCGCCTGAACTGGTCTTTAAGTAATTTATATTCATTGAAAAATAACCGACACCTTTTAGATATCAACCGTCAGAGCCTGGATATAAACAAAGAGACTTTTCTGATCAATACTAACCTTGCCCTTCTACAGCAAAACGCGGAAATTAAGAAGTATACGGAGCTTATGGAACAGGACGATGCCGTTGTTTTGCTACGCGCCGCTGTGGTGCAGTCTGCCAAAGCGCAACTGGCTAATGGCGTGATAACGGTGCATGAGTACATCGCGAAGCTTAATGCGGAAAACCTGGCGCGGCAAATGCGCATTTTGCACCATCTTCAGTTATTGCAGGCGCAATACAACTATAAAATTACTTCCGGTTACTAAGAATTAAAATTTCTTCTATGAAACACAGCATACTTACAGGGTTGGCTGCCATGCTAATCTTCAGCTCCTGCGGTGGGAACGATAGGGCGAATGATGCTTCCGGCAATTTTGAAGCGGACGAAGTAATTGTGTCTGCCCGGCAAAATGGTGAACTGCTCGCTTATACTATAGCGGAAGGAGAACATTTAGCGGCAGGCGCAGTAGTCGGACAGATTGATGTAACGATTCAGAAACTTCAAAAGGAGCAAACAGAAGCCTCCATCGCTGCCCTGCAGGCCAAAACAACAACTTCGGATGAACAGGTGAATGTTGTGCGGAAACAACTGGCTGTGCAGCAAACGCAATTAGCCCATCTGCACCAGGAGGAGCAGCGCACAGAAAATTTAGTGAAGGCCGATGCCGCACCGCGCAAACAGCTCGATGATATACATGCTCAGATTGACCAGTTGCAAAAGCAGATGGCAGTAACCCGCGAACAGATCGGCCTTTATACTTCGAACACCGCCACCCAAAACAGAAGTATCCTGAGCGAAAAAACGCCTCTCGAAAAAACCGCTCAGCAATTCCAGGCGCAGATGGACAAAGGCCGGATTATAAACCCGATTGATGGCGTAGTGCTGACAAACTATGCCCTGAAAGGCGAAACGGCTGTAGTTGGCAAGCCGCTGTATAAAATTGCCAACACTGATACTTTAATACTAAGAGCTTATGTTACAGGTATGCAACTGCCCCTGATAAAATCAGACCAGCAAGTGCAGGTGCGCATCGATCAGGGGGAAGAAAGTTATAAGTCCTATCCAGGCACCATCACCTGGATTTCCGATAAGTCGGAGTTCACGCCTAAAATCATCCAGACAAAGGATGAAAGGGTAAACCTGGTATATGCGATAAAAGTGCGGGTGAAAAACGATGGCTACCTGAAAATTGGCATGTATGGCGAAGTGCTGTTTAATGAGCCGAAACAATAAGTATGGAGAAACAAAGTATACTTTAAAAGAAAAGACATGGGCGCTGTAGTGTTGCAGAACATCATCAAAACATACGACAAAGGCAAAGTGCTTGCCGTGGACGATGTATCGCTGCGTGTGGAGAAAGGCGAATTGTTTGGCTTGATTGGCCCGGACGGCGCGGGCAAGACGTCCCTGTTTCGCATACTTGCCACCCTCTTGCTTGCTGATAAAGGTATGGCTTCTGTGGATGGTTTTGATGTGGTGAAAGATTACCAGGCTATACGCAACCGCATCGGCTATATGCCCGGCAGGTTTTCGCTGTACCAGGATTTAACGGTAAAAGAAAACCTAAACTTTTTTGCCACGCTTTTCGGAACTACAATTCAGGAAAACTATGAACTAATCAAAGATATTTACGAGCAGATTAAGCCTTTTAATGACCGCAGGGCCGGCAAACTATCGGGTGGCATGAAGCAGAAGCTGGCTTTGTGCTGTGCCCTGATTCATAAACCTGAAGTATTGTTTTTGGATGAGCCAACGACGGGCGTGGATGTGGTGTCGAGAAGAGAGCTTTGGGAGATACTCAGAAAGCTGAAAAAACAAGCTATCACCATACTGGTTTCCACGCCTTATATGGATGAGGCGGTTCTGTGCGAACGCATAGCGCTGATGCAAAGCGGGAAGATAATGTCTGTGGATACACCAGCAAATATCATTGCGGCTTATCCTGCCAAAGTATACGCCGCAAAGGCTGATAATATTTATAAGCTGCTGAATGATTTGCGTGACAATGCGCAGGTAGAAAGCAGTTATCCTTTTGGTGAATACCTGCATGTTACCTTGAAGCAAGATAGCCCGGAAAGTATAAGTCAGCTCAGAACTTTTGCAGCGCAGCGCGAACATACCGGAATAGAAATAAAAGTGATAGCGCCCACTATTGAAGACAGCTTTATCCGGTTGATGAATGAAAACAAGTTGCTCCAGCACACCTGATTTTTAAGTATGGAAGAAAAGGCCATCACTTGTAAAGACCTCACCAAAAAATTCGGTGATTTTGTTGCAGTCGACAAGATAACCTTCGATGTAAACAAAGGGGAAATCTTTGGCTTTCTGGGTGCAAACGGAGCCGGCAAAACTACGGCCATGCGTATGCTTTGCGGCCTTTCATTTCCTACTTCAGGGCAAGCCTCAGTGGCCGGTTTTGATGTTTACAGGCAACAGGAAAGTATAAAAAAGAACATCGGCTATATGAGCCAGAAATTTTCACTCTATGAAAACCTGAGCATAGCAGAGAATATCCAATTTTTCGGAGGCGTGTATGGCGTGCCGGACAAAGAAATACGCAGGCGAAGCAATGACCTGATTCAAAAGCTCGGTTTGCAATCGGAAGCAAAAAAAATGGTTGGCGCCCTGCCATTGGGGTGGAAGCAAAAACTTGCGTTCTCGGCAGCAATATTTCACCGGCCTGAAATTGTGTTTTTAGACGAACCCACCGGCGGCGTAGATCCCGTTACCAGACGCCAGTTTTGGGATATGATTTATGAAGCGGCAGCAGCAGGCATTACCATTTTTGTAACCACCCACTACATGGACGAAGCAGAATACTGCAACCGCATTACGGTAATGGTAGACGGAAAAATAGAAGCGTTGGACTCACCCAAAAATTTGAAAAAACAGTTCGCTGCCGATACCATAGCGGAAGTGTTTTACCAATTGGCAAGAGGCGCAAAACGGTCGGCTGACTAAAAGCAAACGATGAAACAATTATTGGTTTTCATAAGGAAAGAGTTTTACCATGTGTTCCGGGACAGGAGAACTTTGCTCATCATGTTTGGCCTGCCGGTAGCGCAGATATTGCTTTTTGGTTTCGCACTAACCAGCGAAGTAAAGAATGCCAAAATTGTTATAATCGATAATGCCGGAGATGTAAATTCAAGGCAACTTATAGCTAAGATTAAGGCATCAACATACTTCACAGTACAAGAGGTAGCAATAAATTATGATGGCATCGAAAAAGCTTTCCGGCAAGGAAATATTAAGTGTGCGGTTATTTTTCCTTCCGGTTTTGGCAGCGATCTGCTGCGTGAAGGCAAAGCGCAGGTACAAATAATTGCAGATGGCTCTGACCCCAACACAGCCAAAACGCTGGTTAACTACCTGACTGCTATTATCACTGATTACCAGCAGCAAACCAATCTTATGGCTCCGTTGCCTTATACTATCATTCCCGAAACCAGAATGTTGTATAATGAAGAAGGGAATGGCTCGCTGAATTTTATACCCGGGGTGCTGGCCCTGGTGCTGATGATAGTATGTACAGCGCTTACGTCTGTTTCTGTGGTGCGGGAAAAAGAGTTGGGAACAATGGAAATTCTGCTCGTTTCACCTTTCAAGCCGGTGATGGTGCTGGTTGCCAAGGCAGTTCCATACCTGGTGCTGTCGTTAGCCAACTTTACTTTAATACTTCTCTTGTCTGTATTCGTGCTTCATGTTCCTGTTTTGGGAAGCATCTTGTTGTTGTTCCTGGAGAGTATGTTATTTATACTTGCCTGCCTTTCTTTTGGGTTGCTTATCTCCAACACCACCAACTCACAGCAAACAGCACTGCTGCTTTCTATGATGGGGATGATGCTGCCTACTTTGATTTTTACCGGCTTCATATTTCCGCTCGAAAATATGCCCTGGATCTTTCAGCTGATTTCAAATATTATACCTGCCCACTGGTATTATCTGATTGTAAAAGCAGTGATGCTAAAAGGGCTAGGCTTTGAGTTTGTGTGGAAAGAAACACTCATACTTGTAGGTATGACGGTAGCGCTTTTAGTAATCGCGTTGAGAAACTTTAAAGTCCGGCTATCATGAAGGTGCTGAGGTTTATACTGCAAAAAGAATTCAGGCAAATTTTCAGGGATAAGATAATCCTGGCAACGATGCTGGCATTACCGACTATCCAGTTAATCATTTTGCCGCTGGCGATGAACTTTGAGGTGAAGCATGTAAATCTTGTTATAGTTGACAACGACCACAGCAGCTTTTCACAAAGATTAAGTGCGAAGGTTGAGGCTTCAGGCTATTTTACAATCGTAAGTGCAGCGCCATCTTTTGATGCGGCATTAAAATACATTGAAAAAGGAAAAGCGGATTTGATAATGCAGATTCCGCCAGGCTTCGAACGAAACCTTGTTCGGGAAGGTGTACAGAAAATAGCGCTATCCGTCGATGCCATAAACGGAACCAAAGCATCTTTAGGCGCCGCCTACCTGACAGCTATACTTACAGATTACAATAAAAACATTCGTCTTAATTTAACTGAAAATGCACTTAACGCTACGCCGCAGTCAGCAATCGACGTTACGTTTTCCACCTGGTTTAATCCTTTGGGCGAATACAAATTTTACATCGTTCCGGGCGTGCTCGTTTTGTTATTAACCATGATCGGCGGTTTTCTGTCCGCGCTCAACATTGTAAGAGAAAAAGAAGCAGGAACTATTGAACAGATAAATGTATCACCTATAAAAAAGTGGCAGTTTATACTTGGTAAGCTGATTCCTTTCTGGGTGATGGGCATGATCGTTTTTTCCTTGGGGCTGATAGTAGCTTATGTCGTGTATGGCATTGTTTCGCAGGGAAGTCTGGCGGTGTTGTATCTGTTCGCAGCCGTTTATTTGGTTGCTTTGCTGGGCTTCGGGTTGCTCATCTCCACCTATAGCGATAACCAGTTGCAGGCCATGTTTCTAGCCTTCTTTTTTATGATGATTTTCATGCTTATGAGCGGCCTGTTTACTTCCATAGACAGTATGCCAGCCTGGGCCAGAACCATTTCGAACCTGACACCGATTACGCATTTTATTAAAGTGATCAGAATGATAATGTTGAAAGGCAGCGGCTTTGCAGATATTAAAATAGAGTTCCTTTATGAAGTATTGTTTGCCATTGTACTAAATGGCTGGGCCATATGGAATTACCGAAAGACAACCTGATCTAAGTATAAATTTTACTTAGTGCCGCGCAGAATGCTTTTAGTGTCTGCTCCGCCTTCCAGTGCCAGGTATTCCGCCTGCAAGGTCCTGATTTTGATGTTATCGGCTGTAGAAATTTCGCCTTCTATCTGGCGGCGGCGCTGGTTTAGCTGACCGTATACATAATCCGCATAATCCCAGTCGTCCTGCGACCATCCGCGGCGCTTGGTGCGTACCCCACCCATAAAAGTGAGGTATGCCTCCCGCACTGTAGCTGCAGAAATGTCTTCTATGCTGCTATACTCGCCTAAAAGCTGATCTTCCCAGCGTGCAATTTCCTTTGGGTTTAGGGGTTGTTGCTGGCGGCGCTCCTGCCGGGCTTCCCACTGTGCGTAGCGGTCCTGCAACTGGCGGTACTCTTCTTTACCTTCCACCGAAAGGCTGTCAAATTTTTGCTCTAGCTCTTGGTTGCGTTCCCGCAATTTTTCCCGCGTCTGCGGCCAGTCTTCCCGGATGGCATTGTCGCCCTTGTCCACCTGCTCATTCAGCCAGCCACGAAACTCTTCTAATTTGTCATCCGCTGTTCTGTCGGTTACAACTAATCTGGCTGTGTCGGCGCGGTCGTCAGTAGTTACTATTGGGTCGTTATTGGTTGCTTCTCCTTCTTCTACCTGTCTGCGGCCCTCACAACTAACCAAGGTGAGGCCAAGGCCAATAACAGACGCATATTTTAAAAAATTATGTAACTTGTTCATAAGTATAGTGTTTTTTCTTTTTACGAAAAGCAGGTTTTCGGGATGCTTCAGGGCCCGGAAATCAATGGTTTGTCTTTGCTGATGCCATCGCCATACACAAACTGCCTGTTAATGGTTACGGGCAGTTTGCCGCGCGCCGGAATATGACCAAACAACAGTTCTGCAGCCGCTTCCTGTGCGTGATAATGGGGCTGGTAGGCTACAATCAATACCGGGCTTTGGCCTATATCCGGGAACTGGTTTAACGCATAGGCGTTGTCGAAAAGGGTAATAATAGTAATCTTTGATTTCGCCAGTTTGGTTACAAGGGCAGTGGTTTCTTTGGAGTAGCCTAAATTGTTGCTTGGCCGGATGCTTGGCCCGTATAGCGCCACCAGCACCTTGTCATACTTCTGCAGTTGCTTCCAGAGTTTTTCGGTTTCTTTTTTGCCGGCTTTGCGCCGTATTACAAAGCTTTTGTTAGGTATAAGTTTATCAATTTTTCGCTGAAAGACTGTAGGCCTTCTAGCCCCGAATGATACCGTGGCAATACGTACTTTACGGCGCCGGCGTACCGGCAGCAGGTGTCCCTTATTGCGGAGCAGTGTAAGGGCGGCCTGCGCAATGGCCGTGTTAGTGCTGTCGGCAGCATCGGTGTTCAAGTCCTCGTACAGGTTATCGAGCTTAATGGGTTTATACTTGTCCAGCCCTACCCACTGTTTAGTTGCCAGCATGCGTTTGCAGCGAAGGTCTATGCTTGCCTGCGTCAGGTCGCCGCGGGCAATAGCTGCCCTGATGATCTGAATAGCTTTGGGTACACTTTTCAGGCGTTCCAGCACATCGTTACCAGCCAGAAGGGCACGCACCTCTGCTTCACCCGGTTCGAAATACTTTGTAACGCCCTTCATCACCATAGCATCCGTAAAAATCAAACCTGTAAAACCGAGTTCTTTTTTAAGCAGACCAGTAACAATAGGCCGGGACAGGGAGGCGGGAAGATGTTCTGCGGAATCGAGTTGCGGGATGTGCATGTGTGCTACCATAATGCCGCCCACACCTTCGGCGATTAGTTCCTTAAACGGGTACAGCTCTAGCGAGTCGAGGCGATGTCGGTCAAAAGGAATAACGGGCAGGTCATAGTGCGAGTCCACATTGGTGTCGCCGTGGCCGGGGAAATGCTTGGCCACCGCAACAATGCCATTCTCCTGCATGCCGCGCATGTAGGCCAGGCTTTTGGCAGTTATATCCAGCCGGTTTTCCCCAAATGAGCGGTAACTGATAACCGGATTGTTTGGGTTGTTGTTGATGTCGGCTACAGGGGCAAAATTAATATGCATACCCAGCCGCCTGAACTCAGCAGCTACCTGCGCCCCCATGTTATAAATCAAACCGTTGTCTGCTACCGCGCCCAGCATCTGCTGGTAAGGGTACTGCACCGTGCTGTCCAGGCGCATGCCGATGCCCGCTTCAGCGTCCATAGAAATAACCAACGGCACTTTTGATACCGCCTGGTAGCGGTTGGTAAGTATGGCCTGCCGCACCGGGCCACCCTGAAAAAAGATGATGCCGCCCACTTTATACTGCTCGATCAGGCGCATCACGTCTGCTTCATACGCCGGTCCCTGGTCAGAGAAAGCCTCCACGATAATTAATTGTGCAATGCGCTCATCCGGCGTAAGGGTATTAAAAACAGAATCTACCCACAATGAGGGCTGCTCCAGTGCATCCAGGAAATTAGCCGGACGCACATAAGGCACACGATGGACAACAGGCAGTATCTGGCCTGCGCTATCAGGCTTAGTGTACTGCTGCGCATCCGGGCTATGACAACCCTGCAACAGCGCACTAAGCACTATCATGAGGCACGGCAGCCAGCGTAGTGTAGCGTGTCGGAAAGGGTGATTGGTTATTATCAGCATGTATAAATTTAAACGCGCCGAGTCGTTCTTCCTGTACGGTTATATATAGTTTTATAACCGTTCCTGCTTAAATGGCGGCACGAGCGCGTTTGTACCACCAGCAACTGCCTTACGTAGATTCGGTGTACTTGGTAAGCAGAAAGCAGGTTGTTTTGTTCATTTAAAGTATATTTAAGCGGAGCAATACCTAACACATGGCACGAAGTAAAGCAAACCTACACCGCTACCGCGAAGCTATCACAGCCGAAAGCGACCTTTTTGTCTATAGTTTTTTGCCCGGTATTTTATTTGTGGCCCTGCTATGGCTCATCAGCCTGCTCTCGTACCTTACAGATGCCAATCTGGTTTGGCTGGGAGTGCTGCCACGCAGCTTCTTCGGGTTAATAGGCGTGCTGACGGCCCCGCTCATACATGACGGACTGGTGCATCTGCTTTCCAACTCATTTCCGCTGGTGCTGCTAAGTGGCTTTATACTTTACATGCACCGGCCGGTAGCCGTGCGTGTACTGTTGCTAATATACGTGCTGAGTGGACTGCTGACGTGGTTTATCGGGCGGCAAAATTATCATGTGGGCGCCAGCGGCGTGGTGTATGGCATGGCGGGCTACCTGCTCTTTAACGGCTTTCTGCGGCGCAACCGTGGCGCTATGGCTGTTTCGCTGGCGGTGCTGTTTTTATACAGCGGCCTGTTTTATGGTCTTTTCCCGACGGAAGAACGAATTTCGTGGGAGGGGCACATTGCCGGCATATTATCCGGACTGATAGCGGCTATCCTATATGGCAACGGCCAGACAGATCAAGTGGCGTTACCTGTGCCCATAGCGGCAAGTATAACGCAGCGCCACCTGAGCAGCACCGTCGGCTATCATTACCGCCACCTGCAGGTAAGTTATACAGTCTTGCCTGCTTCAGCTCCGCCGGATACCTCACACAGCTATGTGCTCCATACAACAAGCTTTACCTTGTCTGGTCCAACCAAGCCGGCTGCTGCTTCGGTTAACCGGAAAAGAAAATAAACAAAAAGCATTGCTGAAAAGCTACTACTGCTAATTAGCACCAGCAATTTATCATAGAGAAAAAAAGGCGCTGTTTTACGTATTTTCATTTCTGACAAACAATGCGCTAAGTATTAGAGAAGACCTGCTTTAAAAGAACTACTGGCAGCTTTTATCAGCTACATCATCAACAACAAATACATCCGCAAAATCATCTGATAAAATATAACCTGAACGCTGGCAGTATGCCTGAACTAAATAGCTGGGCAACTTGAAGTATAATAACAAAAGGATTTAAAATATAAAACTCATACCAAGAAAGGCTCTATACTTCTATCTTATTTCCCTTAATATTTATTGATTTTGTCCGGCTGATTTATCTTCCGTTGTGCTAGGTTTAATTCGCTGTTGTTTTCGTTATCCTGCTTTTACGAATAATGAGAAGCGGGTTATACCTGTATGGCAGGAGCTTCTTTAACACATTTTTCGCCTGCTCATACAGGTAGGGTATAATTTTAGAATAGTGCATCATTGCCAGAAAAGGAATGCATTTTTCCGTCGGCTTACCAAAATTTTATTAACAATTAGTTTAATTGCATATATAAATAATTATAATGTTGAGAAATTCCTCTAAAAAATACATCTAAAGCCTAATTAAACAACATTATAAAACCATTACGGGAGAGCGTCGTTTAAGCGTGTTTATCATTCGAAATCGATGTTTCACGGAATGGATGTTTATGTTTAGATACAAATTACTGGCAGCTGCGCTATCTATGATGATAGCTTTTACTGAAGAATTTTCTGTAGGATTAGCAGATGCCCCGGCGCCGAAAGCCGTAAAAGCTACATTAGACCAGCCTATTGAAGATACTACTAATACTGAGATTAAAGCTGAACCTGCCCCGCCGACTCTTACTGTCTCCGCCTCTGTTTATTATCCTGAGCCAAACCAAACAGATGCCACTCCTTATACCACTGCCGACGGCTCCCGCATCAACAAACATAATCCCAAAAAGCAACGGTGGATTGCCGTGTCCCGTGATTTACACAGCCGCTGGGGCGGCGAGATAAGTTATGGCGATTCGTTGCTGGTAACAGGTATTTCTGAAGACATGGATGGCCTTTACATTGTGCGCGATGTTATGAATCGCCGCATTCACAACCGCGTTGATATATTAGTAGGCCGCAAAGACCGTATTATGGGTTTCTGGGATGAAATACAGGTTGCCAGACTTTAGCAACGCAATCAGCCTGTAGCCAAACGAAGTGCTCGCCCAACCGTACCTAATGCAATAGAAGGGAAAATGCACCTTATTTGCTGCGCCTTTTTTAACCCTGAATTATACTTATGGCGGATCAGAAACAGCGACAGGAAGTTGTAAACAAACAACTGGCCCATGAGCGCTATCAATTGCTGCACCGTGTAGAAAACGCGCTGGAAGGGCCGATGGTGGTGCTTGGCTTTATCTGGCTGCTTTTGCTGGTTTTGGAGCTGATCCGGGGGCTTTCGCCTTTGTTGCAGTTGTGCAGCAACATCATCTGGGTTATTTTTATACTTGATTTCATCCTCAAATTTATACTTGCCCCGCACAAACTCCTTTTCCTGCGCAAAAATGTCCTGACCACTATCTCGTTGGTTGTACCTGCGCTGCGGGTGTTCCGGGTTACGCGGCTTTTCCGGGTGATGCGCTCGGTGCGGGCGGTGCGCGGGCTGCGGCTGGTAAAGGTCATTAGCTCCATCAACAGGGGCATGCGCAGCCTCGGCAAATCTATGCAGCGCCGGGCCTTTGGCTACGTGATGGGTATAACGCTGGTGGTAGTGCTGGCAGGGTCGGCGGGCATGTATGCTTTTGAGAACAAAGAAGGCTTGACAACATACGGAGACGCCTTGTGGTGGACGGTGATGCTGCTCACCTCCATCGGTAGCGACTATTTTCCGGTAACCGCCGAAGGCCGTATGTTGTGCCTGCTGCTGGCACTCTACGGTTTTGCGGTGTTCGGCTACTTTACGGCCACGCTGGCTACTTTTTTTATCGACAGAGACGCTGATAGCAGTGAATCGGAGGTAGCAGGGGCCAGGCAGGTGCGTGCCCTGGAGCAGGAGATAAAGATGCTTCGGTCTGATCTTCAGGCTATATTACAACTGATGCCGCCGGTAAATCAACCTCCTAAAAACGAACCTCCTCCTAAAGTATAAAATAGTTTTAGCAGCAGTAGCAAAAACTGTATTTTGAGCATCAAATAGTTCAGAATAATTACAGGTATAAACAGAAATAAGGTTTACTTGCTGAACAGTTCAATTGTAAACACGCAATAAATATTTTTACAATCATTTATAAATTAAACCATTTTAGTATGTTTAATTTAAGCCTTTTACCTTTTAGGCGGCTATCTTAAAATACCTACAAACTTATGACACGCGAAGAAGCTCTGGAAATACTACATACCATGACTACCAGCGACAGCCTGCTGCGCCACGCGCGCACTGTGGAACTGGTAATGACAGCTTATGCCCGAAAGTTAGGAGAAGATGAAAATAAATGGGCTCTTGCTGGCTTGCTGCACGATGCCGATTACCAGGCCCACCCGGATCAACACCCGAACGTAATTGTGCAGCTACTGCGCGAAAGGGGACAGCAGGAAGTGGCCCATGCCATTTCGGCGCATTATACTCATTGGAATGTTCCTTATGATACTGCTTTGGATAAAGCTTTAATAGCATGCGATGAACTGACAGGCTTTATTGTAGCCTGCGCCCAGGTGCGGCCACAGCGCCTGGAGGGGCTGGAAGTAAAATCAGTAGTGAAGAAGCTGGGTCAGAAAAGCTTTGCCGCCTCCGTAGATCGTGAGGAAGTAAGAATAGGTACCGAACTTTTCGGCGTAGACCTGAAGGAGCACATTGCCTTTATTATAAATGTGCTGCAACAGCACCAGGACGAACTGCAACTGCAACCGCTGTCGTAGTGCCCAGAAATAAGATTTAACATTGAAAGGTCAATAGCGGTTGCTTTATATAAGTATAACCTGGAAGCTATTTAGCGTTTATTCTAAATCAGGTAAAAGCCAGCCGCTGCTGATGCCTTCACAAACTATTTATACTTGAGTTGCCTTATTAATAACTATAATCTTTCAAAATTTCGAATCCTTCTTTGTCATCTCTGGCCTCTACAACTTCATTTATCACAAATTGGATCTCCTGCTCTGCCCAGCCTTCTTTTTCGGCGGCTTTTACAAACTGATCTAAAGCGGCGAAGCGGGAACCTTGCTGTGGGAGCGTTTCTTTTACTTTTTTCCTGATGCGCATAATGCCTAGTGTTTTAACTCAAAGATATAAAACACTAGGCATTTGGAACATAATCTTTTGCTTTTCCTAATCAATGTTTAACCTTCAAACCCAGCGGCTTCCGGTTCTGAAAGCTAAAATTTATACTTTCCGGCTGCTGTTGATGCTTAACTCTTTGCAGCGCCCGCCGTTATACAGGCTATATCCTGATTTCAAATCTACAACTTTCAGATCCGCCACTTATGGAAAAACAACTTATTACTTTTGATCAGTTGCAGCACCTGGATGACCTGACCCTCATGCAGTATGCTATTCCCATTATAGTTTTATCAGTAGTGGCAGAGTGGCTGGTGGGAGTATACAAAAGACGCGATTATTATCATAAAAAAGATTTTATGGCTGCTCTCACCATTGGCGGCGTCAACGCCATTTTGGGCGGGCTGCTCAAAATATGGCTGTTCGGCATTGCCATGGTTATCTATAACATGGTGCCGTGGGCTTTGCCGCGGGTGTGGTGGGGATATATCGTATGCTTCGTGGCCGTTGACTTCTGCCGCTATTGGGCGCACCGTTTAGCACATGAACAGCGGTTTTGGTGGGCAACCCACGTTACGCACCATTCCTCAGAAAAAATGAATTTCTCAGTGTCATTCCGCACCGGCTGGACGCAACACCTTAAGTTTGTGTTCTTTATACCGGTGCCGCTGCTGGGCATTGATCCTTTTACATTTTTTATCTGTCATCAGGTAGCGGTGCTGTACCAGTTCTTTGTGCACACCGAATTGATCAAAAAGCTGCCGAAGCCAATCGAATACATCTTCGTTACTCCCTCGCATCACCGTGCGCATCATGGCTCCAACCCCGAGTACATCGACAAAAACTATGGCTCTACATTTATCATCTGGGACAGATTATTTGGTACATTTGTGCCGGAGCAGGAGAAACCAGTGTATGGCCTCACCAAGCCTGTAAACTCATTCAACCCGATATACCTGGTGTTTCACGAATGGATAGATATCTGGCACGACCTGAAGTATGTAAAATCTCCTTCGGAGGCTTTTCAACTGCTGTTTAAACCACCAGGCACCGTGGTAACAGAGCATCAGCGGCAGGAGCAGCAGCAGACAAACGAACATGTAGAAATGGTACCGCAGGAGCAACTGTTGTCCTACAAGTAAATCCATACCTGGCATGTGTTTATACGCCTGGAATCGGGAGTATAAGCACATGCCAGCTAATCTTATATAAAAAAAGCAGGAAGGTTAAATACCAGCTAATTTAAGAAATTCAGTTGGATAGGGGTACAACTTTGCTAATTGCTTTCCTGGTTCAGCGGGCTGTGCTGCTGCGCTTCTGGATTGCTCTGTGCCTCCTGCGGCACACCCATTTTCTCCTCGCGGCGTTGCTGGTACTGCTGGAACTGTAGCGGTGTCAGGGCATCTTTTATCTGTGAAAGCCTTGTCTGGCTGATGATATCCATTTGAGCAGCTATTCTGCGCGGGTCACCTTTATACTTCTCTTTAGCAGCCTCTGCGCTTTGCATACTAGCCAGGTTTATGGCCTGAAGCTTTTTAGCCTGCTCTGCATTGAGGTGCAGATTTTTAACCATACCGGCTGTAATAGTGCTGGCACGCTGCGCTAGCGTTGGCACCGCCTGATCTGTGGCTTTGGCGGCCACCGGCTGCCTGGTGTTCAGGCCCTGGGCAAAAGCGCCAGAGGTGGCAACGGCAAAAAGTATGATAAAAACAGTTTGTTTCATATCCGGGTAATTTTAATCTTGTTTAGCAGCAGAAACAAATATCGATCCTGATTTATACTTGCCTGAGGACTGTTCAGTCCAGACAGCAATTCTTTTGAACAAAGGCATTCAAGGTATAGTTTCTGGCGGATAACGTTAGCTTTCGTTGTGAAAGTATACTTTGTAGAAGTGCATGCCGCGCTCCTTATCGAAGCCGCGCTCCACGTATTGCTCGCTCTGCTCCGGGTTGTATCCGCTGAACTTAATTTCAATCTGTGTGTCGAGCTTGATGAAATTGCGGAACTTGCGCTTCATATTCCGCACAGTGTTTTTATTGATGGCGAAGTCCGTAAATCCTTCAATGTCGCGCTCCTCGGCAAAGGCCTGGCTGTAGTTTTTGAAGCGCTCTTTCGTCTCCGGCTCATCGATTACGCTGCTCGTGAATTCCTCTAAGTCAAAAGTCTCGCTCTTGGAGAAGTAATCGACGGAGCGGCTGATGAAATCGACCTGCGCTTTTTTACTTTCGGTTCTGGCAAATACTTCCTCTGAGAAATCCTTGCACAGGTTCAGCGCAGTTTTGGTGTTAAAGTTTGTGTCCTTGAGTTCCGCTACGTTCAGAAAATCCTCTTTCCAGAACACGGCGTCGGTGCTGTTGGCATCTACCAGTTTTACCCGGAAACCATCTTCGGCCTCCACATTAAAAATCATACAGCCTTTGTCCACGCCTTTTAGGTTCACGCCAAAGTGGTAGTCCACCCGCAGGTCATCGGCTTCATCCCGGAAGGTGAGGAATGTATCTTTATTCTCTGATTTAAAAACGCCGATGGCATCTACTATAGCATCCTCCATCACACAGCCTGAGAAATACACGACATACAGTTCGCCGCTTTTCACCTTAGGGTGGTCCGACTGCTCGTACAAGTGGTTCAGGATATGAACCGAATAAGTATAAAATTTCTCCGGCTCCGCAAACATCAGCGCGGCATACGCAAACATTTCGTTCAGGGCCAGGTCGGAAGTATGGGTGAAGCGAAAAAACTCCTCCTGCTTAAACGGCGACAGAAAATACATCAGCAGCAAATCAGAAAGCTCTTCCTCGCGCAAATCCACCAACTCCTTCGATACCAGCACACCTTCCTCTTTGGCCTTGTTGCCTACGCGGTGCACCGCCACCTGCTTCAGGCGTACCTGTGTTTTCTCATTCATTTTCGTCCATACTTTATGCGGCTGCAAAGGTAGGAATTTATGAGTTTGTAAAGTATAAAAGTAAAGTATGGATGCCTCTGATAAGGTAGTATAAAATTTTATTTGATTGATTATCAAGTATAAATATGTTTTGAAGGAACTTTTTCAGGATAAGGCAAAGCAAATTGGCACGGTTTTTCCATTCAGCAAAACGAGCAGCGCAGCTTCCTATTTCAAAAATTTAAAAACGAAATCATGAAGAAGATATTTATACTTATCGCCCTTGTGTCAGGCCTTGTGGCCACACAGGTAAATGCGCAGCAAACCCAAAACCGATATGGCAAAAGGCCGCAAACCTATAGCAGAACCGGCAACCAGATAAGCCCCGTGCGTTTTGGCATCAGGGTTGGCGGAAACCTGGCGCAGTGGGAGGGCCAAACGGTGAACAGCGCGCAGGAGTTAATTGATGTAACAGAAGGTTCTGCAAGCAGGAAAATGCGCGAAGGTTTCCATGTAGGGGGCTATGTAACCATACCTGTTGCTCCGGGATTTGAAATTGAGCCAGGACTGCAATATTCGCAGAAAGGTACCAGGCTGACGGGTAAATTGCCCATAGATGGTGTCGATTTCTTGAATGCCAACTTCACCATCACCAACAAAGCCGAATATATTGATCTACCGGTGCTGGCGAGGGTATACGTAGGCGAAGGATTCAACATTTTTGCCGGACCACAGGTGTCGTACCTGGTTTCTAACAAAGTGCAGGCAGAAGCAGGAGCACTTGGCTTTAACGCCCTTAACCGCGCATGGGAGATGAAGAGTGGCTTCCGTGAAATGGATGTTGCCGTAACAGGTGGCCTGGGCTATCGCTTTACCAATGGCTTTAACGTAAGCGCCGGCTACGATTACGGCCTGAGCACCATCGACAGCAACGGCAGTTTCGAAACTTATAACCGCGTAGTAAGAGCCTCATTAGGCTATACTTTCTAAAAGATAGTTTGTGTTTAAGTTTAGTTGATTTAAAACCGGCCGCGGCTTTTGCTGTGGCCGGTTTTTTGATTTAAAACCTCGATGTAACGCAAAAGTCCCGGCAAGCACGGAGAGCTGGCGGGACTTTTATGTGCCCCGGCCACCGGTTCAGAAAACCAGGCAGCCTAAGGCTTAGCTGTCTTTTTGTGTTAACTATGATTTTTTGTAAGGAAATTTTTTGGACGAGTTGCGCATCAGGGCGTTGGTTAGTGCCTGCCGGCTGCTACCCACTGAGCCGGAAGCTACGTAGTCATACTTCCACAATAACTCACCAGCGCGGCCTTCGTGAATGGTGATGGTCGTGTTAATAGAATTCGTAGATCCCCAGGCGCCCACCAGCAGGCCCACGGCAATGGCGGCGCCATCAGACATAGGCTTCGACATAATAGCCTGACCGGAAACAACCGCATCAACACCTAGTAGGTCACAGATTTCTTCCTTCGATTTCAGGCGCAGGTCACCGTACGTCAGTCCGGCATCGTTGAGCAGGGCGTTCGTCTTGCTGACATCCTGAAACTTGACGGTATAGCGGTCTTTGCTCATTTCCCGGAGAAGGTAGCCGTATACGTCGCTCTGTATGCCGTAGCCATAGTCCCGCTGCTGGTCTTGCACCATTTCGGCGGTTACGCCTTTCGGCAATCGCCTTGATTCGATAGTTACATCAAACGGCAGTATGGCTACTACTTTGTGGCTGGTACTCACTTCTTTAAAAGAAGGTGCCTGATAAATCTGAGGTCCGCAGCTCACCAACGTGAGGCAGATCAGGGCAAAAAGTAAAATTTTTTTCATGGGCTAAAAGTTGATTTTCAATATTAAGTTTAAGATAGTTCCTGAAGAAGGTTATCCAGCAAGCGCCTCCAGCCAACCGGGCGGTGGAGATGAACATAGACGGTATAAAGTGATGTGAAAATATAATACTTTTTATATATTTAAATAAACTATCAGCTTAAAAAACTAAACATTTTATTTGCAGCATGATCCGAATTAAAGATTTGAAGGAAGGAGACTTTTGTGGAGGAAGCAGACAAGCCGGTACAACCATGAAGTGAATATGTTGAAGTATGGGCGCGGTATTTATTACCTGAAAGCAGCGCAGAGACGTCGTTGTCTCAAAGAAGCTCTTAGTAAAATAAATTTATTTTGACTTTATACTTCAAATCCGCAAATCTACTACAGACTTTTTGTTTTGAACAATTTTGTAAGCTTCGCGGTAAAACTATAGCTAAGAAAACGAAAAGCTGATGATGTTAAAACAATCTCAAACGATACTTATAATGATTTTGAGCTTGCTGCTTGCGCTGCCATTGCAGGCGCAGCAAAAAGCAACTTATAATGCAACCCTGGATGAGTATACGTATCCGTACGAAGTGCAGTATTTCCAGGTGCAGGTAGAGGACGAGAAGTATAAAATGGCTTACATGGATGTGGCGCCAGCCAAAAAAGTGCAGAATCCGCAGACGGTGATGCTGCTGCATGGCAAAAACTTTCTGGGCGCGTATTGGGAGCAAACGATTAAATTTCTGTCAGAAAACGGTTTCAGGGTAGTGGTGCCAGACCAGATAGGATTTGGTAAATCTGATAAGCCGGAGGTATACTATAATTTTCATCAACTGGCACAGAACACACAGGAATTGTTGCAGCACCTGGGCGTGAAACAGGTAGTAGTGGTAGGCCACTCAATGGGCGGCATGGTGGCAACACGCTTTGCGCTGCTTTACCCTGAGATGACCACGAAACTGGTGCTGGAAGACCCTATCGGACTGGAAGATTACCGCCTCTTTGTGCCCTTCAAAAACATGACGGAGCTGTACCAGACAGAGTTGAACCGCACAGAACAATCTATGCGCGACTATCATAAAAGCTACTATACTTCCTGGAAACCGGCTTATGACGAGTGGGTGCGGGTGCCGGCAGCACAGCTTCAAAGTCCTGATTATCCGCAGGTGGCCAAAGCATCTGCCCTTACTTATGCCATGATATACCAGCAGCCGGTGGTGTATGAGTTTAGCCAGCTACAAATGCCGGTGCTGCTGGTGATAGGCCAGGCAGACAGAACCATTGTGGGGAAAGGCTATATCAAGGATAAACAAAAACTGCAGGAACACGGGCAGTATCCGGCGCTGGGAAAGAAAACAGCTGCGGCCATTCCAAATGCCAAACTGGTAGAGTTGGAGAATGTAGGACATATTCCACACCTGGAAGCGACGCAACAGTTTCATCAGGCGCTGCTCGATTTTATCAGGTAGGCAGAATCGAATTTTGTTAACCGGACTTGATTTATACTTGTTACAGCGGCTTTGCCTGTTTAGTGGTGATGGTCGTCTTCGGGTTTGCTTTTATAGTTTGCAATAGTACCAAGGCTGAAAAACACAAGCCAGCACAAGTACAAAGCATCAAAGTTTTTGACGGTTTTACCAAGCAATACCAGAATAAGGTGTGCCACCAGCGTCATCACCAGGCCTGTGGCCGCCACAAACTGGTAAGAATTCATCTGCCGGGGATCATAAATTTTAGAGAGGTTCATGTGGCGCTTTAACTGGTTATTATCTGGTTGATTATCGTTGAACAAAAATATGCATGCCTGGGTGCCGTCATAGCGTTTTATTTTCCAAAGATAACCAAATGGTGTGGTTGTTGTTAAAAGCAGCCATACTTGAAAGCACCCTTCAAAGGAATTTAGCATGAAAAATCTTTTGCCATACTTTGTCTTGTTTCTGTTGCTGCTGGTTGTACCAGGGCAGATACGTGCATCAGGTACAGCAACTCCTGAAATACCAGCTTCCTATTCTGCTGTAGTCCCGGACTTTTATACTTCTCTTACAAATCTTTTGCAGCAACATGTGCAGCAGGGGCAGGTTAATTATAAAACGCTGCTGCAACACAAGCAGCAGCTACAGCAGTTAATGCAGCAAGTGGGCAACTATGATGTGAGCCAGGCCCCGGCATCAGAACGTAAAGCTTTTTATCTAAATGCTTACAATGTACTGGTGCTGGAGCAGGTGCTGCAACACTATCCGGTAAAGTCAGTGCGGGATATTCCTGGTTTTTTTGACAAGATTAAATTTGAGGTGGCGGGCCAGCAACTTACTCTGAACGAACTGGAGACCAAAAAGCTGCGCGAGCCGTTCAGCGATGCCCGGGTGCATTTCGCCCTCGTTTGCGCGGCCATCTCGTGTCCGCCGCTGCGCAACGAAGCGTATACGCCGGCAGCAGTAGAGCAGCAGTTGGACGATCAGAGCCGCCATACTTTACAGCATCCACAGTTCATCAAAATTCAATCAGGCGATAAGCGGGTGCTGGTTTCGGAAATATTTAAATGGTACAGGCCGGATTTTTTAACAGAAGCTTCGTCTATCCTTAATTACATTAACAAATACCGCCAGGAGCCGATTCCGGTGGCGTATACATTGGTTTATTACCCTTACAACTGGCAACTGAACGATACTTCTGCAAAATAGCTGGAATTGTGTTAGGGTTAAGTAATATGGCATGAGCTGCCTGAACATGCGGCCGGTGGGCGCGTATAACACAGGTATACACTAAAACGGAAGCGACATGAATATCAAAGATGAAGATAAAGCGAAAGAGGAAATAACTGATCGGCCAGACAATGTGAACAGCGACTATAATGAGCGCGTGTCGAACGACAACCATCCTGACCCAACAGCCAAACGCAACATAGGCCCGGGAGGAGATACGGAGCGGGAAGGGCAGAAAGATAAGCTGCAAAATCTACATATTGGCGGCAACGAGGCTACAGGGTATGGCGCAAATAGCAGCAAAAGCACTGAATCGTTTGCGCAGGGCCCGGGCTTCGAGTATGAAGGCAGCGATACCGGCATGAATGGCGATGTGGCAGGTATACGCCGGGGCGATCAGCCCCTGGGCGCAGATGAAGAAGAGCCCGATGATGCCGATGCTAGCCGTATTTGACGCAGGTTGCCATATGTGTAGCGTCTTACTATTATATAAAGCAACTGTCCGCCGGGTAACCGGCGGACAGTTGCTTTATATAAATTAGCTTGTTAGTACTGTTAGCTACAAATAAACTCTTCTTTGATAAGATCCAGTATTTCCGGCGAGAGGGGCTTTGAAAAGAACTCCTTTACTTCTTCGTTGCTTTTGGCATTCATAATATCTTTTCTGTCCACGGCGGAAGAAAGCATAAACAGGCAGCAGTGTTTGGTACATTGCTCTGGTAACTGCCGGTACTCTTCAATAAAAGACCAGCCATCCATACCAGGCATGTTAATATCCAGGAAAATTAAGTCCGGGAAATCTTTTGACGTAGATTGGGCAGACTTTTTTAAAAAATCAATAGCATCTTCCGCGCGCTCAAAACTCAGAACCTCTTCTGCAAAATTGTAACTCCTGATGATGCTTTCGCAAACAAAGTTATTTACTTCATCATCATCTATAAGTAATACTCTACGCAACACGCTCATGTCTCCAGTTAATTCTTGAAATATATATTGAATGTGGTGCCTACCCCAAGTTGGCTTTTTACTTCTACTTTGCCATTAAGCAGCTCTGCCTGTGTCTTTACTAGGTGCAAACCCAGGCCTTTTCCTTCAATGTCCGGATGGAAACGTTTGTACAGGCCAAACAATTTATCTTTTGTTTTCGCCAGATCCAGGCCAAGGCCGTTATCCGAAACAGTAAGGCAAATATAGTCACTATGTCTGTAAGTTTTTAATGCTAAATGCAATTTTCTATCCTGCGATCTATATTTAAAGGCATTTGATATTAAATTAGTTATAATACTTTGTACATAGCTGCGAATAGATTGAATTTTGGGTGCAGCATTAAAGTCACATGTAATCTCGGCGTCTACATTTTGATCCGGCATACTGTCCAGTGCATGTTGTACTACCTGCTCAAACCATACATTTTCCTGCACCTGTTGCAGTTCGCTGCGTAAAGTTAGCAGCTCGTTCAGGTCGCGTATAGTAGAGTCCAGCAGCTGCGCTGATTTTACCAGGCTGTCTACTACGCGCTGGTTAAGGGATGCATCAGGCTGCGAGCGGTTATAGATAGAAGTAAGGCCCAGAATGTTTGCAATCGGGGCACGCAGGTTGTGCGACACGATATAGGCAAACTGCTGCAGGTTCTTGTTCTGTTTCAGCAATTCATCAGTAAGTTCGTTACGTTTTGCTTCCTCTGCCTTATATTGCGTAATATCGGAAGCAGAACCATCAATGCGCAATATTTTTCCCTTTTGATCCATCATCGGCGAAAGCCGTAGCTGCAACCATTTTATAGCGCCCGTTCGGGCTTGTATCCGTATTTGGTGCTGCTGCCGGCGGCCTGTTAGCAGGTTAGGGATCAGCGTGTGTAGCATAGTTTGCTTTTCTTCCTGCAGCAGCGCCTCTTCCCAAAGGATGTAATTCTGCAGAAATTCTTCCTCGGTATAACCTGTTATTTCGTGGCACTGCGGGCTTACATAAGTAAGCTTAAAACTTGCGTCTGCTGAGAAGATGATCTCAGGTATATTCTCCAGCGTGGACTGCAGCAGGTTTTTAGCTTCTGTTACTTCGCGGGCCGCCTGTATGCGATCCGTAATGTCCTGCACAGATCCTGATAGCCGTAGGGGCGTACCATCCATACTGGTTACTACCTCGCAGATCTCAAATAAATTACGCTCAGAACCATTTTTAAGTAAAATTCTATGATCGAACGCCACTACTTCTCTTCCGTGCACAGCCTTTCTTAACTTGTTTTCCACCATATCTTTGTCCATTGGATGAATATATTGAAAGGCACTGATGCGGGTAGGCAGAAATGTTTCCTTTTTCTCTCCGAGAATGGCATAAACCCCATCCGACACAGAAAGTATCTCGTTTTTTAAATCATACTCCCAGTTGCCTAAATGTGCTAGCTGCTGCGCACGGGCCAGTTGCGCCTCATTTCTTTTTATAGTTTTAATTGCTTTTTTCTGATCCGAGATGTCATGAATGGTGAGGGATACAGCCAGCACACTATCGTCGGCGGCAAGTATAGGCCGATAAGCGATTTCGTGCCAGTAATTACCCACCCCAGTCTCGTATAAAACAGACTTGCCCTGCATAGCTTTACCATGATTATCCTTTACCTGCTCCCGCAGTGATTGGTCTATGATATCCAGGAGGTTGTGCCCCTTCTGCAATAATTTAAGCTGGCTGCGGCGCACATCAGCGGCGGCCACGGCATTAAATGAAAGAACGTTTAAATCCTGATCCAGTAGAAAAATAGCTTGTGGTGCACTATCGAGCAGCGCGCGCAGGTTAGCTTCGCTCCTGGTTAGCTGGTCTTGTGCCTCCTTTTGATGGGTAATATCTATAAAGGTGCCATTCCAGTATACAGCGCCGTCTTCTTTAGCGGAGGGCAGGCTATGGCCTCTTAGCCATACATACTTAGCTTTGGTTGCGTGCCATACCCTGAACTCCAGTTCCCAGGGCAAAAGCGTACGGTACGACTGCATCATAGACGTTTCCATTATAGTCAAATCGTCGGGGTGCAGGAGGGCAAACTTATCTACAGGGCGCTTAACTGCTTCGGCGGCAGGTATGCCCAGCAATGCTTGAATACCCTCGCTCACAAATGGAAAGCTGAAACTCCTGTCTGGGTTAAGCTGGAACTGATAAACAGCGCCGGGTATGCTGGAACTGATTTCGCGCAGCTGTTTTTCGCTACGCTCCAGTTTTTCAAGTGTATCAGTCTGCTCCTGTATATTGATGGCCACCACTACCCGCTGACGCACGGCCGCGCGCTTTGGCAGGCTATGAGACTTAGTCATTACTTTAAAAATGCTGCCATCATTGCGTTTGTGCAGCCAGACTCCGGATGCCACCGCATGTTTATCCATCTTGGAGAGTTGTTCCTGTAAAGCAGCCTTTTCAGACTCAGGCCGGATGTCCCAAATAGTTTTAGATAAAAATTCGTCTCGGGTATAACCATACTCTTGCTGCGCAGCCTCGTTCACCTCCAAAAACCTCAAGTCCTGCTGGTCGATAACCCACATGGGCAGCGGATTGTTGTTAAACAGCGCCTTGTACTGGCGCTGGCTTTCCTGCAAGGCGGTTTCAAGTTGATGACGTTCCCGGATTTCAGCATTAAGGATATAGTTCTCTTGTTGCAGGCGCCTGAATACCCCCTTTAGAATAAAAGCAGCTCCGATAGCAAGCGCTATGGCAAGCAGCAGCAGGATGGCGTACCGGTTTACTATAAATGAAAACTCAGGTATAAACTCACTGATATCTTTCTTAGTTGCGTCTGCTACATTGTTGCTAAGGCTAATAAGCTGTGCCTGGTAGCGGCTGTAAAAGGGTGCCAGATACGCTCTTGAATAGGCTTGTGCCTCTTTTAGCAAGTTGCTGTCAATCAGATTAAGCAAGCTATCAGCATGCATGTTATAATCATTCTGATCCTGCTCCAGACTGTCAAGTAATTTCTGCCGCTCAGGTTGCACCAGAAGCGCATCAAGTTTCTCTATGATATCTTTATTTACCTCCTGAACCTGCCGAAGCTCCTGGTGCAGGCTATCTTTCTCAGCTGCATCCTGCGTCAGTACATGCGCTGTCAGCAAGGCCTGAGACAGTTCATTGTTGCTAAATAAGTCGTTCACCAACTTCAGCCGCTGGTAGGCATGCAATACCTTACTTTCATACGTATGCTGCACCTGCGTAGCTTGTATGTAAGAAAACACACAAACAGAAACAAGAACCACTAGCAGACTAATAAAGGAAATGCCAATGTAGCGCATCGTCTGCGCAAGGCTTTTAGCGCCTCTTGCTTTTTTAACTTGTTCCATGTCCGGTTACCGGAAAGTATGCGTAAAAATGTATCAGAATAATAGAAAACCTAAAAGTTTATACTTCGAATAGTTTAATTTATAATGTAACTTGTATAAGGGTCTAAAGATGAGGAATAATCAGTAAACGAGCAAAAATATTGTTTTCTACTTATTATAGATGCTTTCATTAAAAACTATTGAAGCATAAAGTAATCCGTTAATTAAAATAAATAATTATATAATGCATTTTGTTTAATTGTAATCTTAAACAGTTTTCCGGTTTGTTAGGAGATGAAATGTGTAATCCTTCTTCCGAATTATATAACACATTGGCTATTGCTCTGTCGTACCTTTGTATAAGAAGATAAAAAGGAATTTAAGATGGCAGCAATAGCAGAAAGTAAACTTGCAAAGCAAACGTTTCCGGTGGAGGGCATGAGCTGCGCCTCCTGTGCCGGCAGCATCGAAAGTATGCTGCGCGCCACAGACGGCGTGCAGGAAGCCAACGTGAACTTTGCCTCAAAAACAGTTCAGATACTTTATAAGCCGCAACAAACAAGCCCGGGGCAGCTACGCGATACGATACATGAAATAGGATTTGAGCTACTAATAGACGAACAAACACAGGAGGAACTGGAAGAGCGTCAGGCAAAAGCCCTGGCCGGGTTGAAGCGGAAAACCATTGTGGCTGCTGTACTGGCCGTGCCGGTTTTTATACTTGGCATGTTCTTCCACGATACTTTTACCTGGGGCAACTGGGCGATGCTGTTGCTCACGGCACCTGTACTGCTGTGGGCAGGGCAACGCTTTTTTACGGGGGCTTGGGCGCAGGCAAAACATTACCGGGCCAACATGGATACGCTGGTGGCGCTCAGCACCGGCATCGCTTTTATCTTCAGCGTGTTTAACACTGTCTATCCACAATTTTTCCTAAGCCGCGGGCTGATGCCGCATGTATACTATGAGGCTGTGGCAGTTATTATCGCATTTATACTACTGGGTAAGTACTTGGAGGAGGGGGCAAAAGATCGTAGTTCCGCTGCCATTAAAAAACTGATGGGCCTGCAACCCAAAACAGTGCGCATCGTGCGGGAAGGTAAAGAACTGGAGTTGAAGATAGAAGAGGTGCAGGTAGGCGACAGGGTAGTGCTTCTGCCGGGCGAGCGCATACCAGTAGATGGCGAAGTAGTGGCCGGAACCACTTTTGTGGATGAAAGTATGTTGAGCGGCGAGCCGCTACCGGTACAAAAGCAGCCGGGCGACATGCTCTACGCCGGCACCATCAACCAAAAAGGAAGCGTACAACTGCAGGCGCTTAAAACCGGCGGCGAAACCATGCTAGCCCATATCATTAAGCTGGTGCAGGAGGCACAGGGAAGCAAAGCGCCGGTACAAAAGCTGGTTGATAAAATCGCTGGTATCTTTGTGCCTGTCGTATTGGTGATTGCGCTTCTGACTTTTGCTGCCTGGCTCATACTTGGTGGCGAAGCATACCTGTCGGAGGCCTTACTGTCTATGATTTCGGTGTTGGTAATTGCCTGCCCGTGCGCCCTGGGGCTTGCCACGCCAACGGCCATTATGGTAGGCGTGGGCCGCGGCGCAGAGCACGGCATCCTAATAAAAGACGCAGAAAGCCTGGAGCGGGCACACCAGGTAAATGTGGTTATACTTGATAAAACGGGCACCATCACGATGGGCAAACCATCGGTAACGGATGTGTTATGGGCAGATGACGTAACGGACCAGGAACGCCTGGAGCAGCTCTTTTTCTCGATGGAGGCGCAGTCGGAGCATCCTATTGCTCAGGCTGTTTATACTTACTATAAGGAAGTAGGCCGACAGGCCATCCAGCCTGATTACTTTAGCAGCCTTACCGGCCAGGGTATCGAAGCAGACTATAACGCCCAGCGCTATTTCTCCGGAAACCAAAAGCTGCTGCACGAGCAGGGCGTGCAGGTCCCGGAGCGGTTACAGCAGGTGGCTGCAAAACTGCAGGAAGATGCCAAAACTGTAATTTTCTTTGCTGATGCCACACGTGCCTTTGCCGTTTTCGCCGTGAGTGACCCGATTAAATCAAGCGCCGCTGCAGGTATAAAAGCGATGCAGGATGCAGGTCTGGAAGTATACATGCTCACCGGCGATAACCAGCAGACAGCAGCCGCCGTTGCCCGGCAGGTGGATATAACACACTTTCAGGCCGGGCTGCTGCCAAACGATAAGGCCATGATGGTGAAAAAATTACAGGCTGAAGGTAAAATGGTGGCGATGGTCGGAGATGGCATCAACGATGCGCAGGCCCTGGCAACTGCCGATACTAGCATCGCGATGGGGCAGGGCACGGATGTGGCGATGGAAGTGGCTGGCATTACGCTCATGCGCTCCGACCTGACACAAGTAGCCGCAGCCATAAAGTTATCAAGAGCCACAGTGCAGACTATACACCAGAATCTGTTTTGGGCTTTCTTTTATAACGTGGTATGTATACCTGTAGCCGCCGGCGTGCTGTATCCCTTCACCGGTTTCCTGCTGAGCCCCATGATTGCCGGTGCCGCAATGGCGCTAAGTTCGGTGTCGGTGGTAACCAACAGCCTGCGCCTGCGCAGCAGAAAGCTGTAAACTTAAATATCAGATGCTAGACGGGAGATTATAGATATATGGCATTTATAATCAGTGTTTTATGCGAGATGATGCAATGCCTGAGAAGCAGGGATTTTTGCCCGGTTACCTGAAAATAATTTTTTAACTGATAAATAAAATTAAGTATGAAAACCTATAAATTTAAAACAACCATCAACTGCGGCAGCTGCGTGAAAGCTGTAACGCCTCACCTGAACAAACTGGAAGGGGTAGACAACTGGAAAGTAGACACCAACAACCCGGATAAAGTATTGGAAGTATCCTCGGACTCACTGGATGCGGATACCATCAAAAGTACAGTAGAAAAAGCAGGTTTTAAAGCAGAAAAGATAAGCTGAAAAATGCTGTAGCAAGTATAAAAAGGGAGGCTGATGTACATCAGCCTCCCTTTTTTGCTCCCGCGAGTGTATGAGACGATGGTCTTACTTTTTATAAGCAACAACATCATTTAACATACTTTAGCAAGTACAAATATCCTGCCCCTAACTCCCCGATACCTGCATTTTACCAGGCCCAGATGGGGCAGATAACTTTGCGGGTGTTGCGCAGCTTAAATCCTACCACTACTTCATGGCTGCCCGCATGCGCAGCTCCCAGCGGCGAGGCGCCGGCGTCGTAGGAGTAAGCCACATCCAGCAGCGGGCTGATATTTATACCTGCCATAGCTGCCACTGCGTCTTTGTAGCGATAAGAGGCGCCAGCCCAAAGACGATTGGCATACAGCACTTTAACACTGGCATCCACTGACGTTGGGCTGGGTTGCGCCAGCTTCACCATCACCGAAGGTATCACAGAGAGTTCTGACGTTATATCCATGCGATAACCTGCTGTGGCAAAATAATGTTTCTGCAGTTTGCCTTCGTTGTCTCCCGGCGTGTCTGTATTCAGGAGCTGCCGCTTGCCCGGCACGAGCTGTGCCCCGGATATGCCTACATAATAGCTTTGCGAGTACAGCCAGAGTCCCATGGTTAAATCAAACTTAACTTCATTTACACGCCCGTCCATCACAGCCGGATCGTTGCCATTGGCAGTTTTTACATAAGACTGATCCAGGCTGTATTGCACTATCCCTGGCGCTACGCCTGCTGCAATGCGCGTGGTGCGCGACAGCGGAAGATGAAAGGCATAACTCCCGCTGAAGCTGCTCCTTTTCAGCGGACCGGTGCGCGTCGTCATGGCCATGGCCCCGACACCGTGGTGTGGCCTTACGCGGCGGTATACATTGGTGCGCTTGGTGGAGGCTTCCTTGGCTACATCCCCGGTTCTGCGGCCCCTGTAAGAGGGCGAAACATCCTTGTTGATGGGCATATGCAGCGTAACGTAGTATGATTCGGGTGCGCCTTCCAATCCGGACCATTGCTGCCGTATGCCCATCCGCAGGTCGGCATAATCCTCTATGCCGCTGATGGCGGGGTTCAGGATGTAGTTGTTAAGCGTGTATTGCGAGTATTGTGGCTTCTGTTGGGCCAGTGCCTGAGAGGCCAGCAGAAGCGCAAAAATGAAAGCTAAAAGTTTGTTCATAGACCTCTTTATTTAACGATGGTTACGCTGCCCGAAAGCGGTTTTTCTGTTTTATCCAGGTGGATGATGTAGTAGTAAGTGGCGAGCGGCAACTCTTTGCCCTGGTACAAGCCATTCCATTTTTCACCATAGCCTGTGGAGTTGAATATCATATTGCCCCACTGGTTGAACACCTGTACCTGGCAGTTGGGATACTTCTCAATGTTAGCAATCTCCCAGGTGTCGTTAATGCCATCGCGGTTGGGGGTGAAGGTGTTCGGCACATCCACAAAAGGCAACACTGTAACTGTAATCTCATCTGTAAAAGTACAGCCGCCATCTGTTACCACCGTCAAAGTATAGGTCGTCGTTACATCTGGGGTGGCTACAGGATTGGCAATGTTGGGATTACTTAAACCTGTTGCTGGCGACCAGCTATAGCTTCCGCCGCCGCTTCCAAATAGCTCTGCGCTGCGGCCCATCACTACCGTTACATCCTCGCCTGCATAGGCGGTAGCTTCTGAAACTGTTACCGTTACTTCTGTGCGCGGGCCGGTGCAAGATTGTACCTCCTGTACATAAAAAGTAGTGGTGTGGTCTAAAACAGGCGTTGTAAAGGTGTTGCCGGTGCCCTCAAGTTTACCGCCGGCAGCACTGGTATACCATTCCAGTTTGCCGCCGCCCTGGCCTTTGGCCGTAAGTGTAGCGGTTTGGCCACCGCAGATTGCGGCATTGGTGGCAACGGGCGCTAACGGCAGCGGCAGCACGCTGACTTCTACCGGGGCGCTTACCAGTGAGCCGCACGAGGCAGATGTTACAACGCGCCGGAACCAGGTAGTTTCGGTTAACGGGTAAGGGCTGTAATCCTGCTTGTTGTTTGCGCCTGGCGCCGCTTTATAGATGCCGTCGCGGGTGTTGCTGTATTCCCACATGTAAGCTGGTGCATCACTGCCGCCAGTTGGTTTAGAGGCGGTTAGCGGATCGGGCGTATCGCCGGAGCAAATGGTTCTGGCGCTCGCCAAAATCTTGTTATTGCTCAGCGGCTGGTTTACCATAATCAGCACGGCCTCGCTGGTATCTTTGTAAGCGCCGGTAGTAACCAAACGCCGGAACCAGGTGGCGCGGTTGATGGCGCCGGGCTGGAAGTCCTGCTGGTTGTTTGGTGAGCCGTTATAGCCTTGTGCCGTTACAAAACCTTTTCCGGCACTTACGGTGCTCGACAGCCATACATAAGTAGGATTGCCAACGCCTCCGTCGGGTTTTGTACCTTTGAGCAAATCAGGTACATTGTCCATGCAAATAGACTGGCTCTGCAGGATAATGTTATTTTTGATGCCTCCAACCACAGTAATCACGATAGGGTTTGAAACAACTTCGCATCCGCCCGACATAGCTACACGGCGGAACCAGGTGGTGCTATGCACTCCTTTTTCAAAGACCAGTTCTCTGCCTGTGTAATTACTCGTAAACACATCCGCCGTACGGAATGTCTTGTTGGTGCCTGCATCGGTGCTGTATTCCCAGCGGAACGTCAGGTTGCCATTACCGCCGCCTGCCGGTTTAGGGCCCAGGTCTGTTAATGGTGCCGGCTTGTCGCCTTCGTAAATAGATTGCGAATCTTTTATCTGATAGTTCGCAATCAGTTCATTAACTTTAATATAAACAGGAAGCGAGTAGCTGGTGCAAGCGCCGGATGTTATTTTTCTGCGGAACCAGGTGTTGTCCGTCAAAGTGCCGGGCTGATAGGTGCCATTTGAGAGGTTATATGCGCCGGGAGCGGTTTTAAAGTTCTGGTCTTTCTCTGTTTTATACTCCCAAACATATACAAACCTGCCGTCGCCACCCGAAACCGGTGTTTTGCTTTCCAGCTTAAGTGGAGTGCCGCCCATACATATTTCCTGGTCAGCGGAAATGATGTTCACGATTTTAGGATTCACCTCAATCTTTACATCATTGCTGGTGCTGGGCACTGTACAGGCGCCGGATATCACGACACGCCTGTATGTGGCTGATGCAGTAACGCCTCGCAGCAACAGATTCTGCAGGTCTTTGCCTCTGGCAATTTCTTCGGCAGTACCATTTGCTTTGATGCTGTACCACACGAAAGTATAACTGCCTGTTCCTTCGCCTCCTTCTGGAGCGCTGCCAGGTATCGTTACATCATCACCCTCGCAAAAAGTAGCAGGGTTGATGCTGATGGTGTTTTTAGTGATAGTGGCGCTTACAGTTATAAGTATCTCGCTCTCGCTGCTGGCACACGGTTCAGAAATAACAACACGCTTATACCAGGTAGAGTTTTGCAATACTTTAGGCTGATAGGCTGGCGAAGTTTCATCAGCATCTGCTATTTTCTGATAAACGCCGCCTTCCGTTTTGTACCACCATTCATACTTGTACGGTTCGCCGCTGCCGCCACTCACAGTACCTGTGATGCTGGCGGGCACATCTCCGGCGCAAATAGCCGCTACCGGTTGCAACTGATTAACAAGGGCAGGTTTTACTTCCACTTGAATGGTAGCCGGTGCTGAGGTGCATTTATTGTCTGATGTTACTGTTCTCCTGATCCAAACGGTGCCGCCTGTGGCATTGGCTGGTGCTTTGTAAGTATAAGTTGCCTGTTTGGGGTCAAGTCCGGTCTGGGTGCTGAAGTTGGTGCCGTTACTGCTGATTTCCCAGCGATACGTGTAGCTGCCCGCCCCTTTGCTTCCGGAAGCAGCGCCTAAAATTGTAACTTCCTGTCCGGCGCATATAGGCGCTGCCACCGGATTTAAACTATTTGCCAGCGGTGTTAGCACAGTTACTTTTACTTCAGCGCGCGGGCCGGTGCAATCACCTACAACTGGCTCGGCATAGAAAGTATAATCGCCCGGCGAAGCAAGTTCCGGCTCATAGGTTTTGCCGCCTTTTATAATAAAGGTGCCATTCTTGTCATACCAGTTATACTCGGCCGGGATGTTGGTACCCGTAACAGTTAAGATAGCTCTGCCGGGCCCGCATAGCTCAGGCGCACTGATGGCAGGCATTACTATCTCCGGCCTTACAATAACGCTTATCTTGCTGCGCTCGCTCGTACAGCTGCTTTGGCTGGATGTAAATTCAACAAAAAAGTCGGTGCTGTTTTTCAACTGTCCTGTTTCAAGGCTGCTTCCGCTGCCGAGTGGCTTACCGTTGTTGTCATACCATGCAAAAGAGCCTGTTATACCTGCTTCCGGCGCTTCGGCCTGTAGCGTGGTGCCGGTATTGTAGCATATATATACAGGCTGATCCGTTACCTTTGGTTTGCCTGGCAGCGGTTTAACCGTTATCTCCACCTCGTCTGTGGTAAAGCAGGTGCCAGTATAGTAAGTATAGGTGAGTGTGAAAGTGCCCACGGCAGCAGGCATAAAAGTGCCGTCAGGGCTTACATGTTCGCCGCTCCAGGCACCGCCTGCGGGTGTGGCATCGCGTAATACCTGTGGGCCGCTGTTGAGGCAAAACGCCTGATTTTCCCCTGCATCAGCCACGAGTACTTCCGTCACTGTTATGGTAATCTGGGCGGAGTTGGAGCAGTCTTTACCATTTGTATAAGTATAAGTAAGTATAAAATCGCCTTTGCCATCCGGTATAAAAGTGCCGTCGGGGCTCACATGCTCGCCGCTCCAGATACCACCTGCGCCGGCGGGGTTCCTTTGCAGTTTTATTGGCGTAGGGTTATCGCATACAAATATATGGTCGTTGCCGTTTTGCCGTGCATCCACGTTCGGTAAGGGATTAACGGTTACTGTAACTGTAGCGGTGCTGCTGCACCCAGTTTGCGCGTTAAAACCTGTTACAGTGTAGGTGGTGGTTTCGTTAGGCGAGGCATTCACAACGTTACCTTCGGTCTTGTCCAGTCCTTTAGCTGGCAACCAGGTATAAGTATCTGCGCCTGAAGCTGTGAGGGTAGCAGTGCCCTGCCCCAGGCATATTTCTGTAGCCGGAGAACTTATACTTACCATTGGCAACGGATTGACGACTACCTCTATCTTGGTGCTACTGATACAACCCGTGGCGGTGTTTTTGCCTGTAACGGTGTAGGTGGTGGTTTTTACAGGATTAGCTGTAACCGTCGCGCCTGTGGTGGCACTTAACCCGGTGGCCGGAGCCCAGGTATAGGTATTTGCGCCAGAGGCTGTAAGCGTAGTGCTTTCGCCGATACATAAGGCAGGCTTACCTGGTGTTACAGTGATGTCCGGCAGCGGGTTAATTGTTATCTTTTGCTTGGCAGGAGCTGAAGACTCGCCGCACTCATTAATGGCATAGTACCACACTTCATACACGGCGGGTGTTTTAAAGTTGATAACAGGATATTGAGAACTGCTGCCGGTGCTGTTCTCAAAAGCAAAATTGCCCTGGCCTGATATTATTTTTACATCCCATTTATACCCTGTAATGGTGCCGAAATTTGCATTGTAAGTTGGTTTATGCTTTGCGTTAGCAGTATTAAAAGTTATCGTTTGTGTATCGCAATATGCCTGGGCAGCCGGTAAAGTAGCTGTCGGTTTACCTTTAATGGTGATAACTTCGGATTTGGTGCTGGGCGTGCAGCCGTTGTTAGCCGTTAAAGTAATTTTGTAAATGCCAGGCTTGGTAAAGTTGAACCTAGGTTCTTTGGAGGTTGCATTTGTGCCGCCTGAAAAGCTTCCCCAACCGCTCACCGGCTGGTCCGAAATATTTGTTACAGCCCAGGACCAGGCAATACTCTCGCCGGTAGAACTGTTGTTTACGCTTACAGCATTATTTACACAACCAGTTGCCGGATCTTGCAGCAACGTAAAATTAGCTACAGGAGGAGCAACGATGTTAAATTCCTTTTCTTTGGAGCTGCCATTGCAGGTAGAGTTCTGATCCTCCGGGTATACAGATAGCTTCACCGTGTACTTGCCGGGCGCTGTAAAGATGATTTTTACAATGCCATCTTTCTCCGTCATAGTCCAGCCGGCAGCCGGGCTTATTTCCCAGTTTGCCAGGTGAGGCAAGGTATTGCCGGAGCCATCGTAGCCATCTTTGGTTTTATCTTCTAATATAATTTCCTGGTTTATACAGGTGCCCACTTTTGTTTCGCCGATGTCAGCAACCGGGCCTGTGGATATTCTGATGCCGCTCCAGCTGCTGGTCGAATAGCTGCAGTCGTTGGTAGCTCTGGCATATAATTGAAATCCGTCAACTTTGTCTCCGGAAGATTTCGTGAAAGTATGCGTTATGATGGGGTTCTGCAGAAGTTCCGCATGTGTTCGGGTGAAAGGCGCAGTGCCATCGTCGAACTGGAAAACATATTCAGTGGAAGGCGGATTTTGCGCAATGCTGGTTACTTTGAAAGTAAAAGTAGCCGGTGCACAGGAAAAGTTACCGCCGGTGTTCTCCAGGCCAATACCTGGGTTGCTCCCGATAAAGACCTTCTCTCGCTGAATATCTTGGCAACTGCCATCTATTCCTATTACTGTCAGTATTAAATCGAAATTTTTTGCTACGGTTGTTTTATAAGTATGGCTTGCCACATCAAAGTCCTGACCATAAGTGTTTTCTGTGCCATCGCCCCATGCTATGTGGTAGCTTTTATTGGTAGCTTTAGTAGTTGAGGTATTCTGTATATCGAATTTAACAGAAATTTGGCCGCCGCTATTGCTAAAGTTGCAATAGGTGAAATCCTTTTTATAGTTCGTGTTTTCAATACTGGCATCTACATTACACGTCCCTGGCGTTTGCGCAAATACATGGCTCCCGTAAAACATACAGTGCAGGAGGAGCACTGCCAGCAAAACGCCTTTAAAAATTGGCTGCATAGCTAAAAGCTGTAAAAGTTTTAATGATTTCTATACTTACTATTAATGTTGGTTGCGGAAACCGGTGTTATCAGCCTGCGCAAACATAATCCTGGCGCATCATACTTCAGATCAAGACGCATATTCAGCTATAGCCGGCTTTTAGCCAATTTATACTTAAACCGCAACTAAGATTTTGCCTGACGGTAATTTATGATAGATGCATTGTGCAAAATAGGTGGGTAGTATAGGTGCGTCATATTTTTGTATAATTTAAATAGTAGTTTTAACAATATATTTAATCTTTTCGATTTTAACTGCTGATTAAACGATTATATGATAATTCGCAATTCGGCTACTAAAGTATAGATATAGATGCTATTATAAAAGAAATATTTAAAAATTGATTTAAATAAGGCTTGTACTATATCTATCTAAAGATTAATAAGGCACGTCAAAAAAAATAATTTACAACTTTTGATAACTGGATTATTGACAGGTAGTGTCAGGAGTGTAAATAATGATAATAAATAAAATTATACTAAATTTAGTATAGTAAGCATTTTTGGATGTTTTGCACTGGTTTTCGGGACAATAAGAAGATGTTGAAGAGAACTTAGTAGTATAAAGAAAAGGATTGAGGCAAGTACAACTAAGATTTGGGAGTATTAACTGTAAATTGTCTCCTGATTAATGGAGTTGATGCTGCTGCAGTAATCCTCATAAAGCTTGAAGCAACGAAATAAAGATATTAGTAATATTAATTATTTTTAATATACTAAATATTCTATACTAATTTATCTTACTTCAATTATTAATATAACATATAATATAAACCTTTCTGAATATAAGTCGTAAACAACCCGGCTGCAAAGGCTTAGCTACTTTTGATATAAAGTAAGCAAGGTGCAGCAGCAAAATTGTAAAAGATGATTCATGCAGCCTTATAATATAAGGTCTAAAAATAATACGCTCACCTGAACTATGAACGAATACCGCCACTCCTACAGATCCAACAAGGCTGTTTTACTGCTGCTGGATTTGTCGATAATAGCCGGCTCCTTTATCTTGTCGAATTTATTCAGACACGGTAATGACCTGCTTGATTTTCAATACAACCTGTTTTTTGGGTTATTTGCGCTGCTGTGGTGTGTTGTTTCCGGCTTCACCAATTTTATTTTCCGGATTGAAAGTTTACTTTCCTGCGGCCGCAAAGCAGGCAATCTGATAAATGCTTTTCTGCTACATGCTGCATTTATGGCTGCCTGTATTATTGTTTTCAACCTGTCGGGCTTGCCTGGCCTGTTGCTGCTATATGTATATGTTTCTACTGCTCTTTTAATAGTATTCAGCCGCTTGCTGTTGCTGCGGGGGTTTAGTTATTTTACTAGACCCGGTTCAGCTGGTTCACGCTTTGTAATTGTAGGAGCAGGGCCCGGCGCTATTTCTCTTTTAGAAACGTTTAATCATAACCCTGAAGCAAAGTTTATGGGTTTTTTTGACGACGAAGCAGGTTGTAGCAGCTTACACAACAGCCGGATTCTAGGTCCTGTAGAGCGCCTTGAAGCATATTGCCTGAAGCATAATATCAACGAAGTATATTATGCCAAGCCCCTGAACAATCAGGAACAGGTAAACGATTTAGCAAAGTTCTGTATCGATAATGCCGTATACTTTCGGCTGGTACCGGGCTCTGACGCCATTCTGGAACAGAATATGAACAGGTATTTTTACCGCAATGTGCCGGTAAGTTACCCGCGCCAGGAAACTACCATCTGGCAGATCTTCAGTGATGCATACAGTCGCGTTATTCAATCCATTTAAATCTTTTTTTGCCACCGGGCTTTTCGCCTGCAGCTTAATAATATCCCGTGGACTACGTACCAGTTGCTGCGCATATCCATCGGAGTGCTCCAGTATGCCGCCTTTCAATTTCCAACCCATCGGTATAAAACCACCTACCTCTTTTGCCAGTAATACTAAATAGGGGGCAACTATAATATTGTACTCCATAGGGATATAAATTATGAATGCCCTAAGGTATAAACTTTCTGAATAAGTTGTTCTGGTTCACTGTAAAAAAATTAAAAAAATTTAGTAGGTTTGTATTTTAATAAATCTATCAATATAATGCAATGATAATGATAGATTTTTAATTATTTCAATCAATAAATATCATTTTATTAAAATATTAGTTAGCTAATAATTTGATAAAAGTAAGTCAAGATGACGCGGTAATTAGTCGTTGCAGCAAAGCTTAACAACTTAAGGCATAGGTTGTTTTTATACTTTGCAATGATGCAGCTTGTGTTAAAAATTTATTGTAAAAGTAGTATAGTTGTTTGTGCCGGAGGTAAGGGAAAACGTAAAGCCATGGTTTACCAGAATATCACGCACCAGCGTTAGACCAATGCCTTGTCCCTGCTTTTTAGTAGTATAAAACGGGGTGAACAGGTGTGGGCGTACTTCCTCTGGAATGCCCGTGCCGCTATCTGAGATAAGAATTTGTGGCGGGTTCAGGTGTGTTTGTATCGTTATTATGCCGCCTTCGGCTCCTGCAGCTTCCATCCCATTTTTCAGAATATTGAGCAATGCCTGCTCCATCTGCTGCCCGTCGAGCAAAACGATTAAAGGCTGCGGAGCCAGTTGCCAGATACAGGTTATGTGCCGTTTATCGAGCTCTGGCTGCAGCAGGCGGTGCAGGCTTCTTGACAGTTCATGCAAATCAACAGGCTCTTTCCTGGGCTGCGGCAGGCGCACCACCTCGGCAAAGTTGCTCATAAACCTGCTCAGGTTTGCATTGCGCTCTGTGGCAACCTGCAATACGTGCGCGAAGTCCTGCCGGTGCTCCGGCAACAGCTGCGGCATATAAAAACCAAGCGAGCCAAGTATGGAGTTGATGGCGCCTGTGGTATTATTTACCTCATGCGACATAACCCTGATAACTTTTTCATACGCCTGCCGCTCGTTCTGAAGGATGGCTTCTGTCAATTCTTCTACAAGTATAAAATAATGCTGAAAACCTCTGTCGAGGAAGTGGGCGCGGTGGCAGCGGTAAATCCAAGTGCCTTGTATACGAAAGGTTACCGACAGACCCGTTTGTAAATCTTTCAACTGCGCAGCCCATTCTTCCGGAAGCTGACTGACATGTTTGCCCAGCAGGTCATCTGTTTTTGAACCTAAATATCGCTCAGCAGCCGGGTTTATACTTTCCACCTGGTTATCGAAGCCTAGAAGTATAATGCCGGCAGGAGAGGCCTGTATAAGCTTTTCGAGTAGGAAATGCTTTTCTGCCTGCCCCACCCGTTCCTGCCGCAGTTGGTCTATCATGCGGTTGTATACATTTACCAGCTCGTCGAGTTCCTGCTGCCCCACAGCTGTAAACTTGTTTGAAAAATCTTTGTCTTTAATAGATTCGATGCCTGCCCGTATCAACTCCAGCGGCCGGAAAAATGAACGGTATAGCTGCGCTGTAACGAAGGCAGAAGCAAGTATAACCAGCTCCATTCCCAGGAAAAGATACTTGTTTTCCTGCAGCAGAAAGTAGGCCATTGCCGCCAGCAGCACATGTATCAGCACGGCAAAAAGTATAAACTTAGTCCGCAGGTTCATACGGAATGTTGAATTTATCGAGGCGGCGGTACAGGGCGGCGCGGCTCAGCCCCAAAGCTTTGGCTACCTTGCTGATATTGTTATGGTAAAAACTCATAGACTTCCTGATCATAGAGGCTTCTATCTCATCTAAAGTCATGGTGCCTACGGCGGGCAGTGTTTTGTCGCCTGGCTTTGCCGGGTTTTGCTGTGCCTGCGCCTGAAAATCCTCTGCCTCCAGCGTTTCCCGTTCGGCTACCAGTACGGTGCGCTCCACCAGGTTTTTCAGCTCACGGATATTACCGGGCAATTGCAATTCGCTCAGCCACTGCAGCGCACGCGGGCTTACCTGCAGCTCCGGCCGATTATAGGTCTTTTTCAGGTTACTAACAAAATACTGCACCAGCAGCGGAATATCGTCAGGGCGCTCACGCAGTGCCGGCAGTTTTATTTTGATGAGGTTGATGCGATAGTATAAATCCTCACGAAAGTGCCCTTCTTCTACCAACTGCGACAGGTCTTTGTTGGTGGCGCACACCACACGAATATCCAGTTTGCGGGAGCGGCTGTCGCCGAGCACCTCGTAGGTGCGGTCCTGCAGCACGCGCAGCAGCTTTACCTGGCTGTTGAGGTCCAGTTCGCCAATCTCATCCAGGAAAATAATGCCTTTGTTGGCCATTTCAAAACGGCCTACGCGATCGGCTTTGGCATCGGTAAAAGCGCCCCGTTTATGGCCGAACATCTCACTCTCGAATAAGCTTGCGGAGATACCGCCCAGGTTCACTTTTACAAAGGGTTGCGCTTTGCGGCCGCTGTTGCGGTGCACGGCTTCTGCTATCAGCTCTTTGCCTGTCCCGCTTTCGCCTTCAATTAAAACGGACGCATCGGTTGGGGCAATCTGTCCTATTTTTTTAAGAATCTGTAACAGCTGCGCGTTGTTGCCAACTATATTGCCGAAATCATACTGCTGGTCCAGTTTCCTGCGTGTGAGCGTTTCATCAGCATTTATACTTTGTTGCGACAGGCTCAGTGCTGTGCGCACCGACTGCAGCAGGTACTCATTGCTCCAGGGTTTGGTGATGAAATCGGCGGCGCCCAAACGCATTCCTTCCACAGCCAAACCAATGGAGCCCCAGCCGGTGATAAGTATAACCGGTACCTGCGGATATAATTTTTTAAACTGCCCCAGTAGTTGCAGGCCATCGTGGCCGCTGGTCTCGATGGAAAAGTTCATATCCATCAGCACGAGCTGGTATGGGTGCAGTTGTGCCATTTCCAGCGCTTCCCCGGGCGAGGCCGCCTCTTTGGTTTTAAAACCGTTTTGCTTCAGCATCAAGCTTAGGGAGGCGCGTATGGCTATATCGTCGTCTATGATTAGGATCATGAATGGCTAAGATACAAAGTATAAGTATAGCTGACTTAACAGGAGAATTAAACCCGGCAGGTTTTTAAAACCTTCCGGATTTTGGAAGTAAGTATAATCTATTCTTCATGCAGCGCTGTAGCCGGATGAATGGCCGCAGCCTGGTGGCTCGGGTAAAGTGCGCAGAGCACCACGAGCGCATATATCAGGAACATGGAAATCGCCATCGCAAGCAGGTAAACATCCGGAACAACATTAAAAATACCCAGCAGCGGAAACTGTATGGCAAAGAAACTTCCCAGCGCCAGACCCAGGGTGGCAATAACGAGCACCTCGCCTAAAAACTGGCTATAGATAGAAGTGGCCGACGCACCCAAAGCCCTGCGTAGCCCGATCTCAGGATAGCGTTTGTTAATGTTGTACCAAAGCACCCCGAATATACCCAGGCCTACATTTAATATCAAAAAAACAGAGATGAGCACAAAAGCAAGCGTAGGCGTGAGATAGGTTTTAAAGTAGCTGGTGCGCATGTCATCCATGTGCCTTACGTTAAAGTCCCATCCTTTACCGATAGAAGTTGCCTCTTTTACCAGCTTCTCCTCAAAGGCCGGCGTGGTGCCCGGTGCGATGCGAACAAACAGAACATTTTGCAGCCAGGCACTTGTATCAGCAAGAGACATAGTCATAAACATGGTGCCAATATCTTCTTGTAATTCGCCAGCTGAACGGTAGTCTTTCACGACACCTATAATTAACTGCCGGTTATCCTTCTCGCCAACCGTTTTACCGACGGCAGACCCGATGCCAAAGATTTTTCTCTCCAGGTCCTGGGTAATGATAAGGGGGTCTTTGGTTGATGAGGCATCTTCTTCTTTAAACCAGCGGCCACTTGCCATCTTTAGACCTAAGGTTTTTTGAAAATCTCCGTGCTGTTGATAAAAGAAATTTGCCTGGTAGAATTTGTTATCGTACTTAATAGCTGTTGAGTTGGTATAGAAAGCATAGGCTGTATTTCCGCTGGCCAGAGCCACGTTTTCCACTTCGGGTAAGCTCTCCAGTCTTTTTACAATCTGGTCCAGGTTCGGACGTACTACCTCCTCAGGCGTATCATGCCAGTCTACATTTACATACCATATCCTTTCAGGCTCAAAACCCATGGGCTTGGTATAGTTCTGCCATACGTATACCAGCAGGCTTGTTACGCCAAAAAGTATGAGAAAAGAGAAGAAAATTTCGGTAATCATCAGGAAACTTGTTCTTTTCCTGTTCCAGACGAGTTTAAATAAGTGTTTTATCATTGTGTACCTCCTTTCAGGGCCGAAGCGGGATGAAGTTTAGACATTTTAAAGGCAGGATAGACCCCTGAGAGTACGCCGAAAAACAGGCATATCAGCAGGCTTAGGAACAGGATGTCCAGGTTAAGGCCTAAGTTGGAATAAGGTATAAGGCCGCTGTTGTTGATGAGCCCCATTGTCCCAACCGCTAACAGCACACCTATTAAACCGCCTATGAGCGTCAGGATGATGTTCTCGAACAGGAATTGTAGTACCAGCGTGTTGGAAGAGGCACCAAAAGCTTTGCGCACGCCAATTTCGGAGGAGCGTTCCATGATGCGGCTAATGTTAATATTAATCAGATTGATAGTAGGAATGAGCATAAAGAAAAGCATCCCGCCCATAATAAAGGAATAAAAAACCGGCACGCTTACATAGTTATCCGTATTTCTGCTTAGTTCCCTTACAAAGGCTTCTGTCCGGCTATCGGCAAACATTTTTAGTACGGTATATTGCTTCTCTTCTGGTAGTATCGGGATTTTAGCAACAGTTTGATAGAATTCTCTTTTAATGGCAGGTAAATCACCTGTATTTTTTGCAAGAAGCATGGCTGCAAAATTTCCATGATAGTCGTTTTTGCTCAGGTCAGATTGAGAAGTAGTATAAGGTACCCAAACATCGGCAGCAGAGTAATTACGTATGGCTGGTATGTCTTCTACGACGCCCACAACTTTATAATTCCTGTCGTTGAGGCTTATGCTTTTACCTACTGCATCGGCGGTGCCGAAATTGTTCAGGCTGGTGGCTTCGGTAATAACGGCGACCATACTGGCACTTTCTACATCTGTTTTGCCATAGGGGTCTCCCTGTTTAAAGTTAAAATCCAGAATACGCCAGTAGTTAGCATCGGTATAGCGCATTTGCATGTTGATTTTCCGACTATTTTTATAGTTGTTAGCCGCTGTCTGTCCTGAGTAAATACTAATTAGCGCGGGAGTTTTCAGAGGTTTTACATACCTGTTCAAAAGGTAATAACTGGGGCTGTTATTCTGCGTAGCTCCTCCGCCCTCCATCCATAACTTGCTTACATACAGGATGCGGCCTTGCTTTTGCTCAGGCATTTGCGCTCCCAGAAAATGATTCAGAAGGGCTGTTACCACCATCAATACCATTAAAGTAAAACTAATGCCGAAGAGGCTGATGAAGGTAAAGAACTTGCGCCGCAAGAGCACCTTCCAGGCGATTTTCAGGTAATTCTTCAGCATGGCTATACTTTTTGAAACGCATGAATCTTAGCATCTGATACCTGCTGCCCATCGAAGAAGCGCACCAAGCGCTCGGTTTTCTGGGCCATGTTTTCGTCGTGCGTTACCATTACAATGGTGGTGCCGTCCTGCCGGTTCAGGTTAAGCAGAATGTTCATCACTTCCTCGCCCATCACTGAGTCAAGGTTACCGGTGGGTTCGTCGGCTAGTATAATTTCCGGCTGCCCGATAAGTGCCCGTGCAATGGCTACCCGCTGGCGCTGCCCGCCCGACAACTGGTTGGGGAAGTGCCTGGTGCGGGCGCTGAGGCCAACTTTCTCTAAAGCTATCTTAGCCCGGCGGCTACGTTCGGTACCTGAAACACCTTTGCGGTAGAGGAGGGGCAGTTCCACATTATCCAGCACACTCAGGTCGTTGACCAAATGGTAACTCTGGAATACAAAACCGATTTTTTCATTGCGGAGATGCGCCAGTTCTTTGTCTTTATAACTGCGGATTGGTTGCCCACCAATTTCTATGGTGCCTTTGCTGGGTGCATCCAGCAGGCCCATGATGTTAAGCAATGTGCTTTTGCCACAACCCGACGGGCCCATCACAGAGAGAAACTCTCCTTTCGGAACCGTCAGGTTTACGTGCTGCAGGGCTACTGTCTCAATGGATTTGGTCTGGTAAACCTTTTCGATGTTTGATAGCGTGATCATAGTTTTAAGGTATAAAATTAATTGTTTAATGGCTGCATTGTTAAATTGTTGATTCGTAGTACCTATTACAACCACCCCTAATCCCTCAGAGCGATGCTCATTAGCTCAAAACTCTCGTTTTAGCTAATCTAAGGAGGGGGACTTCGTTATTTCTCCTTTTTTTCCTCCATGGCGCAAGCGTTTTTGCTTCTATAAAAATAGTTAAACATTTATGTCGTTACAGTTCGCTATAGTCATTTAACCTTTAGGTTGAGGCTTCAGAATTCCCCTCCTTAGAAAAGGAGGGGTTAGGGGTGGTTGGACCCGGGGACCGTAGCAAGCTTTTTACTGCCGCTCCTGCTCCATATCCTGCAAAGCTGTCTGTTTTTCAAAATCGTAAAGCGTGAGCTGGCGCAGGCTGAAGTGCGCGGTCCAGAACTCGCTGAGGGCTGTAATGTGGGCGCGGCGCGCCTGGTCTTTTTCGGCTAAAGCAATGTTTAGATCTGTGATGCTGATGCGGCCGATAACGAAGGTGTTTTTGGCAATTTCGTAACGCTGCTGTGCTATCTCATCTGCCTCAGCTGTGGTTTGTATTCTTGCTTTCAGGGTATTGTACCGGTTTACCTGCGTTAGTACCTGCTGCTCAAAACTGGCCTCCTCCTGGCTCAGCTTGTATTGCACCAGTTGCTGGTTCAGTTCTGCAATTTTATAGATAGAGCGCTGTCGCCCCCAGTCCAGCACCGGCATGCTGAAGCCCAGTCGAACGCCCTGCTGGTTATCGGGCTGGTTGTAAATATCGGTCCAGGTGGCGCCGCGGTTTGTGAGGCCGAAGGTAGCGTAAAGGTTGGCATTTAATCCATTGTCGCCTTTGGCTTTGGCTATCAGACTTTCGGCTTCTAGCATCCGTCGGCGGAAGTTTATACTTTCCTTCCGGTTTTTGCGCGCTTCTTTCAGCGCCAGCTGTGCCGCTACAGTGGTGGCGGGTATGGTTTCCGGTACATCCAGTTGCAGCTGCGCGCTATCTTCCAGGCCTACAAATGTTTTCAGAGCGAGGCCGGCAGTCTGCTCATCCAGGGTTGCCTGCGCCAAAGCCAAATCCGCGTTGAGCACTGCCAGGCGGAGCTGCAGCAAATCGTTTTGGGAAAGCCTGCCCAGGTTATACTTCTCCTGTGCAATCTGGTACAGGGTATCGTTGTTGGCCAGGTTTTTGGCGGCTATACTTTGGTTTACCTGCGCCAGCAGCAGATTAAAGTATAGCTCTGTTGCATCAACTGCTATACTTTCGCGCTCTTCCAGGTACTTTCGCTGCGACTCCTCATATTTGAGAGGTTCAATCTTTTTGGCCCAGGCCAGGCTGTTGTAGGCAAAGAGCGGCTGTTGCAGGCCAATGATGGCCGGGTTGCCGTTGTAGCGTGTCTGGTTGCGGTCAAAATCATCGAAACGCTGCATCAGCGATGTCACGAAAACTGTGCCGCCGGTCGGACCTAAAGCCTGACTTAGCGTGAGGCCGAGTTCCGAATTGTTGTTTGAAACCGGCCGGAATTCCAGTGTGCCGTCAGGTTGCGTAACAGGCATTATGGAGCGGCTGAAATCAGGCAGCACACCCTCCAGGCTCAGTTGCGGCTTGTAATCAGACTTAAAGCTGCGCCATTCCCAGTAGCTTGTTTCGCGGCTGGTCTGGGCCTGCTTTGCCACCGTTGACTGCTCCTGTGCCAGTGCAATCAGCTCCTGCAGGCGCAGCTTTCGCGCTGTAGGCTGGGCTATACTTATACTCTGGACGCAGAACAGCGGCAGCATCACCAGCAACAAACAAAACAGGTTTCGCTTTTTCATAGTTTTATTCTGGCGAATTAATCAAGCTTGATTTTATGCACGTGCTCGTAATCCTGCATGTCTGAAATAATTACTTCATCGCCGGGCCTTACTCCGTTTTCCAACTCTACATAATCCGTGTTGCTCACGCCCACCCGCGCCGGCACGCGCACCAGCTCATCCCCGCGAACTACAAAAATTTGGTTATCAGTGTTATTGTTGAAGTATGGCCCATTCTTCACACGCAGGGTGTTGGGCTTGGTGGCAGTGGTTACATATACATCCACGCGCAGGTTAGGGCGCAGCAACGTATGGTCCTCGTCATCCAAAGCCACGTAAAAAGTTAAGGTTCCATTGGTAACTGTCGGATCTACAGCGGTAATGGTGCCGCCAAGATCAACTTCGTTGAAGCGGACTGTTGCCCGTGCGCCGGTTTGTAGCTGCCCGGCAAATGCATCCGACATGGAGGCCTGGATTTTATAGCTGCTCAGGTCGGCGAGGCGCGCGATAACGTCTCCGGCGTTCACATTGCTGCCAGTTTCGTTGTTTACCCACGTAATTACGCCAGAGCGATCAGTCCGCACCTCGGCCTGCTTCATTTTGCGTTCCAGTTCCTCAATCGAGCGGCTTTGAATAGCCATAGTAAAGCTTAATTCCTGTTCATCCGCTTTTAGCAGCTGGCGCTCTGTGTCCATGTCCTGCTCTATCTGTGCCAGTTCCTGCTGCGCTATTTTAAGGTTCAACTCCGCCTGCTTTACCCGCTCCTGTGTGCCGCCGCCAATTTTCAGCAAGTACTGTTCATCTCCCAGTTGTGCCTGCAGGCTCTTTACCTGCAGGCGTTTGATAGTGAGCTCAGAAACCAGGGTGTTAAGCTTCTTTTGTAGTTGCAGGCGCAACTGTACGCGCTTGTGCTGGTTCAGCTCCGCTTCATCTTTCAGTTTCTCGTAAGCCAGCTGTGTAAAAGCCTTGTCGAGGAGCAGAATCTGCTCGCCTGTTTTCACCTTGTCGCCAGTGTGGTGTACCACCTGCTCAATGCGTGCCTGTATGGGGCTGGTTATTGCTAGTTCATGTTCCGGCACCACCACGCCGCTGGCTGTCAGGGTGGCTGCTACCGGACCGCGCTCAACCTTTGCTGTCCTTATCTCAGATCGGCTAAGGCTGGGGGTAATAAGACTTTTGAACCCAAATACAGCAGCTGCCACCAGCACCACAGTTATACCTATCTGCCAGATGCGTTTTCTGCGATTTGCTTGTTTGGTTGAGGTGGAGAGTTCGCGGTCCATCAGTTTATTTTTTACTTAACAGTACCGTTATAGCCAATTTGTATGCCAGTAGTATAAATTCTTGTATATCAGATTCTTGAGTATATACTTGGAGTTTCTTGGCCTTTTGAGAGTGTTCAATAATGAACAGCTTGTGCGATTTCAGGAGCCCTTGGACTGAATACAAGCAGCGGTGTTTTAAATACAAAAGCAGGCGGGAAACTATGCGCTCTTTTGATTCGGCTTATACCAGGAAAGTGTTTTTTTAAACGAGTTACAGGATGGCGGATGCTTCAAAAGGTATGGTGTTTTATGTTCTAAAAGCTAGTAGTGGGGCAGGTGGCTGCCAGAAGTCCGTTACTGATAAACGTATACAAATCGGAAAGGAACTTTACCCAACGGCTCCAGGCAATAAGTCGTAGCATACTTCTTGGCAAGTTCGGGAATGTAAATCAGTAGATTTAAATATTCTGCGGCGTTCAGGGCTCTGGTAGCGTTTTGCTCACCGCGCCGCCCGCTGTCCGGTATTCAAAACAGCTGAAATTGTAAGTGCACTTCTCCCTAACAAGCGAAAAAACAGTAGCTTTTTATACTTATTGCATAATCGCAGCATTAATTTTAAAGGATACAGTGAAAGCACGCAGCTTGAGCAGTATCTTTTAAAGTATAAAAGAGAAGTAAGTAAAAAGACGTAAGCATTAAAAGCACTGGATATAAGGCTTGCTTGTGTTCAATTAATAAACGATGTTTATACTTTATAATGAAAGTTTGGTTGTGGTCTAAAAAGTATGATGCTTAGCTTTGGTGCTGTTTCTGTATGTAAACATGATATTTAAGCTGGCGATATGGTTTTCTTTTTTCTTTGAGAAGCAGGTAGTTCTTCTTACGAATCTTCTATTTCTGGCTC
>Ga0210040_10000221_pt1 | contig 100117 bp, 72 predicted proteins | sample CryGeyCG12114_NA_FD_185462 | JGI IMG/M metagenome (GOLD analysis project Ga0210040, IMG submission 185462) | Groundwater microbial communities from aquifer - Crystal Geyser CG19_WC_8/21/14_NA (SPAdes) (version 2) | ecosystem: Environmental > Aquatic > Deep subsurface > Groundwater | place... | reverse complement strand
CCCTCACACACACCACAACCCCCCTCCCCCAAAACTTCTTCGTAATTTACTACCACGGCCACCAACTGCTCGACTCCGCCGGCCCCCTCGACATCCTCGCCACCGTAGCAAAACATGCACAGGGCCGGAACTTCACGCTCACGAATCTGGCCGAGGACATGGGCCACGTCAATCTGGCCGCTATCCCGCCGCGAGGCGCAACCTGGCGATTCGAGGAGTCGGCCGATCTATCGGCGGTCAACTACACGAGGTTCAATCCGCGGACGGTGGTGGATGTCACGTTCGCTGCTGCGCTCGACAGTCTGCGGAGGACGGGGGGCGTTGAAGTTGCGGTTTGGGACGAGAGGAGCGGAAGTTACATGCCGGAGAACCGCAGTGTGGATGTGCTGTTTATCCCGGGCGGGATCGGGAGTCGCCTTTACAGAATTGATAAGGGGACTGGGGCGCGCGGTCTAAATGTGCAGAGTGCGATCGACTTCACGCGCGCTGTGTGCGACGGGGGATTCGTGCGGAGCGCGCTGATGACGGTGTGCACGGGGAGTGATTTGCTCGCGCATACGGGGCTGCTTGGGGGGAGAAGGGCGACGACGAATGCGAATGCGTTTGAGATGGTTGCGGGACGGCATGGCGGGGTGAGGTGGTTGAGGGGACGGAGGTGGGTGAGGTCTTTGCCTGAGGAGATCGAGGGGGTGCAGTTCGATAAGGAGATCTGGACGGGCGCGGGTATTAGTGCCGGGATGGATCTGATGTTGTGGTTTATGGCGGAGGTGCATGGGGTGGCGTTTGCGAGGGGGATTGGGCGGAAATTGGAGTATGAGTGGAGGGAGGGGGTTGGGGAGGGAGAGGTTGATCCGTATTATACTTGAGGACCCGATTCACTCCTTCGAAGGGACTTTTTTGCCAGGCTGTTGGTGGCATTTTCTTGGATTGGGGTTGGGGTTGGGTAATGGCACGAAGGGATCATCGTTCCATTGGTGTCATGCGATCGCGACACGGAAAGGGATGCCGTTGACATACGAGGCATCTAGACTTACTACTAGTATTCGGAGGGAGGACAAGGATATGATATGATATGACATGATATGATATGATACGTGGAAACAGTACGCGGCAACAGTGATAGAAAAGGTCTGAGATTTCTTTACAGACTATTTGAGGGTGAAATGAGATGAAAAGTATCGAGGACACCTGGTTGAAGTCTTGAAGACATCAGATCATATCATATTATACGAGGAGGACTACGGAAGCGTACACAAGCACAAACCAAAGGCTAGGCTACTTGCAGGACTGAAAGGTGGACTCAGTCGATAGAGGTATAAGCCTCGCACACTTCGGCTGAGCGTACTGTATATACTGTACCGCGCATTTTGTGACTGCGAAGAGAGCGAAGATAATACCTTCTCTTCTCTTCTCTTCCGTGGGACGATGACAGATACAGAGCTCTGCTGTTATGCATAACTCGTCTCGTAAGTCATCGTTCGTCCGGTCACCGCAGCGACTTAGAATCAGATCGTCCCGTGCCATTCCATTCCGTGGTTAGTCGAGACACCATTAATAACTGGCTTGAAGTCCAGTCCAGTCCAGTCCATCAGCACCGGCAAGATTCAGAGTCTATTTAGTCACTGCTCAGACCGTCTATTGAGCAAGCAAGCCCATCCCACCCCACTGTTTGTCATGAACGTAGTTCTGCGGAAAGCGAACGCCGAGTGCGTTGCATTGCACATACTATAGTCAGTCCGTCCCCTACCTTACCTGAGATTGGACCCTATCCTCGCGTCTCGTGGCGAGCTGTCTCTATTGAGGTGCAGCTCTAGAGCGTTTGTAAACATTCGGGAGCATTGTGTGCAGTGAGTGAGGTATACCATACCGCTTGATCTGACCGATCTGTGCGGTTTCTTAACTTGAGTGGTCTGGTCTGGTCTGGTCCGTCGTCTCGCGGGTCTGTCGGTCGTGTGGAACGAAGGAACGGGACGGGTCTCTGATTTAGAGGTGCGGTGCGGTGCGGTGTCTTCTGCGGCGAATCGGCTGGTTCGTCTAGCAGGATCTGGCGCAGAGGGGTGCGCGGATACGAAGCACAGGGTGAAGTGAAGTGAAGGGGGGTGGATTTGAGTGACAGGACAGATTTTGTTAGATGTAGTAGGGAGGGAGGTTATCGTCTATGGGAATGGCATGGACTAAGCTAGGCTAGGCTGAACTGATATGAATTGAATTGGAGCAGCTTCGTAGACGGCTGGGCTCGGCTGGGCTGGGCTGGACTGGACTGGACTGAATGTGGACTGTTCGCGGAGTCTGTATCTGTGTTCGTGGTCCTTCCGTCCAAGGCAGTGAGCGCGTGGTATATAAGAGTGCGAAGCCCTTCCGACGTCTAATTACAACATATGCTCGATTGTTGCCAAGTTGTATATCCAGCCGCTTCCTGCATGTCTTCTGTAGAATCTTGACCCCTGTCTCGCTAACTTTCCGCACATAAACCCGGCACCTCCCTCGCGTTTACTCCAACCAATCCATCAATATACCCCAAGAGCGCCCCCACAGGAACCATATCCAATGCCCCCAACCCCGGATTGCTACTCCTCAACACCTCCCCCTTCCACAGCACCCTCACAACCCAACATCCACTGCTCTTCCGCCTCCACAACTCAAAAACAACCTCGCTCCCCATCCCCGGCCACACCATAACATCAACCTGCAGCACACTCAACAACCGACTCATACTCCCGTCGTGCGCGACGTTATGTCTGTATACCACGTTGCTGGTCCCGGCCATTGCGGTGCGGATGTTGCGCGCGAGTTCGGCGAGCCACACGCCGTAGCTTGCGACTGACGCGGATAGGGAGTGCGGGTTGTCGCGATAGATGTAGCTGTACTCGTAGAGGCCGCGGCGGAAGACTGATTCGGTCATTGCATTAGAGACGCAGACGCTGCTGTTACAGGGCAGTGGTTTGTCGTGGCAGAGTCTCGCCGAGAGATTGTCGAAGTAGTGGTCGAACCAAGCGTGCCAGGCGGTATCGCTGGAATTGACGCCGCTGAGAGCGTCGAGGCGCGCGAAGAGCTGCGTAGTGCTCGGGGCTGTGAGGTGTGCGAGCCATGCAGGGTCCGTGCTGCCCACGCCGTAACTGGAGTAGAGGGATTCGGAGGCGGGACAGGGGTACTGTGGTTCGAGGCTGTCGACGTTGGCGGGTTGGACTGTGACGGGAACGGTGTAGGAGTCGAGGAAGGGGTACATCCCCACTGCGACTTGTGCGGCGACTTGAGATGTGATCACGTTGTTTGTGACGCGGAAGAAGATACGGTCTGCGTCGAATGTGGAGGGGAGGAAGGAGAGGAGATCATGATAGACGCTGAATACATCTGCGCCGTGCTGACGGCTGTCGAGGAGTCCGCCGGCCGTGATTTGTGGAAACTGGCATGTGCTGTTTGGGAAGCCAGTTGGTTTGAAGGGGTTGAGCGGGGATTGTGATATGTTCCACACGATTTGTGCGGCGGAGTTGTCGGAGGGGGCGGCGTAGTAGTAGAGAGATTCGTCGTTGCAGAGCCAGGGGTACTGTTCTTGCGGGAAGGTGTTGGAGGCGTAGGGGGTGCGTTTATGGTGGCGGTGGATGACTTCTACGTATTTGAGCTCAAAGTCTGGATCTGGGATGATGTATTCGTTGGCTCGAGTGTGGGGCATGTTACACCAGTTGTATGTTGAGTATGGGACGTCCAAGGGTGTCGTGGAGGAATTGAAAATGTAGCCATAGATATTCGTGCCATTGAGGACGCTCTCAAGGTCATTGACCACTGTTTTGGTTGGTGGGTACCAGTTCAGGTCCGCTGGCGGCGCGGTAGGACATGAGGTGGTGTTTGTACTCTGAGCTGTGGTCCATGAAGAGCCCAAGAGCAGAGCGGCCACCGCAACGGATCCGAAGTGCCTCATGTTGTAAGTATCCAGGAAATAGAGCGTTGCCACCAAAGTCCCGCCGAGGAAGAATGTTATATTAAGTACAGTCCGTGGTAAGCCATGATGGTGTAGCATTCCAGCCCTACCAAGTGTGAGGCATGACGACACAACGTCATGGTGCACTACGCTGCATCTGAATGTGGTTGAGGTGAAGAAGCGCAGATGGATGATATGCCTAAGGTGTGGGATACGGAGCTGCTGTGGGCTTAAGATCGGAACGTGCTGCGGGATGACTGTGTATTGGTCGGTCTTGTAACTCTAGCGCTGTCGCTGTAGGGGCCAATCAGTGTGCAAGATATTCTTGCGCCTCACTTCTATACTCCTTTTGGCATGCCATTTTACTTGAAGCGGTAATCAAAGGCGAGTTCGAGCGCCGAAGAAACACAAATCTATCGCCATAACCACTTGGCTGCCAAGGGACCTGGATGCCGGTTGCCAAGAAGTACTCTTGCATTTCAAAGATGTACCTCAAGAACTTCTTCCTTCTGTTCTCATTGGTTTCAACACCATGTGTGGTATCGGAGGCAAGGTTCATGGAATGTCAATTTGGGTATCAGAATATCTAGCATATGAATAAGCAGATAGCTGTAGCTTGATCAGTTCACCTAGCACTCTTCTCGGCAGCCTCAGCCCTCCTCTTCTTCTCCTGCGCAATTCGCCTTCGCTTCTCTTTTTCGAAGAAACTATTTTTGTCCGCGGTCTGCTGGCCCCGTTGCCGCTCCTGGTAAATAGGTGCCATGATACCACCGCCACCCATCTCAGCTAACGAGCCGGCAGTTCTTCTTACCCCAGTCAACCCCTTCTTCTTGCCTCCCTTCCCAACTGTCCCTCTAGGTCCTCTGTCGGTGCCCCAGTTGTCGCCTTGAATTTTCTCAATACCACCAGCTTCCTCACTGACGAGCATGACTTCAGAGAGAAGTTCCATTCGCTCACGAGGATCTTTGTACATCAGGCCTGGCATCTGGTCCATGCCCTGAAGGTGAGTGATGGTTTTGAAAGAGTAACCTTGGTCGACGAGAAAGGCTTGACGCTTCGCAGAGTAGGCCATCTCAGTGGTGTCCTTCGAGACGAGTGAGTAAAAGAACGCATTGAAGCCTTCGTCATTTCTACGCTTGGCACGCAAGATTCGTCCTAGTCGTTGTGCTTCTTGTCTTCGAGAACCATAGTGCGAGGAGATCTGGATGAGGCAGGTAGCTTCCGGAAGATCGAGCGAAGTATCCCCAATCTTTGACAGAAAGACTGTATTAATCAGTTCGTTGTGCTGGAAGTTCTCCAACACATCTTGTCTCTCCTTGTTGCCGGTGCCGCCATGGATGAAAGGTTTCAACATTGCCTTCGCATAATGTTCGAGCGCGAAGATGTTGTCAGAGAACACAATGATCTTGTCGCCTCTGTTCTCATGATAGTTGATGAGAAATTGGCACACTTGGAACTTGATGGGATTGCAGGCATAGTACAGCAGCTGTTTCCGTGAGGAGGCTTTCTGGTATTCCTGGTAGAACTCCATAGACATCGGGCACCACACCTCAGCACACTGTACCTTGGCTATATGCCCCTGGTTTGCAAGCTCCATCCAGTTGGCTTCGTAGAGTTTTGGTCCAATCAGGTAATTGAGATCCGTGATTTTGTCATCTTCTCTGAGAAGAGTAGCCGTTAAACCGAGTTTGCAATGCGCTCGAACGGTGTCGCTGACTTTCCGAAACATCTTTGCCGGAACGACATGTACTTCGTCGAGAATCATCAGACCCCACTCCTGACTTTGGACCCATCGCAGCATTTTTTTGGTGTCGTGAGCACATTTGTTAGAATCAGGATCTATGCACATCATGCTGTACGTAGACACAAGGATACCTGCTTTACCAGGAAACGCCTTCTTCTCAGAGGAAGAGAAGGAAGTAACGTCTTCCTCCCTCACGTCAGACCACTTCTTGAACTCGGAAGCCCACTGGTAAACAGACATAGCGGATGTGCAGAGCACAACGATCTTCTTCTTGATGTGACAAGCTGCCGTGATACCAACCAGGGTTTTGCCTGCGCCACAAGGTAAGACAATGATGCCGCTTTTACCACGGCCGTTACCAAACATCTTGCTCAAGGCTTTCTCCTGGTAGGGACGAATCTGGGTCTGGGGCTTGAGATCGATGGGTAGATTTGGATTATCTCTGTCGTTGTTGAAATCGTACTCAGACACAGCTGGAAGGCCTATTTCTAGACATCTCTGAGCGACAGCCTCTCGTTTGTTCTTGGCGATCTCGAAGGAATGAGTCTGTCTGAAAGTATCCTCATCATCATCTTCGTCACGGAGAGCTTGGATCATGGCCTCGGTCTCGGCAGCTTGATCATCCCTGGGAATTTCGGCTTGCTGCTGTGTCACCTGAGTTTGGCCTTTAGCTTCAGCAGTACCCTGAATGACAGCAGCTTTGGTTTGGAGGGTGCCGCGCTGGATCTCAGCACCTTCGGCCTTGCAGCCAGATATGATGGGGTCTGACAGCAGTCGGTAGATGATCTCATCATCTTCGGACTCGACGTGGAACTTGTTGTCTCTCAGCACCAGGCGGACTTTACCGTAAGTCAGGGTGTTTCGATCAATGAAGGCCTTGACTTCTTCGGGCACGTTCGTTTTGCAAAACTTGTCGAGAGCATTTATGATATCGTCGCCCTTGAGACCTACGGAGAGAGCAGCATAGAGACTATGTTCAGTCATACGGTATTCATGGAGATGAGCAGGACGAGAGACAGGTTCGGCAATGGTTGTAAGAAGATCGGTTGCCTTTGAGGCATTGGGAGCGAAGGACTCGAGAGTGATCTTGGGCCCTTTCATCGAGCCTTCCGAGACTCGAGCGTCGATCCAGATCGGGCGGTTCTCGTGATCTTTCTTGAGGCCCATGTCATGGAAATCTTTTTGGCCGAATAGCCGCGATTCTTTCCCGGTGTGCTTGGAGAGCTTGGAGAATTGAGTGCGCCTGTTGAGGTTTGAGATGGCGGCTTTCTGGGCCTTTTGCCTCTGCGCCTGATCATCATTGAACTGGATCTTATTCCCTTCCTCATCCACATCTATCACTTCATCTCCAGAGGATGCGTAGTCGCTGTCGGTAAGAGAGTCAAGGCTCTGTGGCGTGGAAGGGGCGGGTGTCGACCTCTTTGACGCCCGGCCTGCGCCAGCATCGACGGCTTTACGCTTGGTCGGAGGCATGACCGATACTCGACAGTCGAAGTGTCTGCAACTTGTCGAGGAGACCAACGGGACTGATCTGAGAGAAGAGAAACAGCAGGAAGACGATGAGTCGTCGGAATGGTAATAATGCAGTGCGGCGCAGGCGACGCAGGCTCCAGGCACGGGTTGGATATCCGTGGTTCTGCCGCTAGCGTAGTTCTGCGAGCCTGCCTGTCTGCAATTATGTCAGAGCAGGGCAGTTGCGTGTCAAGCGAGCTTCAAGTTCTTTGACGGGTTGAGGTGTCAGGCGATGCTGCTCCTCCTTACCTTCATCTAACCATATACTCGTACGTTATTCAAACAACACCTCCATACAATTCGCATCGCTATTCTATCGTGTTTGACGCACTACTGGAGATGAACACCATTAGGTCAACTTGGTAGGTCATGGCGAGTGATAGCTTTCACTTGACTGCTTGTTGACGCATTATCCTGCTAGGTATGGCTGGGGCATTCTGTGTGTAGCTGGCGGAGGTGCATACTACTTTGCGAAGCAATCAATCAATGCCGAGAGACAACAACGTTACGAGGAAGAGATGAGGAAGAAGAGCCGGTTGGCTAGACTAGAAGCGTCAGGATATGGTACTGGCCCGTCAACTGCTCCTCCACGACCGAAGAAATCAGCCACCCAGTCTGAAACCTCATCAGCCAGTGTTCGAGGACTAGATCATGCCGGCAGCCCGAGCAGCGAGATCAGCGAAGATGCAGCTCCTGTTGGTCATGCCCCAGTCGATAACGACCAGAGGATGCGAGAGAAAAGCAAATACGAAGCTTCTGAACCCTACCGAAGCAAGAAAGGCGACCGCTTCAGTTAAAATGTTCTCATGCGACCGATGATCAGACAATCCATCGCACCAAACGCCTAAAACCCTTGATAGCTAATGAAGAAAATGTTCGGAGACCATACGCCTCTGCTAGAGGGACTGCAGACCGCTGATTACAATGCCAGAACGCCGAGGTGCTTGCAAAGATTTGTTGTTCATGGATGTCGACAAAGAGGCACTTGGTGTTGGCGATCGGCGTGTGGTCGGCCGAGGCGCCTCTCTTTGGCACTTTCCATCGCTGGTGGTACGAAGGGCAGCACCACGGCCGAGGCAAGAAGCGTTGAAGTCATGGCTGATTGTGTTCGAGATATTGGTCGATATGCCTGGGCGGAGAAGTGTCGGATAGCTGAACTTGCCATGGTTGCGGACATGTTGGCGCTGATGCTGCTCAGCAGGATTTCCTCGCTTCTTGTATTTTTGTGGTCAAGGTTAAATAAGATAAGCCGGGTATTCCTGTCGAGGATGAACTCTGAAGTGAGGCAGTGTGCGTAATGATTGGGAGTGGGTTCAGACTTATGTTCAGTAGCGACACCAGCTATGGTAGAAGAAGAGCTGTGACAATAATATACAAAGTCATACCTACCAAATGTTAGTGCGACCGAGTCAACGACTCGGCTGCCTATTGGAAATGTTGAATGAGATCAGGCAACCTCGTGTGCAATTACCAAACCCTTGGTCAGACCACTGTGAGCAAGCCTCGGCGAGAACAGGTGCATAGCGGACCATTCCGCAAGCGCTGTGCAAGAATCACCACCCCAATAATGAAAGCAGACCAGTCTGGCCCGGCCACGGCATTCGCTTTCAGATGGAGTCAATCCTGCCGCGTCACAAACGCTGTAGGACGTGTTGATGCCCAACGCATGTCAGAGTGAGGGCAGCTGTTCCATTGGCACACCAGAGCCAGTGATGTACAGCAACTTAAGAGTATGAGCACAACAGCATTTCGGCGCATGGTTGGTATTTAGGAAGGACCGTACTTGAATGGGTGCCTGAGGCAAGTCATCAACATAGCATGAGTCCCTTGTATCTTGCCTTATCCTTCCTCTTCCACGCCTCATTGACGTAGACCCAGCTACATATCTCGGGGGAACAGCAGCTGCTATGGCGACGCACAGCTTGTCGATCGCCAAGGCGACGCTGCTGGCATCATGTCTTCGTCCAGATAGTACGAAGCTGAGCCGTGATGAATTGACCACTTTCCACCGGCTTCTTGAAACTTGCATATGCACATGTACACCCACGAACATCCAGGTTGGCAGACATTGGCAAAGAGCTTGATATGGACAATTGACTTTACTGAACATGTGATAGAATACAAAGTCATGGCTACTACAGCACATCCTACCTTCATCCTTAAGGACAATTGCATTCAGTAAATACCTGGCAACCCTGAGCAAGAACATCACAGCCCTCCCAGAGAACACCCAGACCAGGCCATGTCGAAGGCGCCTTCACCTCCTCTATCTCGTCAATGACATCTTCCACCATGTCAACCGCCACAGCCGTGACGAGCCATCCCGGTCCCATACTCGAGACCACATATCAGATGTTCTCCCAGAACTGTTCGCCAGTGCAGCAGCAGAAAAGAAGTTGAGAACTACGAGCAGACTGCACGACCTAATACAAGTATGGGAACACGAAAAATACTGCGACCAGGTCGTGCTGAAGAGGCTGCGGGAAGCTTTGTCCTCCGGCACAACTGCTGACTCCAAGACGCCCCTTCTGCCAGAGATCAAAACATCGAAGGAGTTGCCCTGGATCATGCCACCCTCTCATGGCGATCCTGCTGCTCCGTTCTTTGACCTGCCAGCTGCGAACCTCATGCCCCATATCGTGCCCAACTCCTCCAAGCCTATGCGTCCAGACCGTATCCATGCCCTAGCCCTTACCACTGGCCCTGCAGATGACAGCCTCGTCCAGGCCATGAAAGATTTCCTGAAAGACGTCAAGTCCATCGACGATCCATATGCTGTTCTGGAAGAGGAGGGTATCGTTCCAGACATCGACGAGATGGGCCAGATTTCCTACGAAAACGAGGCAGGCGATCTGGCCGGTGATACTTATTACGGCTGGTCAAGAACCTTTTGCGAAAATATGAAGAAGAGCCACGGCAACCATGATAGTCGCCGCAGCCGCAGCAAGTCGCCAAGCGCTGGGAGTAGCAGAAGTGCCAGTAGAAGCCCGAGGAAGAGACGGCGCTACACCAGCTCGAGGAGTCGCTCAAGATCTAGCTCCCGCAGTCGCTCGCCTAAACGATACCATTCTCGACCCCGAATTCCGTCCCCGCCTTCGAAGACGGGGTTTCAGGCTTCCTCAACAGAACTTCCGCCGTTTCAGGGCCGTCCTCAACATCACCAGCCGCCGCCGCCTACCCTACCAACCCCCCTGCAGCCTACACATAGCCCACATTCCATGTTCCAACCTCAGCAGCCGCAGAGTGCCTCGATCTCGCCGTTCCAGCCTCCGACTCTCTACAATGGCATGCCTGTCCCTCCTCGGCCCCAGAACTGGTCAGGACCCTGGCCGCCTCCGCCACCTCCTCCACCAGGTGCATTCCAGGGGCCGTTCCCGAACATGCCATTTCCTCCGCCACCACCTCAGAACTGGAACAACCAAGGTTACGGGAAACGGTAGCACGCACTAAGTACCACGACTGCAAGCAACAGCGAGATTTCAGGGGACGGAAATGCTTGGGGAGAATCTTCCGATTGAAATCAACTTTTATTCCGTTAGTTTTCCCCTACATACTACTACTCGCTCAATCAGTCTTAAACAACTCATTATCCTTCCTGCCATACTTCCCAGCAATTCCTTGACCATTCTAGCTTCCCCATCTGCTTCTAGCACTGCTTAGTGCTCGAATTCCTCGATCCTTACAAAGACAACTCCAAGTGGTCTTCGGTGCGCGGCAACTAGCCTCAATGATCTCTTGACTACACCCCTTCGGAAGCTTCCCATCCTTCCCGTTGCGTTCGACGCAACCGGTTCACATGCATTTACAGTTGTCGCGACACCAAGCCCCGGTGATCTTGGTCTTGTCAGATGTTCGAGGAGAAACATCGAGACTTCCTGAACACGTCAAGTCGTAGTTTTCAGGATTCTTGCGCTTCCAAAGCTGAAATGGGAGTTTGGATTCCGCTTCTGGTTGACAGAGGGAGATTCAGGTTGGTCAGAAGGCGATGAGGATGTGAGTGTGGCTGCAGGGTAGTCAACTTGTGTTGAGGTAGCCTCTTGCTTATCGTTGGAGTTGATGTTATCTGTCTTTACGTCTGCGTCCTTGTTTCCGTCCTCGTTGCTTGCGTCGTTGACCACGCCTGTTCCCGTCTCCTTGGCGTCCGCATTTACTGTCCCGGTGGCTGTGGCTGTGGCTATGACAGTGTTCTTCTCTGCCTCATCAACCCCAGCAGCGGTTTTCAGAGCAATCTCCTCGTCCTCATCCTCATCCTCACCCTCATGGTTATTCTTACCGTTACCGTTGCCGTTACCAAACAGGACAGAAGTCTCAACCGCATCCCCATCCCCATCCCCATCTCCTTTGTTCTTGCTGAGCTCGTCTCGTCGCCGGCCGCACTTGCGACCTCAGGCCCAGACCAGACCCAGCTTCAACTTCTTTTGGGAAAGCGCCCGTGATGGACGCTTTGCTGTAGCTTGCGCTGCCGCTGCCACTACTTCACGCTGGAGCTACGGATGAAGCAGCACCACCGTGGTAGTGGTCCTTGCCATTGTATTGCGCGTTTGTCCCCGGCACTGCTGCGAAAAGCAGGCTGGGGTCAGAATGGGCTGGAGCTAGATGAAGGTGCCCGTCTTGGGCTGCAGTGCTTTGCGCTTGTGGAGCGAAACGAAACGAAAGGGGGTGAGGTGAGGTCAAGTGTGTGTTGTACGGTATTACAGCACGGCGTTCACGGGATGAGCAGGACAGAGGAAAAGGATAGGATACGGAAGCGTTAGACGGGTAGAGCCATATCATGGCATAGCATAGCGTACGCGGGTTAGGTCACTGCAGTTCATGCATCTTTATGGTTGTGGTGTGGTCTAGTATAGTTCCGGTTGCGTTTGTATTTATCGCTGTCATTGTTCTTTGTATCGTGTCTGTCCGATTGAGGTGAGGTGACTGGGTGGCTGTGATGTCGCTCTGACTTGATACAGTACCTGATACAGTACTTGTGCGGGAACTGTGCGGTGAGTTGAGTCGGACGAAGAAGCGCGCTGAATACAGATAGACAGACAGACGGACGGAAAACAGTTGTAACGGCATAGTAACGTCAATGTCAATGTTAATGTCAATGTCAACGGAAAGTGAAATGCGGATGTGGATGTAAATTGGGACGATACTGAGTACCTAGGCGTCCCGGTTTCTGTGAGAAAGTTGATAGTAAGAGCATTAGCATTACAGTGATGCACGGGTTCGGCTCCTTATTTGCATTCTGTCTTCATATGAAGTGGACCGGACTCTTCTGCTACTAGTATAAGAGTGATCTACTGTGGATTAACATGACTTCGCCAGTCAAGACCACTGCGGGCGAGCATAGGGTCGGACATATGCACTGCGCTCGTCCTGGGCCTACCCTAGACGTCGTTCAGCCTTTGCGCACTGTGTGATCCCCGGCATCGGCCCGGCTCCGGCGAGGAGCTAGTGAGTGCACGCTTCCGAGCTGCTGTAGATGTCGGCATGGGACTCCAGCAAACGCGGCTTGGAAGCAAACATCGAACGCCACCGCCTGACATTTGGGCATGTATTTGGGGTGTCCTAGCACAAAGAGCCCGAAGCTATACTGTACCGGTAGGCTCGAAGATACTGTACCTACAGAGTGGAGCCGCTTCCTAGTCTAGGCTCCTGATTGACTGCTGCCTGCTTTTGGTCCATTAACTCCTGATCATCCATTCATGGCCTGGCCCGTACTGCTCCATTGGCATTCTCCCCGACAAAACGAAACTGAACGTTGAGAAACGGAAACTTGTTCCTGAAGTCATCGAAGAATTGTCGACACGAAGAACAGAAGTCTTCCTTGTTAACAGTAACGATCGGAGCCAGCGTGGTAGGTAATAAACTACGTGTGAGACTCTTCAAGGTTTCTCTCATCTTCTTCATCCTGGCCCGTGAACGAGACTAGACTGTGGTGGAAGAGCACGTAAGTCAGTAATTGAGGCTCGACGTGCGAGGCGAATCGAATGTCTCGGGGTCGTCCCAGGTATGTGCGCAAATCATCTGCTCTGTGGGCCCATATATCATTATTCAGGACGTTTGGCCAAGCAGAGTAGGTATATCCGCTCATTGCATTCACCAAGGGATAATTGAGTCCTCGATCAAGCTCTGCAAAGGCTTTCTGAGATTGCCCAGGGGGCATCAGGAAAAGACTTAGTGGTCTGCACAGAACAAGGTTTCCGTCTGCAGTACGTTGGAAGAAAGAAAACCCGCCTTGGTAGCGTTCTGCGACCCCGGTAGGTTGAACATGAACGTTAGACAGGTGTCTTAGGTGGTTCTCGACTCTGGCTCTTTGACTATCTGCATTAGCAGGTTCGCGGTAGACCAATCCTGCTCGCGAGGTTCGCTCGCCCACGTTCCGCTTCGAAACTGCAGCTAGCTCCAGCGCGTTCATACCATTTGCATCGCGTGCGCATACATCTGCGCCTTGAGCTGTAAGGTATTGCACGGTTTCAAGGCGACCCCAGAGGGCGGCTTCCATGAGCGGTGTTCTGCCGTAGTGATTACTCTGATCGATCATTGCACCTCGCTCACGGAGCCACTCCACCGTTTCGAGTCCTTTCTCTTCAGTAGCAGCTAATAACACACCATTGTCGCCATCCTCGCTGACTTGCAAAGCGAAATCGTCGTCTGGATATGTTTCGAACAGCTGTTGCAATGTATGAATGTCTTTTGTTACACACGCAGATATGTATAGATCCCGCCGGTAGTCTGGCGATGCAAGAAGCTCTTCCCAAACTTCCTTGTCGGTCCGTCGTGGAGAGGAAGAGTCCTGAGAGCTTTGATCACCGATGCTTAAACGTCTAGTGGCACTCTCTAGTCCATCGTCAGTATCATCGCCTTCGTCCCTCGTGTTGTCCACCTGGTTCCACTCATGAAGATAAGCGAACGATGGAAGCAAGGATCTGTAAGGCTGACGCGGGCTTGACTCCATCATCCGTCCCGCCGAATTCACTGTCACAAAGACACAATGGTCGCGGTCGAGCTCCCAGCCGCAGGCAGCGGCGGCAGCATCGTTCTCTCCTGGAAACACCATCTGGTAATCACCTCCAAACATATCGTGGCAGTCACTTTGCCTCTGTCTCCTTTCTCCCAAAGGATAACCATGATTATGCGTTCCGAGGCAATACGGGCATCTCACGCGAATATTCGTGCCGTTCCACTGAACGACGAGAGCTTTCGGTAGGTCGACCATGGTTGCTTTTGGCTTACTTTAGGTCCGACCGCGCTCGTCGCAGTTATAGCTTCCTGTGCGGGAGAGAAGGCTTGAAGATGATGCCTGAGCGACTTTTGCCTTCGTGAAAAATCGATCGCAGTTGATACCATGAAGTTGAGACCATCTCAATAGGAAGGCGTCAAGGATCACTTTGAACAACACAGACTGGCATTAGATGCGAAGACTGAGCGCCTAGGAAGAGCAAGGCTACCCATCCCCATCGTAGGGTGCTTTAGTGCTTTCAAATAGCGAAGATTCGCACCGACACACTTTTGCCAGTGGTTATGCTGTATTCAGTTACGACCACAATTGTGGCGTGTGAAGACGTCTCCTCGATCAGCATATCAAGGATGGGCCTATGTTGTGCAGCTGAAAGGTCAGAGGCATTTCGTGTAGGGTTCTGCCAATCTCCTGTCATTATTTCCAACATCGTGTTGATCCTCTGGCCTAACGATCACCCCTGAAGCTGCATTTTGCAAAACCATGTTTACGAATTCCCTGCAGGTTGGAAGCTCGGCGCGTGAGCCCACTGGCTCGTCGGCTTCGAGCAAAGTCGATTCCTGGACGCATGTTCAGCCCAAGGCTCGCGCCGCGCGGAATTGAACTTGCTCAAGGTGACTAGCACTGACCGCTTCACCTGCTAAATCTGTACTTGAAAGCGGTCAAGTGAGTTTCCGGGCTGAGGCTTGATAATCACTACTGTGGCCCATGCGGCGGTATACTTGTATGCATGAGCGTCAGTGCGCGTCACGCCCACCCGGAGTGATTTGACTTGAAGCGGGTCTTCTGAACGCACTAGAGCGCTCGTAGCCTAGAGGGTCCAGGTCGGTCTCCATAGTAGTATCAAGGGAAAGACAGACACAGAGCAACTACGAGTAGCAAGCTGAAGGCGAATCTGACTGTAACGTTCTTTGAATTGATCACTGCATAAAGTACCTTGCGGAGACCCTCGGCTGAACGCGACGCTGACGCTGTTTGTGGATTATTGATCAGTCAGTCGTTGTGTGCCGCCCGTCGACGTGAGGATATTTCTATGCGATACGATGCGATGCGAGGCGATGCGATGCGATGCCTCGTGCATGCTTCGCCGACTGGACTGATTAATCATTAGCTGGTTACTCGGTGTTTATGAGCGATTGATGGTGCGGTACGTATACGTTACTGAATGCTATGGATGCTCTGTTGAGCTGAAAGATTCATATTATTTGGTATCTTAGTGAGCAAGGAAAGGACGAAACAAAACGATGACTAGCTGTCAACCGAGCAGTGAGTGTCAGCAATAACATGGAGCGAAACATCACAGTATAACGTTGAAACACAGGAGAACGTTTGACTTATGGGTAACAGTCACTGCTCTCTTAGCTGATCCAGATTACTTACCAAGCACTATATTAATTAATCCTCATATGTCGCGCCATCCCTCAGCTCGTGGACATTATGATTGTGGTCCTTGGCGGCCTTGCTCCTCGTCATTCTTCCAGTTCCAGTTGCAGCTGCGGTAGTGTCACCTTGGCTATGACTCGATTGAGGTCTTGTATCCGTGGGTGTGTGGGCTTCTGAGGGTTGCTGTTGCTGCTCTTGTTGTTGTTGAGATGTTTCTTTGTGCGGCCGGGCTCGAGGTTTCTTTGGAGAACTATGGATGGCAGCGAAGTTCTCGTGTGGGTGCTGTGAATTGGTCTTTCGTGGTCGACCTCGATGCCCTGTGAAATACCTTCGCGGTCGACCTCGCGGTCTCTTGCTTGGGGTGTCAGTTGCGGCAGTCTGTGGTGAGACGTCTCGAGCAGCAAGTCCTGAGGGTGCAGCCGTGGATGTTGTCCGATCAGCGTTGTCTCCGCCCCCTTCACCCCCGTCTTCTTCCTCTGTTTCTTCAGTTTCTTCTTCACTGACGGACACCACCTCGAAGTCATCGATGTCAACCCATTGCGTTCCATCTCTCAGTTCGTGAATTAGACTTGTTGATCGTCGCTCGTGTCTATGGCGTCTCTTGCTTGAGGCGGACGTCTCACCTTCGGAAATGACTGTACTGTCGTCTTCGGCGGATGTTCTTCGTGCTGGCTTCGGCTCGCCTTCAGCGCGGCCCATGCTAGGTGCCCATTGCACGTGAACATGGCGGTCATGGCTTCTGGGAATCTCCGATACGAAAGGGGCTGGCGAAGGTGAAGCAGTATTAGTCCCGTCTATCTCGCTAGCTTCGACCGCTGACGCAGAGGCACCCCTTGTGCTACGCATCATACTTGTAGATACGGGAGAAGATGGGCCAGCGATAGACGCTGAATCAGGGGTGATTGCGCTCTGGGCGGTGGTAGGTGATAAATTCGGCGATTGTGGATTGAAGCTTGGACTTCCGACTTGCTCAGCAGCAGCTTCGGTGTCTTCGGTGGTACGGTCTGGACGTGTACTCCTGGGACTTCGTCTAAGGTCTAGTGGCTGAGGTGCTGGCTTCTTGATCGTTGGTCTGTCACGTGCTGGTTGTTTCTGCGTAGGAAGATCAGGATATTTGTCTTTACCCTGGCTTGCCCACCATTCCAACAGCCGCGACACGAAGGCCGTCTCCATATCACCAAACTCGACTGGCGGCCCTGCCATTGTGGCGTCTTGTGTAGCTGAGCTGAACACAGCCCATGAGGCCTCATCAGTGCTGAGCAGGAACGGTTTGTGAGACTGCGTTTGAACCTTGAAATTGCGGAGAAGAATGACATCGCCTCGTGTCACAGTAGGTATGGCGTGCTTGCGAGGTCGGAATATTTGTGCTGTGACGGTTGAATTACTGTCAAGCGGTGCAGATGGACCTGCAAGGTGTATCGTGGTGGTGAAGTCCTTAGGGCCAGACTTGGCCCGCTCTGCCGGGGTCCCATCAGTTGTGCACACTGCCAAGACATCGACAAGTTGGTCGTAATAGTCGCCGAGGTACTCAAGATAGACATAGTACCCCATGTCTGTGATAGTGCCACGGCTAGAAGCCCATGGCACGTCGTCTGCTGCATTCGGCAGCTTCATCCCAGAGGTTAGTCCTTCTGGAGACGTCTGAAGTCCTTCATCCACGTGATGGGAACCGTGATTGACAGTATGCGATGGTTTGGGTCGTTCCTGGCTTTCAGAGACTTTTGCGGTCTGTGACAGCGCACGGTCCTTACTTTTGACTGCTGACCTACGAGGTGTGAAGTAGTCACTATAAATGTCGTCAGACATCCGAGGCTTGTCCAGCAAGCGCCGCGAAGCACGACGAGCGGGGGTACCGTCGAGCTGCGGCAGCGGAGGGAGCAATACTTCGGACGGGTAGTCCGCTTCTTCTGGTGGCGGTTGATAATTTTCGAAAGACGTCTGCGACGTTTCGTGCACGAGGTCAGATCGCCTCTTCATTTGGTCACCCTCAGACGGTTCGTCAGTCTCTGTAGCTCGTGGCGTGAGTGACTCAGCAGCAATGGCCTGGTGCTCCTCGGTGTCATCGTGGGATGACACTACCTCAGGCATGCTGTCTTCTGCAGCAACGTCCGAGCGAACATAAGTGCTGTTGACCATCTCAGAATGTTGTACAACGGCAGGCTGCAGCTCTATATTGACCACATCGACCGGCAGAAGTGGCATTGCTTCAGGCAGAATTTCATTTGCAGCACCATCGTGGAACTGTGGTGACTTTGGCGGAGCTAGCGCGACAATTTCGGATGTCGCCTCGTCGGTATAATCTACAGCGACGTCGTCCTCGGACGACGCTGTATCCTCGATCATGTCAAGATCAATGTGAGTGTGCTCGGATTCCCGCTCGACCCTGTTTTCCCTGTTCACAACTAAAGTAGTGTCAAGATTGACAGATGCGGGTGATGAATCAGATGTCGAAGTCGACCGGTCAGTGAGGCCCTCTTGTCCGTCGGCTCCAAGTTCATGGTACTCTTCTACCACCTCCACTGTCTCATCAGCCTCGGGGCCTGCGATATTCAACCTCGGGCTCTTGCTCGGACCTATGCGCAGATCGTCTCCGTCTTCGTCGTTCTCACTTTCCTCGCTCTCATCCCCTTCTTCTGCTTCGTTATCATCGTCATCTTCATCGTCGAGAGTGATCGGATCGCTGACATTCGATACAGGCGCAATACTCTGTCGCGGGGACGTATGCTGCTCTTTAGATCCGAGTTCAGGTGCGGATCGCGCCGGAACAAGCGGGCCATACATGTCTTCATCTTCAATGACTTCTTCAGCCAGTTCGGTCGGAAGATTTTCGCCGTTCTCTATGTCAATCTGCTGTTGCAGGAAATCAAGATCAATGCCCTGTGCAGCGACATCGGTGAGCGGTATTGCCAGAAAAGCATCGTTGTCGTGATGTAAATGTTGAACCTCATGTAGAGAGGGCTGTGCAAAGGTTTCTGGCCGCTCGATCAGAGCCAGATTCGGCGACTGTGGTGCAGGCACCTGAAAGAACGCATCTGGTGGTTCTAATTCCTGGGCATTGGCGTCGATTATGGAGGGCTGACCCAGGAATGGTGGAGAATGTTGATCTTTCGACACAACAGGCGGGACGATTGGAAGGCCAGGCGGGGCTACAGCTCCAGGTCTCGGTGTAGCCGTGCCGGTGGTCTCATCAGGCGACCTGCTCATTCGCTCAACTGGTATTATACGATCTGAGGAAGAAGCAGATACCTCGCTTTCAACGTCAGATCGACTTTCTGGTGAGGGCGACCGCTCGAAACCTTTGTACTCGGCATTGTCTTGGTCTTCAACGCTTGATACAGCTCCATGCTCGACGGAGCTATGCTTGAACAATTGAAGTTCCTCCACCGGTACGGCTTCGGGACGGCTCGGTTCAGTGGCATTAGTCTTGACGGGCGATGGCTCCTCGGTCAAATCCAGCACGTCTCCATCTTCGAGAATCTGATCAGTTGGTGGGCTACTAGCTCGAACGTGAGCGTGCTCACGAGGAGAGTCGATATCGTTGTTCTCGTCGTCGGAATTTACAAATCTCCATGCTCCACTGTGTCTTGCGAACTTTGTCCTTTTGCGACCACGTCCTTCCACATAGCCATCCTCTTGCGTGAAGGGGTCGACCATTGAGCCAGGGAAAGAGTTGGAGGAGAGTCTCTGGCTAGTCCTCAGAATAGATGCCGAGCCAGATACTGCTCGTGTCCTTGAGACATGGAGGGCGCGGTCAGCTGCTGGAGTATCGAAGGCTATCAACGTGCCATTTGTCGCTGGAGAGGAAGGTTGAGGGGAGGAAGTAGGGGAGGTGGTCGAAGGGACAAAGTCAATGAGCTGCCGTTGGCCTTTGGTTGGGAATAGCTCTAGTAGAACTGCTCGGAAGGAGTGTAGGGTGAAGCCAGCCTTCCTACCCGGCGTGTGAACCTCGTTCTGCTCCTGGACCAGCTCAACATCCCTCAGACTCAGCCTGACCGAGTCTCCAATGCCGGGCTTTGACCTTGCCACCTCTCTTGCAACTGCAGCGTGGAATGTGGCCTTGACCTGGCCCATGGCCTTGCGGAGAGAAACATCTCGTTCTGCGAGCAGTAGTGATAGCTCTTGTGTACCACTTGAATATGGCCACACTAACACAATGTCAGCCTCGATATGCTTGTCTTCTGAGAGACATGCAGGGTTGAGATGTGCAATATGGATTCGGGTGTTGTTGCTCAGCGCGGCGTGCGCTTCTTCGTTCTCGCTGGAGGTCGCCATAACGTGGATAGGTTGGATGATCCAGGCGAGCCGTACATGGCGATAGACTTCACGTGAAGCGTGCTGAAGCAGACAGGGAGGTCATGGTGAAAGAATGGTCGGCTTCTGGATGGCCGTGATATTGCTCGCGTGAACGTAGCACGTGGCGGCAGGGACGCGCAGTCAGTAGCGCTTCCTGTCACTGGCTCGACTGGATGAATGTTCACTACACTTTTCTAGAAGCCAGATCGGATTATGGCTACGAGGAATTGCGCATACTGCTTGTGCTGTGTGCTGTGTGCGATGTGAGAGTGCGGAATGCCCTCAGTAGGCGAGGCCCGTGCACCAGATTTGAATACAGTCTTGATATCTTTTCGCATCCACTACTAGCTACATATATAGGAAATGAGAGAAAGCCTTCGGTACATCCCGAGATGTCCAAGAGTCTCAAACGGCCAAAGAAATGCGCCACACACTCCAATCACATTTGGTGATCCTTCCCTATGGGGTCCTTCCCTGGTATCAATCATCGCTAATAGTTTGTACACGCCCTTGCCAGCCCCCGACCCGACTACGTCTAATCTGATGAAGACATCTTGTTGAATGGCAGGTTCTTGATCCAGACATCGTAGCTGGCACATCTCGTGTACCCAGTTGGAGCAACGACACCCCGAACCTCTTCAGCACCCTCCTCGGGCAGGGTCAGAGTCTTATGTCGGCAGTGCATAACGTGGTCGTAGCTGATCAGTTCTTCGATCAGTGGTGCCTGGTTTCGCATAGCTCGAACAAGTCGCTCCCAGGCGAAAATGCAGTGGTGCCTGTGGTAGGACTGAGCAACATAGACAACATCGTGATCACCTTTGCGGATTTCTTCATCGGTATAGGCTCGCTGGGCTCCACCATCGGCATACCAGGTCCAATTGCCCTTCTCGAGAAATCGCTCGGAGAGAGGCGCGTCCATACACTCTGGGGGAGTCCACAGCTGCATCATGACATCGAAGACACAACCAGCTGCTCTGGCCTCATCCGGTGTACCGCCGCAGTTTCTCATATCCTGATGGGTGGAAGAGTCATAGACCTTCCCAATGGCATTGTCTGTCCCGACTTTTGAGGTCGATGCACCGGTTGTTGTGACCGCCTGAGCTGACGATGTGACAGTGCTTGCTTGTTTCGAAATAGCGGCATCAGTCGCGGTAGGCAATCTGTAAGAGACTACCGCTGATGAGACGAGGGCGACGGCAAAGATAAAGACGACAGCGGCAATGGCACCGAACGCAAGTGTGGTAAGCAGGGACCTCTTCTTGGGTTGTGTTGGTGGTGCGCGCATAAGTCGGGAGGAATCTGCTCCTCCAACGACAGGATCTTCCGAGTCGTCGCCCGCAACTTTGTCATAATATTGGTCGTTGGCCATTGTGGTGTTGTGAGAAGAAAGTATTTGAGTAGGTGCTTCGAAAGTGGTGCTCGTGAAGGAAGCTGAGTGGACAAAACGAATGGCAGCTGCGAGAGGAGTGGTGTTAGCCTACTTCTCGAAGTACTTGATGAGGGTTGGACAAGACTCCGCGCACCTTCTTAGGAAGCACTAATTAATTAAACAGCAAAGCGTCTTAGCACAGAAACGAATTCTTATCAGCGGTGCTGAGTAGAGGCCAAGTTGTGGTTACCTGTACGTATGGTGGTGCTGGTCAAGAGGAAATAACAAGCATCGCGAACCGCACTTGAGTAGCTGGGATGAGCGTTTGCGAAAGTCGACGGAGCACTTCAGGAGACACAGGGTCTCAGCAGGATGCCCACCTAGGTTGACGTGGCGTGAGTGCCTAACATGTCATTACAGGAGCAGAAGACATCAATACAAGGCCGTGTCTGGTTTGAGTTGAGCTCAGTTCCACGTCGCAGGGGTAACGGCATCTGGCTTCCGAAAGCTCGAGCAACCAGAGTGGTTTAGGTAGGTTTTGATTGTTTAGGCCTGAATGACCTCAGGCGAGCATTTTGAAGATACCGTATCCGTAACGCAAATACACCTGTCTCATCAAACCTTAGGATCAGTCCAGACTTCAGCCTCTTCAGGTCATCTCGCACCGTTATCAAGCTAACTACTAATCTGGACAGCTGCCAAGTCTCGCCTGTAACTCCTTGAATGGTAGAGATCCGTCCTTTTCGCTTGCTGTCCACGACCTATTTGCCTGATACTCACACCACCACGTGAGGAAAGTCCTCGATCTCATGACAATTAGTTCCAAAGAGCTCCCGCAGTGATGCTACCCACTGCCTCCACCCCTCAGCTTACGAAGTCGCTCGCTACTGGCTAGGAGTAAATTGTCGTGCCAGACAACATAGTCAGTAGCTGTACTCAACCTGCTGTTGGGCTGCTCGCGGCTACCCCTTGCGATCCCCCTGCTGCGTTTGGATGTTGATCCGCAGCACCGCTGTAGCTGTTCAACCACTTCTGGTAGCCTAGACAGCCGAGCCAGCTTCCGATGCTCATAGGTTGGCCGCCGTTGTTGAAATCGGGAGAATATGCATCACCGTCGAATACGACAGCGGGATCGATGTCTCGCTCACCTACTGCACTGATCTCGACAACCGAGTCATCCCTTGTTCCTTCCTCAGCAGCGTCGTCCTGCGTGCTTCGTTCCCGTCTCGTCTGCTCTCTTTTGTACGATCGTTCTTTTTCCATTATTGCTTCGGTCTTTTCAAACCTGATTTTGCACACAACCCTCTCTTCTACAGAACCATTCTCGTTCTGCACCCTACGAACGTCGATGAACGGAGACCAAGTCTCGTACTTCTCGTACCAGAACCAAACAGGGACATGTGTTCGGGCATTTGAAAAGAACATATCTGCGACAAATATAGCCTTGCCTCGAGCATTGGCTATAGTGTCTGACATGTGCTGTCTCATTCTCACCCAGTCCCAGTTGGTATCGTTCATCTCTTCCCACCACTGGTCCGTATAAGGTTGCTTCGTCCACTCATATGGTCCGTGCTCGGCATACCAATTGCAGCCAGGCGCACACTGCAACCTCCTCGAATTAGCCACTTCGATGCCGCGGTGATCATGTCGGCCCCCGAGCAGAGTGTCAAAGATATCCTTGTGTGCCTTCATCTGTCGTTGGAGGAGCACCTTTAGGTTGCGTGTGAGGCAGTTGTGCATGAAACTAGTCTGCATGAACATGCGTTGATACAATTCCTCGCCTGCCTGGAAGCACATACGGTCTTTGGTCTTCGGACCCCTCCTCGAGTGGGCCATGTTTGTTCGGTATTGAGGATAGGCTTGACGAAGAGTTTCGAGTCTCTGCTTGACATTCACAACTCTTTTCACCAACTTATTGGCGAGCTGGTCGCATACGACCCATTTTCTGCGCAGTTCAGCTTCACTGGCGATAACTCCGTCCAAAAGATCTGGCAGGTCTTGCGGTGGCGGATTGGGACTGCTGAGAGGATGTGCTGCGAGCCCCAGTACGAGCGAGTCCACGGAGGAAGAATCGCTAGATCCATCGTCGATGTCCATGGCGCCAGAACTTCCTCGACCAAATCGATCGAACATCTGCTTCAGCCGCGAGGATTGAAAGCATCAGTCGGTAAGGATCGCAGATATTTGGAGTGCCCTGACAAGACTACTGTGAATGGCATTAGAGTGAAGGATTCGCACTTTCTAGGGTCTGCTACCTCTCCCCAGCATAATGTCCATCGCCACGCGCCATACACTTTTTCACTCTACAACACGCACTGGCGACTGTTTTCGACCTACTTCAATGCCTTTGTCATCAATCACGGTCCATTATCCGCGAGGAAGCGTGCGTGGCAGACCCAGTTCCATAGGTCAAGCATAACAAAGTATCGCATTGTCGCTCGATCGACTCAAAGCACTCGTGTCACAAAGAACATTATCTTCTGTTGTTTCATTGATTTTCTATTCATTGTAGCCCTTCAACGTCAGCGCATTGAAGCTGACGATCATTGTGCGGCAGAACGAGATAAAAGCGCCCCTGGAGCCATGGCTCAACGAAAGGCAGAAACCGAACCAGATCAGCAGCCATATAGAGACAACGAACATTAAAGCAAAAGATTACATCGTACAGTACACCAATGACACCACCAAAAGCATCAGGTAAGCTCAACACATCCGCCACAAACACCATGGACAACCCGTACAAAGTTTTGCGCGTCCCGGTAGACGCAAGCCAGGAACTCATAAATCACGCTTTCCGTGAGGCAGCGTACTCCTGTCATCCTGACCGGTACCCCGGCGATCCAGCCAAAGAGCAACGATACAAGCACCTGGTCAATTGCCGCAATCAACTGAAAGACCCCGAGACACGAAAGAGCATTAACAGAGCGCTACGAACGAACCAAGCCGCAGAACGACAGAAGAAACGCGAGGTCAAACGCGATCAAATGCTCATCCAGTCAGCCGCGGAGCGCCAAGCAGAGCGCGCAGCGACACGTCTCGAGGCCCCAAGCCCAGCCATCCAGCGCCAAGGTGCAATCCGCGGAGCACAGCCATCCCTCGGACACCGACAAGGTCCCATGTCCGTTTCCGCAAGTCAGAGAATCCAGCTGGCCTCTACGCCATCGTCAGCACAACCACAACCACATTCGAACCCGGCCGTCCCCTCGCGATACCCCACCAATCGAACCGCACACTGGCACCCACCGCCAGCAGTCACCCACTCAGACTCCCTCATCGGCCGCAGCAATGCCAAGCGTCAAGCGCCCAAGAGACCGCCGCTGCTGCACAATATCCCGTCAGAGCTGTACGAGGAGCAAGCCAGGTTGCGCAACACAGTGCAGCAGAGCTGGATGCCGGGGGATGATAAGGGTGTGTAGGAAAGCTGAGTAGGTAAGCACGCACGCACACACACACACATATGTACGGCCGCGTAGTATTCCTCCACGACGCTCCTTTACATAAAGTAACGAACACGAAAAAGTCGAGCTGGTCTCGATCCCGACAACCACCACACTTTCCGCTTCCCAATAACGCCAGTGTTTTATTCAGGTCTTCGCAGCTATTAGTTCGAGTACTGAGACTGCTCGCTCGCATCGTAAGCCCCTTTACTCGGGCCCCACCCACTCACTCACTCACCTACCTGAGTATAACAAAACAAGAAGAGGTCCGATCAAGCAAGCACACGTGATTTAAAAATGCTCTCTATAACGAAAATCAATCAAAACGCAATCGCCAACATCACATCATAGCACACCGCCTACACTTCCGCGTACGCCTACAAACAGTTTCTGAAAAAGACGCTATTTACGGAACGCAACCGTCAATCGTCAAAAGTCTTGTGTCTGCTATAACCTGCCTAAGTCACGGGTGGTCACGTCCTGTATGTACATCACATCACATCACATCACGTCACATACATCCAATTCAGTGATAATCCTGCTCTGGGTGAAGAGGTTGGAGCCGTAGGTACTGTAGGTGGCTGACTAAGCATGAGCGCCATAACACCTGCCCTGTCCTGCACTGTACTGCTGCTTGCCCGTACTGTAAGGTAGACGAGAGAGATTGGATCGTTTTGCAGGTGGGTGGCTTGCCAGGTTGTACTGTACTAGAGTGGACTGTACTGTACTGTATTGTAGTGAGTTCACAAACTGTGCTGTGCTGTTCCGTACGCATAACAAGACGCTACGCTTTGCACTGAATGCGTGCAAACAGATCATATCACTTCACTTCGATTTCTGCTTCTTCTCATCAGCCTCGCCACCACTCCTCTGCTCCTGATCGGCCTCGGTCTCAGTATCCTTCTCCTGCTTCTTCGGCTTCTTGGCGTGCTCCTTGTGATGCTTCTTCTCATGCTCCTTTCGCAGGCGCTTCTCATCCTCCTCTCGCTCTTTGATCCGGTCCTCCTCAGCCTTAATCATGTCCTTCCACATCTGATCGCCCGGATCGCCCGACGGAATCTCCTGCTGGCGGGTAAGCATACGTTTGTGTTCCGGGTCCTTGGGGTCCACGTATCGGACCGTCTCGTATCGACCTGTCTCGTTCCTGCTATCGTTGATCTCAAATGCGGCAGACGCAACCAGGACACCCAATGTCAGGAACTGGGCGTACACACGAGCCTGCACAAGTTTCTGCTGTCCAGAGAGGTACTTGTTCCTGTTCACAAGCGAGAAGGCAGCGATCATACTTGCAATCCAACTCCCAGCAACAATCTTATACCGTTCCTGCCGCCCGAACTCCATGGCTCGTTCCGTAAACGTCTTCCCTTCATTCGCTTCCGCCTGTTTCTCTTTCTGGCGCTCCTTGAACTCGACATCTTTCGGGTTATTCGCTTTTTCGTACGCACGGGACCAACTGTCAGCGGCGATGATGCCGCCGAAGGTACCGGCGGAGGTGATTAGGAAGGCGCGGAGGGGTAGAGTCAGACCGCGAAAGAAGGCGTAGCGGCGGGAGGCGAAGAGGACGCCGGCTGTGCCGAGGCCGAGGCCACCGAAACCACCTAGGGTTCCGCCTTTGAGTGTCTCCTTGTAGTGTTGTTGTTCTTGTTCTTTGGTGAGGAGCTTCATGGTTGTGGTTGAGGGGTGTTGGGTGTTGGTGGAAGGTGTAGGACGGAGGGGTTTGTAGGATAGCTGGGTGTTGGAAGTGCACCAATCCAGTAGACTGTAGTAGTCGGGTGCTTCTTGTGTATTAGCTCGAGCTGGTGTGCTCAATCGAGCTTGCCGATAAGGCGAGGCAGCTCTGATACAGCGGTGATAGACGAGCTGCGGGGTTATTGAGGCGTGTACTGTACACCAGCGCAAGCTCGAGAAAGTGCCTTGGCTTCGCGAAGTAGTAAGGATGAATTATGACGGGCACAGGCAGGAGTGACTGCGGGTTTTGTTGGTCACCTCCATCAGCTACAATTAAGCGAATGCTAGAGCATGATGTCAGCTAGCGAGAGCTTGCACCACTCTCGTCGGTAAGCTAACTAACGGGCTTCTACCGGCGGCGCACCGGATTTACTTTGCTCCTTTCACATTTGTCCGGATACAGTCTCCGTGCCGAAACTCAAGATGACCGCTTTTCAAGTCTAAGCTTGGTAGGTGAGCCGGCTATCTTGAGTTTCCGCCCGGAGACAGTACGTGCATCCGGCAAATGCTATCGAAGCTGTGAGGCTAGTACTGATATAGGCTGGTATTGGTACCGGTATGCTGTAAGTGGTATGTAGGTCGGTAAGATGTGGTGGACCAAGTGGAAGTAGTTGTAATGACTGGGCCGCACTTGCCCAACAAAGCCTTCTATTGGCTCTGAGAGCAAATATAACTTCCTGCCTTTGTGCCATTTTAGGAAAGGAATATCAAGTGAGCCTTCACGGCGTGTTCACTGCAAAACCATCGAGCAACCACCGATCACGCCATGCTTGCCGAGCAGGAAAGCGACATTCTTAGGAGTCAATGCTATGAGGCACTTTCTTGAGCGCTTTAGAAGCTACCCTTGTCTGGCCACGCCTCGAATCTTACTAATACAGCAGGTAAACCCCATAAGACGACCAACAGGTTCTCCTTAATATGTGTGCTCGGACCATAATTGTACCTAGAACGTCTGATTCTCTTCGCTATCTGACGGTGTTGTGGCAGTGGGCTTTTTCGAGCATTCACTTAGGCGAGCTTGTGCAAGAACAACTCTGCTATCTTCCGGATCGATATTGCTCGATACTAGAGGAAGTTGTGTTGATGGTGTGTCGGAATCCGGATGCATTCGACAAACTCGGAGTGGCATACATCGGGCGGCATAGTGTTTTCAAGGGCCACACCACATCGCTCGTAAGGTATCGCCGTGCACGTACCAGTATAGGCTGACTGCCATGTGTCTGCCTCGAGTTGACCCTGGGAAGGACGTCAGGCATTCCGCCATCGACGCAGTGGTGCTGTGCAGTGAACCGGGTGAAAGCGCCTCTACTTCTTCTGGGCTCAGACAGTATTACAGTCCAGCTCAAGCTCAACGCGCATCTGAACCGACATAGTAGATTCGCCGTCGCTAGCGGTGATGGTTCTTTGGGGCGCATGACTATATCGTAGTCCGAGCCCTGCAGGCTTGACCGACCTCGATATAGCGCTGTCGTACGGCTTGACCAGGGCCACAGGCATGCTTAGAGTTCAACTGAGGCATGACGTGTCTGTGAGGGAGTCTTTGATCGTAAATGTCTGTGTGCTTTTGTATCTTGAGGCGTAAGAGTGTGCATGGGAAGACAGCCTCATCCCTGTAATGCTTTCGGTACCGGGCATCCCATGTGCTGTTCTGAGGCAGGTAAAGTTGAAAAAATGTGTTTGGAGAGCCTAGAGGTCGAGCTCAGAACCCCCGTGGGCGTGTCTTGTATTTTTCAGCCATGGTAGCTGTCCCAGACTTCTTGCTTCGTCGCAGGCGCAGACAATGGTGCACTTCTAGGCTGCAAAGGGTGACTGGTTGGATAATGCGCGTACTGTTGATGAGGAGCACTGTATATTGTAGGCGTCATGGCTGGCTCGCTGTGGCTGTGGCTTGCAATACTCGGGCTGTACCCCTCGAACATCAGCCGCTCCTGCTGCGGTGTATGCTGTGTCTGTGGCGAGTGCACACTGTCGTTAAAGGATTGCTGTCGAGCTAACCCAGGAAAAGGGCTAGATTGTGCGGGTGAAGGCATCTGCGATTGGGGCGGCGGAAGCTGTCTCGTGATCGTTTGCTGCTTGACTGCTTCGCGAGGGCTCGACTTCGCACTTTTCGGACCCCCCATGAACGCGTCAAGTGTGTGAGGCATATGAGTGAGAGGGTTTGACATGTTCGGTAAGTTCTCCTGGACTTTAGACATCAACATCGGCACATAACGAGACGCGCCACCTCGGAGCCGCGAGATCAGGTTCAAGAGCTGGTTGAGACAGTCATGTGGGTTTTGAGTATCACCTTCTGCTCCCTCGCACGGCACGTACGTCACAACGTCAGAAAGGGTGCAAGATATATCGAAGAGCTTCTCGATCTGCAAAGAGGTTAGACCTCAACGTACACAATACACTTTTGACACTTACTAGTCCTACACCATGCACTTCCATGCTTTGCAAGCTAAGATTTGAGATGTCGCGGATAAGCTCTCTAGCAATCACGAACGGATATCTGAAAGACATTGCCAGGTCCGGCGAGTTGGAGCTCAGGTACCCATTCGCGATCGAAAGTTGCCAGACTATATTCCTCAGCCAATGTTTGGTGATCTTAACATCCGCAGCCTGATTCTCAGTACACTCTAGCACTGATGGTACTGCTTTTGCAAGTTGCGATTGTAGCTGTGACAGATACGAGGTCGAGCATTCTGACTTGGCCTTGTTCCAGAGCGCCATGAACTCATCGTCAATGAGCCGAAAGAGTGATGCTAGATATACGAACCCGTTCAATACTGGTGCTTCTGGAGAGTTCTTGTCGACTGTGGGTAACTCAATGGTGGCTAGCATAGACAATGGTTTGTGCCGCTGTATTGCGTTTGCGCGCTCGGTGACAAGTACCAACCAGTAGAAGCGCCTGTTGTGAATGTTCTCTTGAGGATCGCCGATAGTGTAAGTGGTCTCCTCGTTCATGTCGAGCATATGCGCCAGGGTCGATGCTTCACGTAGGTGATACCAGCATACGTTGGTCTTGTCAAGACCAAAATAGGAACAAAATAGGAAGAAGGAGATCTGGACTGAATGCACCGTCGGATTCTCCAAATAATCAACGCTCTTCCGTACGTGATTGATCTCCTTCAATATCAAATTTGCGAGTCGATATCGAGCTGCTACGGGATCCTGATCGTAGATTGCGGGCAATGGCATACCCTCGAAGGACATCCCAGGTTGTACCATGATAAAGGAGCATAGCGACAGGACGAGGCAGTAGACTTCGGGCGGCCCATTTCGATACTCTAGTGTAAGATTGTTTAAGTGTTGCCGGCTGAATATAGGCATGGTCGGGTAAAGGTGATTGAAGAAGAAGGCGATGCAGTTGTCCACAGTCTGTGCTGTCAGCAAATCCAAGTTGCGCACATGCGCTATTGGCGACATTGGTGGTGTATTGAAATTGAAGGGATTGCTCTCCCCATCCTGACTATCCTGGCATAACCGCGGCGGTGTCTCGCTGAAAGGCTGCTGGAAATTTTGCTTCTGCTGCTGCTGAGTATCACGAATCTCCGAGATCACCTTGGCTCTCGAGCCTTTGGGGCCTTTTTTCTGCGGGACAGCCAAATACGTGCATTGCAATGTCGCTTGACCACAGTTCTTGCACGGTTGACCTCCGGAACATCGGACCTTGCGTCTATGACAGGCATCGCAGGCCTTTTTCACAGGTGGAGCAGGAGTCATAGCTGATCTGCCTGAATGCCGGCTGACCGTACACGATCATTAAGCTCGCGAGCGACGAGACCTCAATATCCTTGCGAGAGGTTGGACATAATCATGTGATGTGGCGTATTGATGTCCGAGTGGCAAGCAAAAGCTTTCAAGGGCAGTTCAGATAACTCCATTACCCGTTTGTAACAAGTGAACGCCACATACCGGGCGCCAGTGGCCAGTTGCAGTCAGTGAATTCATGGTTACAAGTACAAAACGCGTAGACCTGCTTAGAACAGGCATGAGAGACGACCAAGACTTTCCATGGAGGCTGAACGTTGTAGCTTTCGTGGGCTGGGCCAATGGATCACGATGCCAATGCGATCCATCCCCACACTGCATGTGCCACAAATGCGCTGCGGATTGAAAGACAGAGGAACATACTTGGAAGAGTTCGGAAGTCTTTGTATGCATAACACTAATTTACAATAGGTATTGATCGTTCAACCAATTAAACAAAATAGATCTAGCTAGACTTAGAGCAAGCCTTGTCGTGATGGATTCAATATACCACAAGGCATACTATGCTATTAGCTCACAGATCACTACCTATCGTGAAATAGTGTCATGCGTACGAAGACTTCCGAACTCTTCCAAGTAATGAGATCTCTGGATGTGAGATGGATATGCAGTAACAAGAAGCAACGAAACTCGAAGGGCGACGATTGCGCAGGGGCATCTTCGTTGGTCTATAGGACAATGAGCAGCGGCTACGACGAGACATAACGGCACTTCCTCCAGTGTGGACGAAAGTCTAAATGCTGACCCAACAAGTTCGCCTGCGGAAATGCATGGAGACGCCGGGATGACTGCTTTGTTCGTCACGAACCGAGTTGGCGCCGACGAGGTCTTGCTGAAATATGGTATGCGATCGAGTCGATATCAGTGCGTGGAATTGGTGGTGTGAAGCCCCAATAACTGCCCTGCAGACTGCCTGAACCGCTAATGTGTGCGTCCGTGGTAGAAGAGCCGGAGATACAATCGGTTCGAGGATGTCCATCGAGGACTCCGCATCGTGGGCAGGAGGTCGATGCTCTGCCAGGCTCGAGCTGTCCTCGACTTGACCAGCTCCCCTACCGTGGCGGCTAGAGATACTGAAAGCCAGCCAGCTTGATGATGGGGTGTTGGCGATCGTTCACTTTCCGCCCATGCTCTGAAAGACCTCTCTCTGCGTCTGCCTATCCTTCTCGACCTGCCCAAGACTAGCCACGCTCCTCAAGTCCCCAACCACATCCTTCGCCTTGCCGAAATATACCTCTTGTAGCTGGTTCCTCATCTTGCCCTCCATATCCTCCACCAATCTCCCGATGTTACACACATGCCCACCATCCTTCCCCTGCGTCCCCACACTCTCGACCACAAGATCACTCTCGACCTGCCTCGTCAGACTTCCTGCCAGACTCAAATTTCCAACCGTATCGTTCTCCCTCCCCAAGTGCAATATCACCGTACTCGTCAATTTGTAATGTGCGCTCTTACTCGTCTTTCCCCGTTCATCGACCTCAACAACATGGATACTATCCCAACCAGCCTCTTCCTCCCCTCGTCCACTCTCTTTCTTCAGCAGAACAACACCGGCAAACCCATCGTCCAGGTCCCACAGATACACACTCCCTATCCCACCCTCGTAGTACATAGACCTGTAGACGTCGAACGCAGCGTTCGCTTCCACCTCCATCTTGCGCACGCGCTCAGACGGATATGCGGCGTCGTCGATGGGTGGATCGAACTCGTTGGACCATGGTGAGCGGTACGAGTCGCCATCGCGGTTGTAGTCGCAGAGGAGGTAGTCGCGGCCCGTGGACTTACATCTTGCTACGGTGAGAGGTTGATCGACTGCCGAGAGGAGGTCTTCTTGTATATCGGGGACTAGTTGGGTAATCTTGTCGAGGTTTTGTGAAACTGAGAGGGGGGATAGACGGCGGAGAAGGTCGCTGTGCGCGGCTCTGTTAGCTTATCTGGGGTGACATGTGTAGGCTAGAGCTTGCTGTCGTCTATGAAATTCATGCTTGATGGTGGGGTGAGACATACAGGGCAGCGTCTAGCTGCGCTTCTTGACTCATGATTGCATTCGATAGAGATGGGGGACGGCGCACGCAAATGTGTTAGACACAGAACTTGCTACAGACCAGTGGATTATCAGATCATGGAAGTTTAGAAATGCATGCATGTCATACAGCTTCGTTGGAGCGCGTACATGTGAAGATGCGCCTGCGTAGTGGCCTCAAAATCTTCAGGCATCAATCAGCTTGTAGAGCACTGCCCTGCTTAATACATTGTCCGCTAGAACGTGATAACTACATGTCATGCCCAGCTTGAGGATAGCCTGCAAGACATACGAGTAATCTCCTGAAAGGCAGAAAACACGCTTCTTACCAAGTCAAGTCAGCCAGCTTCGTCATCGTCACTGACAACTTTTCTCCTTGCTCGCTGCCTTACCTGTTTCTTTGCTTGGCCCGGTCGAACAGAGGCTCCTCCAAATAGGTTGTCAAGCTCAGGTAGTGCCTCTGTTTGGGAGCGTTCGACAGGATCGTCTCGCTGGGACAGATAGAAAGGTACCTCATGAGCAAGAGCGTCGTTTCCGAGTAGGTCAGGAAGATCCACATCCTCAACGCTATTCATATCCACAACGTCCTTTGACCTCAACTCCTTCTCTGATGGCCTCCGAGGTCTTTCTGTGTATCGACCGCCACTCTTGAGCAGGTCGACACCAAGGACAAGTCTGTTGGTCAACGCCGAATGCCCAATTCTGCCTGTCTTATCCAGGGCATGCAGTTTGAGGGGATGATTGCTGAGCTGGATTTGTTGGATGTATTGTTCCTCTTCGCCGGCAACGGAGGCATATCGCTCCTCGAGCTCCGCTTCCTGCTCCACTGTTAATATGATCACAGAGTCTCGCGGAAGAGGCGCTTCGGACGAATCCAAAAGAGACATCTTCTTTGGAGTCGTCTTTTTCCCCGAATGCTTCTTCGTAACTTTCTTGCCACCAAGAAATTTGAAGCCAGTCTCGACTCCATCAGGCATGTTGAATTTCTTCGCGGGCTTCTTTTTTGGTTTGCCCTTCGTTTTCCTAGGTTCGACCGATCCAGGCTGCGTGTTTTCAAATGGGATCTCAACATGTTCCATTGACACGGTAGGCATGATGCTCTTTGGCACAATTCTTGGGGAATGTTCTTCACGAAAGGTGAATTCTGCGCCGCTTTCTATCAGTTCTTGCATCTTCCGGTAATTGTCTTTGGCCGCATAGTAGTCGCGCTCCTCCTTCGGCTTCATCAGCAGCATCACGATGTTGCCAGCTCTTTTCCGTCCCGTCCGGCCCATACGCTGCAGCATGCGAATAGGTGATTTGGAACAGTCGTAACATACAATCAAGTCGACCTCCCCAATATCGAGGCCCTCTTCTCCGATAGACGTTGCTACCAGCGTATTGTATTTGCCGTCCTTGAATTGCTTGATAATCTCTGTTTGCTTCTTCTGGTCCATACCTTCAGACGCCTTGGTATCTGATTGGCCGACAAAGACATGTGCTCGCACCATTGGACCGTGTCTGTTGAGCACGCGACAGATCTCTTCAGCACTATCTCGATAGTGAGAAAAAACCATAATTCTCGTGTCGGAAGGTGGTCGCCCGTTAGCACGACCAAGCCCTTCACCGGCATCCATGAAGTGATTGAGTACCACTGAATTAAGATATTCAAGCTTTGGATGTCCAACAAACTCATCCTTGTTGATCCACGTTCTTACTCTATCCATGAGTGTACGAAAAGAATCGTGCTCAGCTATCATCTTCGAGTATTTCCCGCCCGTCGAAGCCTCAGCTTGAAAAACCTTCATTTTGGCGTAGAACGGGCCTATCCCGTGGAACTTCAGTAGGTCAAGGTTATGCGCAAGGCTCATGAGAGGTGTGAAGCATGCGTGTACCATGCCCTTGATTCCTTGATTCGCGTTTCGTCCCGCATCAGAGGCGACCCATGCCTTTCGTGCTGTCATCAATCCGTAAAGCGTGATTGAAGCAGGATCTTTGCCCCAGAATGCGTTCTGTGAACACAGTTTGTCCATGACGGGTTTGACGGCCTTAGAGAACAACTCTATACACATGTTTATTTCGTCCGAGAAGTCAAATAGCTGCAGTTCCGTGTTGCGATCGTTGACGAACGGTCTAATGTCCAGAGAATCTTCAGTCCTGATCTCGACTTTAGCGATATCAAGATTGTCAATGACGTTCTGAACAGTCTCGACCTTAGAGCCAGGCGTAGCTGTTAATGCTAAAATACGGTAGCTATTGTTGAACCGCCGTAGAAATTGGACCACTTGAGTATAGGCGTAATTCTTCGTAGCTTTATGGGCCTCATCGATCACTACAAGCACAATCCTTTTCGGGTCGGCGATGCCACTCGTCAAATCGTTGTAGAATGTTTGTGGGGTCATGAAGAAGGCTCTTTTGTCCCGCCATTCATCAGCGCGTATGTGCGGAGGTATCTCTCCTGTCATAAGTGTCGTCTGCGAGCGAGGTATGCCTGCAATCTTGAAACAGGCATCGATTTGCTGAGCCACAAGCGGTTTGGTAGGCGCCATGAACACCATCTGTGCATCCTTGGTCCAATTGTACCAATTCATCATCACAGCTGCCGCAATAAAGGTCTTTCCGAGACCAGTAGGCAGAGCTACAAGAATGTTGTTGAACAAAGCTTTGTGTACAATGTTGTATTGGTAATCTCGTGGGCTACCGACATTTAGAGGAAAGATCCATTTCTCCATAACCTTTGCATGAATCGCATGATGTGTGGGCGGCTCATTCTTGCTGACAGTTGACCGGTTGTTCGGTCGGTTCTTTGTTGATGGGTGTGTTCTGTCTTGCTGAGTAGTGCTGACGCCGAAAAGTGTAGTTTGCCTCATGTTCTTAGCTTGCGAACGATGAGAGGGTTGCGCATCTTCATCAATTGCTTGTGAAAGGATGCCATTGCTTTCGATGTGCTGGCTGATCATCAGTTCTTCTATCTCGTCGTCATCAAAGTCGTCAGCAACCAGTGCGTCAGCTGGCGAGTTGAAGTATACTAAATCCCGCTGGACTGCGAGAGGAGGACGTTGTGGTGAGGGTGAAGCCGTTGGCGTCTTCTTTCTCCAGCGAGGCCCACGCATTCGAGTTGGACTCGACCATGGCTGCTCGATTTGAGTCACGAAAACGTTCTTCTGCGATTCCACAAACGCCGGTTCGTGCATGACCGCCTCATATTTAGAACGATGATTGTCGAGGGGATCATCATCCACTTCGATGAAGTCTTCGTCAGCATCATGTGAAGGTAAATCGACGGAGTCTTGTGATGCTTCTGAGGACTCCTCATCGTCCGAACCTAGATGGAAATGCACTATACGACGCCGCTTTCTAGGTGGTTCAGACGAAGGTTCATGACATTGCGAACTTGGGACTAGGACATTTGCTGCATCATGCATGGCAAGAGCAACGTCTGCGGAGTCCATGGCAGAACCTCACATTGTCAGTATCGATCTGATGGATGAACTTACTCTACATCATGATTTGAAGAGGCGTTGTTCTCGAACGCGGTCGTCGCGCGCCCATTCTCGCGTTCTCACGTGAACTATCACGTGATTGTACGCTTCCTATAATAAGCTCACAAGAACACAATCCGTGCTGTGACATTATGAACTCAATCACGACGGCAGCTTGATCGTCGTAGACTACTCGATAATAAGAGTTAGTCAAAAGTCATATTTTAAAGAGCGAAGACTTTCCTGTACCAGCAACGGAAGTTGTATCGAAGAAGACGAGCGTGATCTGTGGCGCCCCGATCCCTGATCAAGCCGCACCTAAGGTTTCGGGATCTTTGGCTTTTGAGTTCGGATAATTTCGAGCAAGGGTCGGCGTGGTTGGTGCCGCTGCCGCGCCTTTTCAGCACTGCTTCTCGTGGTTTGTGCTACGAGCAGCGAAACCACATGCACCAACGGTGCCGACTGTCTCAGCTTGAGGAAAACCGTTTGTCATCTGATCGCCTCCATAGTCATGCTCCTATCTCTATGGCATGACAGGAAGCGTGTCTTAGATCAGAGGTTAACCGACCAATGCGAATTCAAGGCGACTGGAAATTCAGAACGGATCGAAGCTAGCAGGGGACGTACCCTGTGTTTTGCTATATTAGGACTGGCGAGCCGTGGCAGGAGCCGATATTGTCTGGGGCATACTGAGCCCACCAAGAGCCAGCAAGGAGAGATATTATTTATGGTCTGCGCTCCTCGTAACATTGTGCGCTCCTGCGCTTCTTGAATCAGAACAACAGCTCACCACACTCGCTTCGACGTTATTGTTCATTGGCTTCTCGCACTCGTTTAGCAGCATTTTACGCAGCAGCGAATCCTCGCCTTGTCTAGACATCTACTGCAGTAACAACACGTTCAACATGCGCTTCTTCGCCACAATCGCTGCTTTGGCTCTTGCCACCACCGTCACTGCCCAGGACTCGACTTCAGTTGAGCCAACTGCTACGTCTGCGTCTCTGACTCCACAGCAAACATGTCTCGCTGCTTGTACGGTCGCATACAATATGAGGCTATAACGTCAAGGGCTAACACTGGACAGGCGATCCAACCGACATTTGCTGCTCGGCTGCCTGCGTCAACGTTCCTTGCCCAAATGAGGCTCAGGTAAATGCCACGACTGAGTGTGCGGGCCAATGCACCCAAGGAAACGGCACTGAGGAGGAGACCGCGGCCTACGCTTCTTGCCAATCTAGCTGCATCAGCTCGAACTACTTTAGCACCACGACCGGCGGCGCAGCAGCAGCTACTAACGCGCCGTCTTCTGCTACTAACACTGCGGACAACACTGTCACCTCCGGTAAGCCCGATGAGAGAAAGACAATTCCTGAACTTACATCTCCATTAGGATCTTCTTCCGCTACCTCCAGCAACGCTGAGGAAACTGGGTCATCTTCCAGCGCCTCGGCGTCTGGCAGCGCTGCATCTGCAAGCTCGACAGGTAACGCTGCGTCAGAGATGCGGGCTACCATTGCCGGGGCTGGTCTCTTCGGTCTGATAATTGCTGGGCTCGCACTCTAGTCGGATGGACAGAGGAGACGCGATCAGGACTGGGTCGAAACATAATGTCCATAATATTACGATGAGATCGGAGGGATGAATGTAATTCCTGGGGAGAAAACACCTGTAACCGTCCTTTGGGCATGTCGATGAGGGAGAGTCCTGCGTATAGCTTCGAAACCTTTGGTTCGCGCAGCAGGTGTTTCTTCCCATCGTCTGTGCATGCTCTACACTGGCGGTGTTGGAGGTCTTCACCTGATAAAGATCATACTAACAGATGCTATGATCACCACATGCTCTTCAAGGTTAAGGTTTCACTTGACTGGGTTAGCTTGGATTGAGCATCTTATGGTGGTATTCGTCCACGTGCATGGCAGACTGACGCGGTCCCTCTGTATACCCTGTCGTAGATGGCAACGTTCCCTGAAGTATCCAGTGCTCAGGCTTTTGTGCGAACCTCCGCTGGAAGGGCCTGGTCTGCTGATAATAGTAAAAGAACCAAAAGGCCATCTTCTTACCTTGGCTTTGAGCCGCTGCAAATCAAAGTTAAGAAATGACGCCGAGCTTGGTTACGCGTTCGATAACATTCGGCGGAGACTCAGCGATGATAATGCCTACACTTTCATCCTTAAGGACTCAGTTTTCACCGGCGCGGAGAGTGCATTCGTTGGCGGTAGACTCCTGCTACACCATGTCCTAGTACACGCAAGCACCTTATCTCTTTTTACCGTCGCTGGCACCTAGAATCATTGGCAACCACAGCATCCTAACATTTCCCTTGTGACTCGCTTGGGACATTTCAAGAATAAGCCTCACGGTTCGATGCTGCGACAGTCTACAGACCCAAAAAGATGGTAAACACATCACCAGAGCCTTTTCCTGTCTCGACCCCAACGCAAGCAAATGCGTGGCTCTCTGGTGGGCGGAATCCGTTGATAGAGAAGTGCACCAACGAATGGCAGAATAGTCCTCAATACCACGAAGCGGCCTCGTTCGAATCTAACAACACGGCGTTCGACGCTGTCACAAACACCCTAAAAGGGATATGCGCGATGACAAAGGCTCCTAAGTTCCAACGGCTGGTATTTGTGTCTATCTTTGCTACGGTGGTAGCGATCTTTTATTGGCAATACTTTCTTTCCGATTACGTCGCTGAGGAAAAAGAGGCATGGGATACGCTGAATGCAGAATTTGGACGAAATCGTGGCAATGTCTATGGACAGAACAAGAGGGTGCAGTTTCCTGGGATGACCCATCTGAGCACTCTGGATGCGAAATACCTCCCACGAACTTCAAGAGCGAGTCTTGACAGCGCAAGCAAGCACAGGAGGCTGATCTTCGTCGGCGACATTCATGGCTGCATGGATGAGCTTCAGGCTCTGCTGGCAAAGGTGGAATACAATCAAGACCAAGACCACATCGTTGCTTTGGGAGACATGATCAACAAAGGTCCAAAGTCAAGAGAAGTCGTCGAGTTCCTGATGGAGCACGGCGCATCGGCTGTGCGAGGTAATCACGATGATAGGATTCTTCTGGGAGCGAAGACGCTCACTAGCTCCTCATTAACAGCGCAGGCAGAAGCACAGGAAGAAACAAATTCTGGTGTCGAGACAAAAGCTGCAAGGAAAACCCGTGAAGAAAGAGAGGTTGCAAGGTCCTTCTCGCAAAAGCAGTTAGACTGGCTAAACGCATGTCCTGTCATACTGCGTATTGGTGACCTTGGACCGCTAGGCGAGGTCGTAGCGGTCCACGGTGGTCTAGTACCAGGCATCAAGCTGCAGGATCAAGACCCCATGTCGGTCATGAACATGAGGGTCATTGACCTGAAAACTCATATGCCATCACAGCAGCATGCACATGAGGGGTCGGTTCCATGGGCCCAGTTCTGGAACAAATACGAGAAACTCATTCCTGCCCAAAGGACTTTCTTCGGGGTCGTGAAGCCCAAGCCAGCGATCAAGCATACGACTGTCGTGTACGGTCACGATTCTAAGCGTGGTCTACAGATTGACACATACACGAAAGGCCTTGACACCGGCTGCGTCAATGGCACTAAGCTGACAGCGTGGGTTGTGGGGGATATGGCTAAGGAAGAGATTGTGCAGGTGAAGTGCAAAGAGCAACGGTCGTGAAGACAACTCAGATCAGCAAATGTGGAGACAACGGATAATCAGAGGAATGCTGCCGCGACCTCGACCCCCGCCACTTGTAGCAACAAAGCAGCAAGGGCTTCTTACGTGATACAAACTCTTTACGCATACCTAGGTACGTACGAAGACCGTACCTACCACTGCGCTCGCGTTCTCTTGTTGCGTGGCGCGTCACTGGCAGTTGCATTTCCATCAAAGCGCATTAGCAGCTATGGCCTGTGCGCCTCACTTGGGGCGTGTTCTGCTTGCGGTATTATTTTGCGTGCTGCATTGTTCATAGGCGAACGAAAACGGTGAGTTTCCTTACGAAGATGATTACAAGCATCTCTTGCCTCTCATTGGGGCGCCCTTTGTCTCTTCAATCTATGCTCTTGATCGTTGCTACCTGCAACCGATGTGTGGAGTGGTTATTGCCAAACGAATGCTCCGACCACTGGATAACACTACGAGACACTAAACTGACCCGGACATTGTGTGGATGTGTCGTATGCGCAGTCGATAGGAGAAGAAAAAGACAGCACGGTTTGCGAAGTAAATACCTGATCCTTCGCTATGGATCGGTTAAGAGAAAAAAGTCCACGGTCATCAACTGATAAGTCCGACGGAAAGAGGCGAAGGATAACACTCAGCGGCGGTCGGTCAAAGGTCCAGCGTGCAGGAACCTTTACAAGAGCAGGCTCGACAGCTTCATCCTGGTTAGGGGCCGTACAGCTGGGTGACCTACAAGACGCGGCTAGTAACTACCCAACGCCACCAATGCAGAGACACCGACCCTCCTTCTCGACTGCTGGCCAACCTAGACGCATTAGTGTCCCCATTAAGATAAAGAAGCAGAAGTCGCAGATCGTGGAAGATCAAGAGGCGGATGAGGATGTAGAAGAGGCAGACAGCGATGGAGAAGAGTCTGGGAGCGATGGCGAAATTGTTGGCGACCACCTCGAATTGATCGCGGAGCTTGGATATAAGGTGGTGCACCTTGACGAGTTCGGAAGGGCAGTCACTCAACGACACTGGATATCTCTGGACGATGCTGAGGTGAAGAGGGTGCAATTTCTCCGCGAAGACGATGACGACGGCACTCTTCATCGCCTTGCAACCGAAGGTCTGGACGTAGCCATTGTGGCCGAGCAAGTTAGCCGCGCACCCGCTGACGAGGACCTGAGACCGGCCTTCGTCGCATTGTTTGATTATACAAGCGAGTTGCAGGAGCAGTGTTCTGAGCAAAAAGCCAAGCTCACACAATTGAAAGAGGCTGTACGAGTTTTCCAGAGCATCGGGCCTACAACACCGGAGTGGGTCAAGGATCAGGAGTTCGCCACCCAGTACGATCTACAACGCAAGCTGAACAAGCAAGAGAAGGAGATCGCACGCCTACGAGAGCGGTTCAATAAGCAGATCCGGTCAGGGCAGATCGAGCTTGATCCGGTGCAAAACGCGCCTGAGCAGAACAAGCCCGAGCGAGACCTCGTCATAAGCGCCTTACAGGAATTTATCAGAACTCATCGTGACGACAGCGAAGATCTACGTACACAGCTACAAATTCCCAAAACCACAAAAGCAAGTACGGACAATGAAGGCGGGCTAACGGACTTGCTAAATGAGCCAGCTCACACGCAAGTCGATCTTGAGGAAAAACAGCTCAAGGGCAACAATCTTCAGAGGCAGTCAGGGAAGAAGGACAAGCGACTGAACATGAGCGTAGAACACCTGGACGAGTATTCGCGAGAGAGGCTCGCGGACATTGAGATGGAAAATCTAGAGCTCAAACAAGAGCGTGATACCCTCCGCGAAATGTGTACGAAAAGCTTGAGGCGACTCCAGCAGATAGCTGAGTGGCAAAGTGGTCAACAAAAAGCACAACAAGTCCACTTTGAGTGGGACAGGGTGCAGGGCTCTACCCCTGTACAGCAGTCAGAGCTGTCAAGCAAGACAGATGTGGCCACCGAGACGACACTGGGAACAGAACACAACACGATGGTTGACCTCAAAAGGCTCAGGTGGAATGCTGCATCGTCCGCTGAGCGAAGCCAAGATCCTGCCTACACCACGCAAGATCCGAAAAGCGTAGACACAGGAAACGTAATTGCATCGCCCAGGAAGAAAAAGCCCAGTCCGATCCACACGCCTCCGGTACCCATTAGCGGCCTGCCAGAAGCCTCTCGATCGCCCAAGGAATTAGAGGGAATACCATCGACACAGCTGGGACGCTTTCAGAAGCAACACTTGCTGAACGAGTACCTTGAGGCGGCACAGTCACAAGAGATGTTCCAGACAAGGGCCTCAGCCAAGGCTATGTGGGATGACTATGCGAAGGACCCTATTCAGTTCACGAGCCGCGCCAAGCTTGTGTGCGACGTTGGTGGGCGAGATAGAAGCTTGGCTGTGAAGTACTTCGCGCATGGCGACAAGGTCTTCGTTTTCGTCGATTCTATGAAGGACTGGTGGCCGGTAAAGTGTAGTCAGGGGGAGTATCTTCTACCCCGAACAGCACTGACATTGATCTGCCCTCACGATCAAGAGTACAACGAACCATTCTTGGTCATTGCTGATGCAGATCTGGTGTCTGACGGTGGGGAATCTCTTCATCCATTGGTGCGGGGCCAGATCGTCCAATGCGCACATTCCGCTATCATCAAGTCGTCCACGGAGGACACTGACATGCTTTTACGTTGTGTACAGTCACAAGATGGTAACGCAACGGGCTGGGCGCCAGCACAAGTGCTTCAAGAACTGGACTATGCATGCGGTGCGGGCTCTTCGAAATCGTCCAGTGAGCAATGTCCCTGCGAGCGGTCGCAGCCTTACATGTGGCGCGCAATCGTCCGCGAAGACTGCAGCGCGATCGATGGCTCATTCTCCCTCAAGATCGACGATTACGTTGACCTAGCACATGCAGGCAGCCCTTCTAGCAAGGGTCTGCTCTGCATTAGGGATCGCCGTACAGGCCTGCGAGGGTATGTACAGGGTGTGCATCTCAGGGTCCTGAGGCAGCCACTAGTGGAGGACCTGGCTAATGGGCAGGAGCTCGTGGTCGAACTTACTCCCACGTTCTTCCCTGTTAAGTCTGAGAATTGGATCGCTGGAGAAGAAGTGCCATTCGAGGTCGCCATGAGCCAAGAGCCCTCCAGAGGGTGGTTCTCAAGGTCGACGCTACCCTTCTCACAGGAAGCAAAGCAAGCCTGGGAGAACAATGTCCAGGGGACTAACCCTCGTGGCCTCAAATGGGCTGACGCAGAGGCTCGCGCAAGGCCGATCAAGGTAATGGACGATTTGTACAATGAGTATTTCGACCACGGAAGATATATTACCCTTGCCGACGATCTGACTGCAGGGCTGGGCGGTGACCTGCCCAGGAATCCCTTTGGTCCAGACAAAGGCAAACGACGCGCACGATCACTATCTGCATTCGAGCAACGGCAGAAGTGGAACCTCAAATACGGTCCACACATCGGTTATCAGCCGGCCAAAAGTTCTCTTGGCGACGGCAAGCTGTCAGGTAGGGATTATGACTCTGAGCCAGTGTCAGACGAGGCCAGGTCGAAGGTAGACAGGACTCTATCGTATAAGAAAGTCAATGGCAAGATGCGTGTGGTCGAGGCAAGGGATGAACTCGACGTACATGATTTGGACCTTTGGCAGACGAACGGCGGCAGGATAGCCAAGTACAGCGACTTCCCTGAAGGTAGCGACAAGCCAGTGACTGCCCGCTACAAGGGAGGTAGTCGCTACGCTCGTGGTCCAGACTTCGTTCAGCGGGCGAACGAGATGCGGCAACTTAGTCTCTCCCGACAAATGTCGCAATATGCTTCAGAATACAGTACAGATGCCGAATCCAAGACGCCAACCAGCTGGTCTATATCTATTGATGTTAACGACGTTGCTATCTCAGAGATAGAGAAAGACAGGAGATGTGGTTACAGGCTGGCTTATGGCTTGAGCAGACGTTGTGGTGAGTTGGGTGAGCCGCATGCAATGTGCACCGCAGACGACCGCTTCGAATTGTACCTCGCTGGAGACGAACCCTTTCGTGAGACCCTCGTTGACGACAACAATAAGTTTGCAATTCGGCAAATTGTTATCGAGGAAGCTTCGGATAACGGACCCTTTGTACCCAAGATATTGCAGATCAATCCGGTCGACCTTGATTGGTCGCAACCATACCTGAGATGCGGTGTCGACACCAAGACAGGAGCCGAAGTAATACTGCTACTATGGCACAAGGATACGGACACATGGGATTGCTTCTCTGAAGATGACATTCTCGAAATCCCAACTTCTGAAATGCGACTACTGCCAACACGACAGTGGCCTACTTTTGCGAGCGTTAGCAAAGCTATCACTGAAGTCGAAAAGCGCTTGGCGAGAAATGGCAGTGTATCTTCTGGCCCAGCCAGCACTTTTGCGCCTTCATTTACGAATTCACAGTCAGCAAAGGATGTAGACTGGCCTTTGGTCAATGAGCCTCACCCAGTATTCCAAAAAGGCGAATGGGATGTCCTTTTCCCCGTTCGTGAGGCTCAGTCCTCTGAAGACCCACGTATCGTTCAAGTCGACACGGATGATCATGTCTACCTCCGGGCAGGCTATGACGACAATTATCACGTCTGCGAAGTCCATTCTACAGGTCTTCACGGATTCATCCCAAGGCGCGCCGTGGATGAGAAAGAGGCAAGCTTACCACTATGTATGGCTAGATACGACCTAGGCATGTCTTCGAATTGGGTGATCGTCCTCAAGAGAAAATCGAATATGTTCTTCTGCGGTTTGCCCGACAAGTCCAAAAGATGGTTCTATGAAGATGAGTTATCTCTTGATGACCACCAGGGTCAAATTGTTACACTCCAAACGCTGCTCCTGGAGGATATGCTCCAAGTGGACGATTTGAAGCCAGTCAGTGCCGCAAGGGCAAGGAATATGCTTCGAGAGGAAGCTACCGCTCAGATCGGCGCCCTCGATGAACATGCAATGCCAGAAATACGGCCGAGCTCGAACAACACTGCAGCCCAAGGCATACCAAGCATGAGTGAGCGTAAACCTCGGCCGAGCGACATCGAGCATCAGACATTGTCGGACCCTCAATTAAAAGTTGAAGCATACCCAACGTCGCCAATATCAGAAGATGGCAGCCTTGCGTCTGATTCACAAAATAAAAGTGAACCTGCGGCACGAAGTCGGTACATACCGGCCACGCCGAAAGAAGGCTTAGAGTCCTGGGGCTTCCATCACCTCGCAGGCGCTGCAGATGCCACAGATCATACTAAAGCCAGTTCTGAGGAGCCTACGGAGACCGGAAATACTGATCAAGGATCGAAGCGCGTTCACGACGAGCACAAAGACCTCGCCGCCACCGGAGACGACGCAAACGACGACAATGGAAGACTTGTTGTCCCGTATGAAGACTATAGGGAAGTCAAAGATGTATGTTCAGCCATTACCCTCGATTTCGGCCGCCTGCTGACGAACATGTCCAGGCTAACAAGACCCGAGCCAATACCGATGGAAATGCCGCTGGCTCCGAATCTACGTCTCGGCCAGTAGGCCTGGGAATCACGAGCAAGAACGACACAGTAAAAACAACCGGTGAGTCACCGTCCGATAAAGCTGGAATGCAGGCGGCAGCAACGCAAGCCGCGGTTCGGCAGCCTGAGGCGTCGGCCTTGTTATTGGAGGATGATTCGAGTGCCTATAACGAGACTGAGACTGCGCACTTCGAAGCCAGGGGCGCCGCCAAACCCGCAGAGCAGATGCCCTCTCTCGTTTCACCGCGTCTACGACGCACGCCTAACGAAGCTACGCAAGCACATTCCTCATCGGGCTCATCAAGTTCAATAAGCTTTACAGCCCCCACACCAGATTCATTCAACTGCCCGAGTCCGTCAAGTTCGATAAGCTTCATGTCCAGCCCAGTAGTCCCATCGAATAAGCCCAGCCCACGATCGCGCCAGTCTCCACCACAGCCAGCTAGATCACCAGCTTGCAAATCAGTATCAGTATCAGTATCCTCAGACTCTCCACCCATGCCGTCCCGTGAAGAGTCCAGACCCAATGCACCAGGCTCATCAAGTCTGTCGGACGTGAGCACACTAATCTCCTACGAACCCCCACCCACGCCACCGTGCAAAGAGTTCACAACCACCACGCTAGTCTCTATCTCAATTTCACCCAATTCGACGGACGCAACGTCCACCCGCCGCACGATCCCCTTCCCGCTACGATTTGATAAATCAACCCTCGCGCAGATTGTGTACTTCGGCGTCCTAATCTACCTGTTCCTAGGGGTGTACTCTGCGCGCAACGAGTGGTTAGGCGCTAACGGGTTGAATCGAGGCGTCAGCCTTGTGAGGGGGGAGAGGGAGAGTTATGTTGGTGGAGGGTGGGAGTGGGGGCCTTGGGAGGCGTTGAAGGGGTTGCTTGAGGAGATGGTGTTGGAGTGAGAGTGAGGTGGGGAAGAGTGAGAACTTGGCTTTGGAGGAGTGTGAAGGTGGTAAAGGTACTTTTCCAGCTGCGTACTTGGTCAGTATATAGGAGTGATGTGACTAAGCAGCACTGGGTACACTCAAATATGTTTAGTTTGTGAAATGATGTGTGGATATATTTGCAATATTCTCTACTTCGTCACACGTCTACCAATGAAATCGTCGACCGTACCGAAGCTTTGCTATGGAAACGAGGTCGTGAGTCAGTGGCCAGTCATATGCACAGTCGAGACTACTTCGACCTAAGCGCAGTGCGTACTGCTACGCTAGACCCCATTGTTGCTGACCCCGTTGTCGCCGCCTTCTATTTCTTCTGGTGCCCCGTCGGCTTTCCTCTACGATATCATGTCACCTCGCCACCAGTCGCACAACAACTCGTACTTCTTGAGCGATTCGGTAGTGAGTGGATGACACATCGATATCCACTCTCAGCGCTTCGTCAACTGCGTTGAGACGTTCACAGGTCGATCAGTACCGCGGCGATGGAGTACGGGCAGTATGAGGCTAGCTACTTCTCCCTGTAGAGGTGAAGCAACGATGTCTGTTGGAAGGAGTTGGTGCTAAGTTGGATTGGGGCTTATGCAATATGCATTTTGTGGCTTTAGCCTCGTCGCTTCAATAGCTACGGATGATGTTCTATATATGAATCAGAACTCCGATGGCTCACTTGCTGAGAGCCGAGTGCCGCTTGTGTGAGATTTGGGCTATTTGCACTAAAGCACTGCCACCGTGCGCATATGCTCCGCAAGCTCTACGCACCAGAGAAGGAGAAAGTGACAGGTATAACGTCCGTGATCGACCCATTGAATGACACTGGCCACCTGCCGGACACACAAACTGGCCGATGGTTAGCCCAAAATAAGCGTGCAGCAGCGGCCACCTTGTTTGTCCGGCAGGTGACTGGCGTGAGCCTAACAACTCCTGGCGCTAAAGCTCGGTATGTGACCCTAGTCAACGGTACCAACCGTCCCGTAGCCGGGTACCTTAGTGTTACTTAGATAGCCATTCCTCGACCATCAGATTTCGGTTCTCTGCTTGCATAGCTCTCTCCATGTCCTCAAAAGTCTGATACACGAATTCAGAGGGCCTAACGCGCGCGTCCCACTTGCTCATGTCGAGGTAAGGATGAGCCTCGTCCACCGCATGCCGTTTGGAGTTTGTATCATCTGCTAAGTCAATCGAATCCGCTTGGTCTATGATCCTTCTTTCGTCACAATCCCTCTCATGTCCCTCGTTGTCAGCTTCACGATATGATTGCCTTGGTTGGACCACGTCAGAGACATCTTGTAGGACAAAATGATATTCACCGTCCGTGAGCATCTCATCAACGTGCATCATGTCAAGACCTTCAAGCATTGCTCCCCCTTCTCGCTCCACATTCCGGTCTTTGGCCGTTACTTTGTTTTCCCGTGCGAAGCCAACAGGATCCACGTCCCGCCGATACCTCGGCGGCGTTCCATGAATCCGTTCCACATCCCCGTCGCTTGGCCGTGTACTTACCTCGTTGTTGGTTGCAGACTGTGAGTCTGTTTCAAAATACTCCATCACGTCCCCTTTGATTATCCGTGAGGCTGCTTCAAATTCCTTCGCTTTCCTTACAAATGCATTCATTGCGTCATTACTCGATAACAGTTGCTGGAAAGAGAAGCCGTAGTCAGTTTCGCGCTCAGGTCCAGGCAAAGGCGGTTCCAACGGAGACGTATCTGAGCCTGGAGAGAATGCCGGTGTCACTTCCGGGCCGGCATGCGACCCAAGTACAGCCCTCCGCTTTTGACGAGGCACGATACGCAAGTCGATGTTTTTTATGCCGATGATATCGTATGTGAGCTGGTCCTCGTCTTCTAAACTGTCATCAGATATTTGGGTTTTCTCTGGGGTGTCGTGCTCGTAATCAGGCAATCGCTTTCGCTTGACTCCGCGTTTGATCGTCCGGGTGAAGTAGTGCAAGGCATCACAGTCACGGTAAAACGTTTGACATATATGGCTTGCAGGGTCAGCACAGCCACCAAAATAGACGGCGAGACATACCAGAAAAACTCCCCCATCAATGTGATTGTTAAGGCAGATCGACATGCCATACACTTTGCATCATCTGTTCTCAAGTAGATTGACATGACCAAAGTCGAGCCCGCTTGTATGTGTCCTTTGGTTTGCCAGTCGCTGGAGCTTACAGCCAAGCCGCGGCGGGACCCCAGTGTCATGTTGAATTGACCAGCTTTGACCAGTGGCTCGCCTGGTCTTCCTTGGTAATGCACTTCCAGAAAAGCTTTCAATATCGAGAAGTGCTCACACACAGACATTGACACTCGTCTTCGCTGCTGAAAGGCATCTTCTAGGATGATGGAGTCCTCAGCTAGTCCGGTGAGGCTTCTTAAAGCGCCGCCAAGAAAGAGGTACCGTGCCAGACCGACACCGAGCAGCCAGGTAAGGAACGGCAGCATGCGATCTTCCTGACACTTTGTGACGATCTTGAAGACGTCCTTGCTCGATACATTCCGGTATGTAAGGCATGACAAGAGAAAGACACAAAGTGCGACTATCTCATTTCTTGGCTTACTCATATCGTTCTGGGTTATGGCCACTAGGGCACCGTTCTGCAGTGCTTGACCTGCTGTGATCGGTGTTGAGCCTCTGCAGTCTGGTGTCGTTAGGGCGAAATTGTGCCTTGTTATCATGGGAGAATACAGGACCTGTCGCAGCTTCTCTAACAGAATGAGAAACACGCCTCTCCGACTATCGACGTGAAGCGCCGCTGAGTCCAAAGCAGCCGACGTACTGTTTTGAGGTTGGCCGCGTCCGTCGAGCAGTCGATCACTCTGCTCTTCCACGCTTCGCTCGCCGACTCTGCACCGCTTCGATCTGCGTGCGCATGGGTCTTGAAGGTCATCCTGATCGTCGCGATACCGCTTCCTGCTAGCCGAAGTACCGTCGTTCGGCCACTGCAGCTCTTCAGGTGACGAGAAGACCGCTGTGCGAATATAGTATGTATTCTTGACATAGTTGTCCCCCTGGTGCAGACTAGCACTTCCGCTGACCTCTACGGGTCCGAAATGGTGGTTAGCTGGTTCCAGAGCCATATGTTAGCCCGCACTTGTGTCCCACTCGTATCCTACGTTGATGTACTGTATGGCCGATCGATAAAGCCTAGAGACTTTTTCTGATTCATGATCTCTACTCGGAGCTCCGTCTGAATTGCGGACGTTTCTCATGGTGCGTCGCGCAGACGCATCTCGAAGCTGGCCTGCTCAGCCGCATTTGGTGATTGGTGATTTTGGCTAGTCCAGGCTTGCCTATTCATGCTGCAGCTCTGAGCCTCGGGCTAGCGAAGGCATCCAAACTGCACCGACAACGGCACGTGGTCTGAAGTTGAGTCATCCTTCCAAGTGAACATACAGTTTCGAATTGTAGATATGAGAAAGAAAGAAACTCGAGAATGCCGGACGTGATGGATCCTAAAAGCCCCTGTCAACGTAGTGACGTGGTGTGTTCCTAGGAATCAAATTATTCAAGTCGAGTGAAGTAAGTTATGACTGGACACAGGAGGCAACTACGGTGGAAGAACTTTTCAAATTCATGTCATAGATTTGTGGTAAGCTCCTACATGTGGTTTTCTTCGATCATCGAAGCATAGTATGCATAAGTTACATGCTGGCATGTCTCCTCGCCCATGCACCTGGCACATCATCTTCACCTCATAAATCTTGTTATCCAATTGATGATACAACCAATTTTCAGATCATGCAATGCACCGCTCAGACCATGCAAATGTCGTGTAAGATATCAAAAAGAATCGAGGAGGACGCCCACCACCATCCAAAGTTCGTGGCCGTGCAATCGTCTCTTTGTGGTCTGTGCAAGCTTCGTAAATGTACAGTCGTATCACATATGTCGTACTTCGTCTGGTCTGGTTTTGAACAGCTCTATCATGGTAAACAAATGAAAGGTCTTAGGTGATAACGTCAGGTCGTTCGAAATGCAGGTTTTCCGGAAATCAGATGTAGTTGCCCATGCCAATGCCTGGGTTGTAGTTGGGTGCGAAGCCGCCCTGGTTCGAGAAGCCCAGCGGATGCATTGTGTTCGTTTGTCCAGTTCCATACTCCTCAGTAGGGTACTGTTGAGTGGGGTAACCGCGACCGCCATAGACGAAGCCGCCGCCGTTGATCTGGATTTGTCGTCGGTTGCTGGAACGACCTCCTTGGAAAGTATTGTCGGGTGTTGGAACTGTTGGAGTGACTTTCATAGTTTGTATCTTGCTAGCAACTCGTCGGCCATGAGGGGTCTGCTTGATGGCAGGCAAGATCGGAGTGATCATGTCAACCATTTGTTGCTTGTGGCGATTGTCGCCATAGTCCAATGCTGTTTGCACAACGTAGTTGGCGAATGAATCTCGCAGCATGCGTTCAAGTTCGTTGCCGACGAGCATCTCCTGAATCATATCTGTTTTGGTGTCCATGTCGGACACTCGCAGGCACTTCTCGATGACATTTGAGCTGAACTTTTGTTTCGACAGCGCCACGATCTTGCCTCGAAAGCTTTGACAAAGGGGTCTGGTGTAAGCAACTTCGTCCAAGTCCAGGATGTACTGAACAACGTAGTTGCCGTAAGCATCCTGTACCAGATCGAATGCACATCGAGTGATTTGAGCTACTAGATCAGATCGTTGATAGCCCTGAGCATGGTCGATGCACCGTTGCAGAACACAGCACCCGTGACGGTGAGTGCCAACAATGACACATGCCTCACCAACACTGTTGTAGATAAACTGACATCGTTCCGCTCCAAGCACTTGCAGGCATTTCTGAATCACGTGGTTGCCGTTCAAATCTTGAACTAGATCGACGACCTTGTGAGACAAAGATTGAATGATCATGTTGACTTGAGTGTCGGTTCGTAGGTGCTCGATCATCTTCTGTAGTGCTCGTGTACCGTGCTGGTTGAGGGCAACGGCGGGGAGCGCAGGTGCCGCAGTCTCGATCATAGCAGTCCGCTGCTCGTCGTTGCAGTGTTCGAATAGCTTTTGGCAGAGGTAGTTGCCAAAGGGATCCGTCATAAGCTCGATGATATGGGGACAAGTTTCGGCGAAAATGGCTGAGATATGAGCAGCATCTCCATCTTCCAGCTTTCTTTGCATGTACCTGCAACCGTGTTGATCCTTGCTCATGGAGTAGAGATGACCTTGACAGTTTTCAAGCGGCACATTATCGAGTTTGGCCATATCTTGACCTCGTCTACCGTTTCTCGCATCTTGTCGACTGTAGGACTGGGTCATGCCAACAACAGGGAAGGCGCCTTGTCCTCCGTTTGCACTCTGTGGGGGAGAATTGATATTGTTGACATTGTAGTTGGCCATGTTGAATTGGTACATGGGTAGGTTATAATTTTCGATCGGACTCGTGAGCCCAGGGCTGGCGAGTTCCGCTGTAAAGTTAGGACCGAACGGAGCGGCACTGGCCTGCAATCCAGAAGATCCAAAGTTTCCGAAGTTGGACTCCTCAGGCTTGGCAGATCCGTTTGTCAAGCTCATCCTGCCGACTTCCCTGCTCTGTCGGTTGGCAATGGCACCGAGTGGAATACGCCCGAGGCTGACATTGTGCGCGTGAAATTGTGACTCAGCTTGGGAGGAGTTCATAGTGTCCATGCCAAATCCCTTCTTCATCGTCGGGACGTCGTTGCTTGAAAAGGAAGTCTGCAGGACGTTGGGACGGGTGGCGGAAGAAGTAGTGCTCGTGGCAGGGGTGGAGTCATCATAAGTGACACCAGCCGAGTGCCTTTGAATCTTAAGTGATAGATCGGTGTTCTCGGGTGGGCTTCCGAACCCGCTCAAGACTGGTCTGTACATGCTGGAATCGGTGTGAGGCATACTTGCATGTCCAGGACGAGGTCGTGAGCCATAAACGTAATCTCCTTCCTCAGGCACGCTCGAGTTCGCAATTTCAGCAGCAGCAAAGTTAGCAGACAGCTGCAAAGTAAGTTAGAAGTGATCTAGGAAGCAACAACTCAAGGCGCAATGACTTACACGTGTACCATCACGACTGAGCGTGGGGAAAGGCTCATCGATGCCGCCAGTAAGCGCGGAGTAAGTGTTGTGAAGCGCTTCGTCGTTGTAGATGATACCTGGATCGTTCATTGCAGCTGCTGCATTACGCCTGATCGTGGTAGGCTGACTGTGCCTGGACCCATTGACAGGCATCGAAAACCTGTTCAAGGCAGCAGCGGAACGATTATTAGGCAGCTGATCAAGGTAATCCTCTTCCTCATCAGAGCCACGACGTGACCCCGGCATAGACTTCGTGGATTGTCTGTGAGTAGAGTATAGCCCTGTTGCCGAGACACGGTTACCTGGTGGTGACATGATCTTCGAGCTCGCTGCTGAGGTCCGCTTGGAGAGGCCAGGAGGGGACGTCACATTGCTCATCGACACTCTGCTCGACCGTGAGTACCTGTTCGAAAAAACATCTTCAGAGTAGTCTGGAGGTGTCGTTGGCTCGCTGACGGGCCCATTCAAGCTCATTCTCTGAAAGCCGCTGGAGAACCGATCAATATCACGGTTTCCACCATTCATCTGCAACTTCCTTTCCTTTTCATCGAGTAGGGCAAGCTGCTCCTGCGCCTTACGGCGAGCGATCTGGATGTCCTCAAATATTTGCTTCTGTTCATTCTGCGATGCTGAAGCCAGCGAAGAGTATTGCTGGCCGAAGGAGGCCCGTCCCAAGCTCAATTTACTCGAGTCTGTGGTGAAGCGTCTTTGCAACGAGCCACGAACATCAGAGGCCGAAGGACCCATGCCCGAGTAGAAGGGATTCGAGTCGCGCTTGCTTGAAAGTGTGGCAGAGAACGGGCTATCGTTCTCCGTGGGACGCATGTTAGGGAAGCGCAGCTCTTCCATGCGGCCATTCAGCGCGTTGGAGAATGCCATGTTGAGATAGTGCAATCACTCGTCGAAAGGGAGCCCAAAGTGTCTCGAAAGGTCGTTATACAATGCTGTTTCTCTGCTTGGAGATTCCAACAGTCAACCACTGCGGTTGATGCTTGGTCCGCACGCGCTTCTTTGGTGTTGAGGGAAGCACTGCTCGGTGGCTCGAGGAACGTTGCTGTACCTTGCACAACTAATCCGCCTTCTACTTGTATACCAGACTGATTCGAAGGCCAATTCGTTTTGCCAATATAAGCCTGTCCTCGCAGGCAGCTGCCCAATGTAACGGAACTTCCGAGTACAAAAACACAATAATGATCGAAATGAATGGCAAGACTGGAATGATAGCACAATGTTGATGTTACAAGCCCTCTTCGGCCGCAAGAATGGCAGAGCAGCAGCTGTGAGGAGGGTGGAAAGGCAAGGTGGGAGGCTGCGTGAAGAATATCAAGTATGAGCAGAAAGCAGATGAGCAGTCAAGCGTTGACTGCACCTTGAGTACCGAGTCCTGGCTGGGTTAGTCTGCCCGCAGGCTTTGACAGGCCTTTCAAACTCAAAGCGCTAGCGGCTGCTGGCCGCCCACGACCCATGCCTGCCCCAAACCCGTGGCCTGCAGTGATCGCTTTTGGCGCCGAAGGGATTACCCACGAGTCCACAGAGGACATTTCCATTTCCCTGGGATTTGACAGAAAGTTTGACATTGACGCGGGGTTCGTTGGCCGCACTGCTTTGGTTGGGATTTACAAGGCCTTTCTTCCTTTGCTATGGGACTACTTGGCTGAATCGATTGTGTTGCGAAAAGATCAGATGAGCATGGCAAAAGCCAGAGGTCACGGTGCCTGACGATTGCTCCAACAAGCCGCGGGTATTGCGCCAGATTGCGCACTTTGAGCGAAGGTCCAGTTGGTGCCAGTTGTGTGGGGAGGCGTCACAGCATTGGCCACGTTCGTCTGCTGGTGTGGTGGTCCTCTGCGACTCTGGCCGGCCTTGGATGGCCAGTCAAATGGCACGGTGGCTCGAATTGACCACCATATTTTCCACTTGAGGGCACCATCGCTGGGGCAAGGAAGAAAAGCTTAGTCCAATGAGAGAAGATGTCAAAGGCAAGATAAACAGCGGTGAGCATCCGGCTAGGGACGATCTCGGCATGGCGCAAAAAAAAGCGACGAGAACAGCTTTAAACCCAGCTCCACCCCCTAGCAGCATCATGGAGACAAGGAACCGAGTCTATCGACATGGCTTTAAGAGGCTTCAGTGTCTCGAATCGTGGGTGGCTTAAAAGAGCAATCATGAGACATGACATCTCTCCGACTCATCGTCACCGTGCCGATGGTGCATCACGAGATCGAGAAAGACTACATCTGTTGAGCTTGCTGACAAGCAAAATAGAGATTGTATCGGCTAATCATCGAGTACGAGTCAGGAGGTGAACGTGACCAGAGCTTGTCAGTTGGTGCCATTCTACGCTTGCTCTGTCACTTTTAGATTGCTGCGTTCCTCACCCTGGTTCAACATGCTCCCTAGCCCATGTTTAATAGCAGCCCGATATAGCTAGCAAAAGAGCTACTTGTAAGCGTCGAGGGCTTGGGGGGCTTGCTCATGGTATGATTTCTGAATCGGGAGATCAAGCCCGTTCTTACGCGTCGATCTCCCCGTATAAGCGACCTGTCAAGCCTCTGAAGCCCACCACTACGCTGTCCGAGCAGACTGTCCTACAAGACCGCTGAGATGTCAGAAATGATTTTCTTGCTGCATCTCTACGACCTGGCATCTGGATACTGTAAACATTGGAGACATCACGCCCTCCAGCGGCATGAAGCTGGAGTTAGAATTGTTGAGTGTCTAGACCAGGGACCTAATGTTGCAGTGCCCCATGGTTGCAACAGCAGGAGCTGTTCATGAAAGTTGGAGACGATAAAAGTTGACAGCTCCTCTAGCCATAAGTAAGTACTCTACTAGACGTTTCGTACCCCTCCTTTGCAACAAGGAATTTAGCTCTGCGTGCGTAGACCGACTAACTCAGCCGTATAATGAAAGAGCAAGAAGAGCCTGCTTTAGTAGGAAGAGCTGCGAAGACGATAATCGTCTCGACCGAACGGCATCAACTTTTGAACGAGAGGAAGAGAGTTCTCCCCTGCATTGGCTTATCGGTAGCAGCAGCGGCTAGAAGGTATGGACCAGGCCCGATGATGCTGCCCCTCGGTTGTGGTTCGACGCGATAGATTGTGTCACAACGGGTTCTGAGCCAATCAAAATTAGGTGGCTTTCCGAGCATGCACAGACTGTTTCAGTCCCCACGTTATCGGCAGTGCTAGGCTCTATAAGGCCTGGCTCTGGCTTAGGTAATGCCGAATCGCACTAAAATTTTACATGCTTCGGCGCCCGCATCGAACAAACAACACAAACACGCGTGACTCGTGGCGGCGGTTTTTGCGATGGATATGGTGGTCTGGTTAGATGGGTGCTCGCCAGGTTGCTGATAAATAGGAGACTCGGTTACTCTGAACAAGATGCCGCCAAAAAGGAAGCAGGATGGCCCTGTACCTGCTCCAGCGGCATCCAAGGCAACGACAAAGGTATGTGGACTGAATGTATACCGAAGTACAGCTTCTAACGCAATTTGCTTACAGGCCGTCCCTCGAGCACCAAAAACGACAGTCGCATCAGCGGTAGAGAAACAAGCCGTTAACGACCCCAAGGATGCACCGAAAGAGCAGCACGCCAGTCACGGGCGATCCGCCATTGACAGCTTCAATGCCACCCTCGAGCCTTTCTACTACCAGAAGAACGTGGAGGCAGCCATCGATACATCACAGGACAAATGGAACCTCCTTCCAGCCTTCTTGAAGAACAAAGGTCTGGTCAAGCAGCACATCGACTCCTTCAATCACTTCATCAACGTCGAACTGAAGAAGATTGTCAAAGCCGAGCCCATCATTACCTCTGACATTGATCCCAACTTTTACATCAAGTACCTCGATATTTACGTAGGTAGAGCTCAGAGACCCGACGAGAACATACATGGCGATACGAAAAAAGAATCCACCCTCACACCAAACGAATGCCGGCTTAGTGATCTGACATACTCGGCTCCTATCTTCGTGGACGTGCAATACACAAAAGGCAGATCTGCATACAGGAGGAAAGCCTTATGCATAGGACGGATGCCCATCATGTTGAGAAGCGATCGTTGCGTGCTGGCGGGCAAGAGCGAAGGTGACATGTTCCGCATGAATGAATGCCCTCTGGATCCTGGTGGCTATTTTATCGTCAACGGTACAGAGAAGGTCATCCTTGTTCAGGAACAGCTGAGCAAGAACAGAATCATTGTCGAGCCGGACAGCAAGAAGGAAAGCATTGTTGCCTCGGTCACAAGTTCCACGCATGCCAGGAAATCGAAATCTTACATTGCCTTGAAGAAGGATCTCCTCTATGCCAGGCACAATATCTTGAACGAGGAGATCCCCGTTTGCATTCTGTTGCGAGCGATGGGTGTTGCTTCGGACATGGATATGCTCTCCATCGTCGCTGGCACAGACACTCAGCTTCAGGAAGATTTCGCTGTCAATTTCGAGGAGACAATCAAGTTAGGCATCTTCACCCAACAGCAAGCGCTAGAGTATATTGGTCAACGGATTCCCATAAGTCGAAAGGGTGGTGCTTTTGGTCAGCCACGAAGGAATTATGTTCAGGAAGCTCTAGAGGCAATATCAAATGTTTTCATCGCTCATGTGCCAATCGAGAACCTCAACTTCAGGCCAAAAGCACTGTATGTCGCTCACATGGCGCGAAGAGTGCTCATGGCTAAGAACAACCCAAAACTGGTTGACGACAGAGACTACGTCGGAAACAAACGGCTTGAACTGGCTGGTCAGCTGCTATCACTGCTCTTTGAGGACCACTTCAAAACCTTCAATGCCCACATCAAGACCAACATGGATAAATTACTAAGGAGACCAAATAAGGTAGAAATGCCCGATCCCTGTCCGATGATGGCCACGCATGCTAGTCACATCACAAGCGGCATGAATCGGGCAATAGCCACAGGCAACTGGAACTTGAAGCGTTTCCGTATGGACCGTGCTGGTGTGACACACTTACTGAGCAGACTGAGCTTTATTGCGTCTCTGGGTATGATGACCAGGATTCAGTCACAATTCGAGAAAACGCGTAAGGTCTCCGGACCCCGAGCCCTGCAGGCATCGCAGTTCGGCATGCTGTGTCCGGCTGATACTCCTGAAGGTGAAGCCTGTGGTTTGGTCAAGAATCTGGCCCTCATGACCCACATCACAACGGAGGACGAAGAAGGTCCGATCAAGCAGCTGGTATTCATGCTAGGAGCAGAAGATATCACCACAGTTGGGGGCAGTGAGCTCTATGCTCCTGGCTCATACATGATCTTACTAAACGGTACGCCAATAGCAGTGACACGGCATCCAGCTCATTTTCTAATTTCGTTCCGCCGCTTACGACGTTCTGGCCGAGTCTCTGAGTTTGTCTCTGTCTTCATCAATCACCACCATAATACCATCAACGTTGCTACGGATGAAGGTCGGATCTGTCGGCCATTGATAATTGTGGAGGACAAGAAATCCAAAGTCACGAAACGATATCTCAAATCACTTCGTCAGGGATCTATGGACTTCGACGACTTCCTCGCCCGAGGCCTGGTCGAGTACCTCGACGTCAACGAAGAGAACGACAGCAACATAGCTATGTATGAACACAACATCTCCCAGATCTCCACCCATCTCGAGATCGAGCCATTCACCATCCTCGGTGCCGTAGCTGGCCTAATACCCTACCCACATCACAACCAATCACCCCGAAACACCTACCAATGTGCTATGGGTAAACAAGCCATAGGCTTCATAGCCTCCAACCAATTCCTCCGAATTGATACCCTGCTCTACCTGATGGTTTACCCACAAAAACCACTTGTCAAAACCCGCACAATAGAACTCACAGGCTACGACAAACTCCCTGCTGGACAGAATGCCATTGTCGCCGTAATGTCCTACTCAGGCTACGATATCGAAGATGCCTTAGTCCTCAACAAAGGCTCCGTCGATCGTGGCTTCGGCCGCTGCCAAGTCCTCCGCAAATATCCTGTTCAACTCAAGCAGTACGCCAACGGGTCGAAAGATATCATCAAACCGCCCGACCTCGAAAATGGAGTCAGCATTAAGAAACACGCGTTGCTAGACGTCGACGGCATAGCTAACGTCGGCGAGAAAGTCACTCAGGGCGAAGTCATCCTTAATAAGTTCGTGCCAGACAACGCCAACTCCTCCGGCCTCTCCGAGACAAATTCCCAAGCAAACGGCTCCGCGCCAACCACAGCCCTCACCTCAACAGCAGGTAAGGGCTTCCTCCCACAACCACAAACTTACCGTCTACCTGACGACAGCGTCATATCCCAAGTAATGTTCCACCAGAACCAGTCAAACATGACCACCCTCCTCAAAATCCAGACTCGGCAGACACGACGACCCGAAGTCGGCGATAAATTCAGCAGTAGACACGGGCAGAAAGGAGTCGTTGGTATAATTGTCGACCAAGTCGATATGCCCTTCAGCGACACCGGCATCGTCCCAGATATCATCATGAATCCGCACGGTTTCCCTTCCCGCATGACAGTCGGCAAGATGCTCGAACTCGTTTCCGGCAAATCCGGCGTTCTAAGCGGAAATTTCGAGTACGGGACTGCATTCGGCGGATCGAAGCTAGAACATATGAGCAAAGTCTTGGTCGATAACGGTTACAGCTACGACGGCAAGGACTACTTAACCTCTGGTATCACAGGAGAACCACTACCGGCATACGTATTCAAGGGACCCATATACTACCAGAAACTGAAACACATGGTTCAAGACAAAATGCACAGCCGATCGAGGGGCCCAAGAGCGATCCTAACACGTCAGCCAACAGAAGGACGATCGCGCGATGGTGGCCTACGTCTCGGAGAAATGGAACGAGACTGTCTGATCGCTTACGGCGCAAGTCAACTGTTGAGAGAACGATTGATGCTCAGCTCCGATAAACATGAGGTCGAAGTGTGCATGAGATGCGGCATGATGTGCTTCGATCGATGGTGTCAGCGGTGCGAGAAAGCAGGCGAAGAGGAGTGTGGGCGCGTCGTGAAGATGACGCTGCCGTATGCTTTCAGGCTGTTGCAGGCTGAATTGGTCAGCATGAATGTCGACACGAGGATATTGGTAGGCGATGAGTTTCCCGCCGATGGGAGTCGGCGGCAGTGAAGCGTGATGTCAAGGAACGCATAAAGTTGAAGAGATAGCATAACACAGCATAGCGTGGCGCTCTAGAGCATTTTGAGGCGTAGATGAACATGACAAGTTTATGATAGCCCATGCACTTGGATAGATAGAGAGATACCCAGCGGTGCAAGTCAGAATAAACACAATATTGTATTCTCGTCCTGTCCAAGTGCCATTCACCCATCCCATCCTATCTCCTCCTAACCACCTGAATCACAAAAGACCGCGGCATTCTTCCAATCCAACCCAACTCAACTCAATCCGTCCCCACAAGCCCTCTCGTCCATCCACCCATCTCCGCCCACGTCTCTTTCTTCGCCGCCGCCCAGCTTACTGTAGGCGTCCCGTCCCTTCCCGTCCGCGTTCCCTTCAATCGAGATTTCTTTGCTGGCTTAACCAACCATGCCAGCAAGCCACGTCTACGACATCAAGCCGCTGAGTTGTCGGCGTTCGCCTTCTCGTCTTCATCTCCGACAGTCCCGCCCAGCCCATGAACGTAGTGCTCAATCCTGAACGAACAGCCGTGCGGATGTGTTCCGCGGTCCAGGCACCGCCAGTAGTGTGACCAGTTCGGTAGCAACATCGTATTAACCACACCACGACGATAACGCAGCATCATTCATCGCGGACACTGGTGCTTTGCAACTAACTCTCACCTTCTTTCGAGGACATTGCAACGGAAACGAACCAACAGGACGGCACAGAACAGAGGCGTGAGAAGCCCCCATACCCATCCATCCATCCCATGGATGTCGGACAAATGCATTGACTTGCGCGTCCCCTCTCGTTTTTCCACGCCAGACCTACCTGACATATCATACGCGCTATGCTACGCTATAGCCAAAGCATCGGCAACGCCATGAATCCCGCAGCTGCACCGGAGTAGGCCAGCCCCGACAGACCAGCCGCAGCAGCAGCAGCACCGTTTCCAGTGGCGAGAGCTACACCCGATGAAGTCGAGTCCCCTCCACTCGCAGAAACCGAAGCCGAAGTCGAAGCCGACGTAGTGCTCGCAGCCCCCCTCCCAGTTCCAGTTCCACTTCCTGTTCCCTCCGTCGACTCAGACCCCGTCCCAGATTCCGTCGCAGTCGCGCTCTCAACCCCCTCCCCAAGCCCCGCCGTAATCGTAGCCGCAACAAACCCCCCCGCAAGCTCCTCCCCACTCAATGTAACCGTCGTACTGCTACTACTCTTCGGCACCTCCGTCATCCAATCCGTGTCCGTCGCAGTCCCAATATACTCCGTATCATACACGCCCACCGTAGCCGCACAGACGGCCTCCGTCGTGCCCGTAAAAGTACAGTCGAATTCGCCGAGCAGGTTGTAGATGCCGGTGGGCATGGGGCCGAAGTGGAGTGTCGAGGGGCCGACGGTGACGGTTATGGGGCTGGGGAAGCCGCATTCGTTGGAGTCGGAGTCGGATGGGCAGCCTATGGCGAGGGTTTTGATGTCGTTGGGGGACTAGGCGGGTGGTTAGCTGGGGCTGCGCTGGGCGGGACATAACGTACTTCGCCGATTACGGAGGCTACGAGGGCCTGCTGGTCAGCCATGGGGAGCAGGATTTGCGTGACGGTGGCAGATGAACTTGGACTCGGACTTTGCGCGGAGGCGAGCATGGCTATGCCGCTGGCAAGAGCCAGGTGTGTGAGGCGTGGCATTCTGAGAGGGTAGTGAGAGCTCCAGACGACTTTGGTGTTCTGTAGACGACACTCGCACGGCTAGAAGACTAACAGCGTATGCGAAAGGAAGAGGGAACGTGAAGAGCAAATAGAGAAGATTACTAGAGACTGAAGATGATGTACCCCTACCTTAATGAAATAACATGTTTGCTTCACTTGCTCGCCTAGCGCTGCATACACCGCCTGGTCCATGCTGGTATCGCATGGCAATCCATGGGGAATGAGCCAAGATTAAGAGATTTGCAGATGTTGCATTCCGAATGGTGAGGAAAGAGGAGTCTATGTGGTGCTATTGTTTGAAGTACACGCTCGGGGGCTTCTTAGATCAGGGGTGTTCCAGTCTAAGCTCGTTTAGGAAAGCATCGGCATAGGCCAGTCTCAACTAGAGCCGCTTGACCTTGAAGATGGCTAAGCTTTTATTGTCCTGCAGTCGAGTATTGATCAGGTACACACCCGTGAGTGACAGAAGGCAAGGACGTGACCTCGCACCTTCTACCACGTTACAGACTGAACAAACTAAAAGACAATCCTGAAGTGGTCACCTCCTCCTCCACCGCGCACATTGTTAAGGTAATAGACTGACCACGGTCGAGGTTCTGCAACAGCATCCTGAGACCATCACGTCGAGCTCACTAATTGCGTAAGTAGCAACACAAAATATATTTTCGCCTGCTAAACTCGCTCGCTAAAGCATGCTCTTTGACCTATGTATCAGCAGCAATCCAGTCTGCATTGACAGCTATCTGACACGTTTCGTCTCCAATCTCGCGCTCACGCCTGCGCTCTAGTGCTCCAAAACCTCTGTGCCATCGCCCTCTTCAATTGAATCAGAGGCAACCTCCTCATAGTCACGCTCAAGAGCAGCAAGATCTTCTCGAGCCTCTGAGAATTCACCCTCTTCCATACCCTCACCAACGTACCAGTGGACGAAGGCACGTTTGCTATACATGAGATCGAACTTGTGGCTGAGAGCTGACCAGGCTTCTGCAATGGCAGTGGTATTTGACAACATGCAGACAGCGCGGTTGACCTTGGCCAGATCACCGTTGGGCACCATCTGGGGTGGTTGGTAGCAAATACCAATCTTGAATCCTGTCGGGCACCAGTCGACGAATTGGATGGTACGCTTGGTCTTGAGGGAGGCGACGGCTGAGTGGACGTCCTTGGGGACGACGTCACCTCGGTACAGCAGGCAAGTGGCCATGTACTTGCCATTGCGGGGATCACACTTCACCATCTGGTTGTTAGGCTCGAAGCAAGCATTCGAAATCTCTTGGACGCTGTTCGATTCATGAGAAGCCTTGGCTGCGGAGACGACTGGTGCATAGGCGACCAGAGGGAAGTGGATTCGTGGGTATGGTACCAAGTTGGTCTGGAATTCGTTCAGATCGACGTTGAGGGAGCCATCAAATCGAAGAGAGGCGGTGATGGATGAAACGACTGAACGAAGTTAGTAAGAGTGGACTAGTAGTGGGTGAGATGCTTACCTTGAGCGATGAGTCTGTTCAAGTTCTCGTAGTTGGGTCGCTCGATACCGAGATTTCGTCGGCAGATGTCGTAGATGGCCTCGTTGTCGACCATGAAGGAGCAGTCAGAGTGCTCGAGGGTTGTGTGTGTGGTGAGGATGGAGTTGTATGGCTCGACCACCGATGTTGCAACTTGTGGGGCTGGGTAGACACAGAACTCCAGCTTGCACTTCTTGCCGTAGTCGACCGAGAGTCGTTCCATCAGCAGAGCTCCGAAACCCGAGCCTGTGCCACCACCAAAGGAGTGGAAGACGAGGAAACCTTGTAGACCGGAGCAACTATCTGCAACTCTTCTGACCTTGTCCAAGACTTGATCGATCAATTCTTTGCCGACAGTGTAGTGGCCGCGAGCATAGTTGTTGCTAGCGTCTTCCTTGCCAGTGATCATCTGGTCTGGGTGGAACAGGCTACGGTAGGTGCCAGTTCGGACCTCGTCGACAACGTTGGGCTCGAGATCGCAGTAGATGGTTCGTGGGACATATTTGCCGTTGCCTGCAATCTCTGATCAGTGTCTGCTTTGGCCGTAGTCAAGCAAGGGAATTACCAGTCTCGGAGAAGAAAGTGCTGAATCCCTGATCGGCTTGAGAGGCCTTGCGCTCTTCGGTGAGGTAGCCATCAGGCTGGATGCCGTGTTCAAGGCAGTATAGCTATGGTTGGTGTCAGCATCATCTTGGTTGACCGAGTCTTCGAGTGTGGCGGCACGTACCTCCCAGCAGGAGTTGGCGATCTGGCAGCCAGCTTGGCCAACTGTAAATTGTTAGTATTGCATCTGGCAGTAATGCAGCACGTCCATACCATTGAGCGAGATGACTTCTCTCATTTTGACTGTATGTCGATGAATTGACTGTTGGTAAAGCAGGAGAGAACGAACAGGTTGCAAGATCAATGTTGTAGTCGCAGGTCGGTGTGTTGACTGCAATGAGGGAAGTTTAGTATGTGGGTCGCGATAGCCAGTCGAACAGCGCGGTCTCTGGCTTGGCGGGACTGTTTACTAGTGGCGCGTCTAGTACAAGTAAACAGTCCCGCGTCGGACTTGATGTGCAGGAACGGAGGGATCAGCGCTGGATGCACTAGTAAATCACGTGTGACAATAAATAGTGGATCGGTGAACCCTTCCATGATTATCCGACACCGTGACTGGCAGCACCAGCAACTCAACGAGCGAGAAGTGCACCTTAGACCTAACTAAACATGTCTCGACTTATCAAGCATTAATGGGGATCCCTCCGCGGTAGCATACACTCCCGACGGCCTATGCAGAGGTGACCATGTCTAGATCACTGGTAGTGTTCATCCAACTCCTGATTCTGGCGGCAGCAAACGTTGAGAAGACTATATTTGTTGCTCCAGCAGCCGTCGCTGTATCACAAGACGCCGCCATAGACAATCTGCTCCTTGAACGTCTTCATCCAAATCGACTGACAGTTCGAACCTTCCTCAACGCCTCTTTCCCTACCAACGACAAGCCGCATGGAGAGAACACGTGGGCTTTGCTTGAAGGGTTGTCGCCGAATCAACGGTATGAGCTTCGAGTTTGCTGGCTAGCAACACAGCCGACCGCTTTCTCGCTCAACACGTATTCCATGACCGAAGCTTTCGAGACCGCCGAATTGATCACTTCCCTCACCACTTACTCTTATGCTCGACATGCTGAACTTTCCCAAGCCGATATTGATGCTCTGCAAGCAAAACACTTCAGCTCAACTAGCGGCGCAGATCAGTCAAGTCTGCTTTTCTTGCGCATTCAGGCCGCCGCAGATTATTTCAGCCTCAACGAGACCTTAATGGAGAGTGTTCCACCCGTTCATGTCGACTTGATCCTAGATCCCTATCTCCTCAACGTCTTCCCACAGTCATTGATACCAACAGCCGGCTATATCGCTGCCATCGCAGTGCTCTCTTGGTTCTTATCCGGCTGGACATATCGGCAGATGACGGTTTATGTTCGACGAAACCAAGAACGTCGTGCAGCGCAGCTGGCAAACAAGAAATCCAGATAGCTGACGAAGTCATCAACGGTCTCGATACTGATACCAACAACGTGGGAAACGCCAGCACTTTCTCTATTCAGCGCATGTCGAGGTAGCTGTCGCCCGCCGTGTAATCATCCATTAGGGAAAAGAGTGGGAATTCTTCGGCGTATGGCGGAAGACTGAAAGCATCCGTATCAGTAGACTGCCACGAATTGAGGAAGTCATCACCACGAGCAGTGCCGCCCGGAGTCAGACTAGGATCCAAGTTAGAAGGCAAAATACTAGTATCTTTAGCGGCCGAAGCAAGTGTGCCAGATGTTGTAAGTGTCGGACCTTTCTTGTTTGGCGAATCATCAAGTCTTTGTGTCCAAGATGTGTCCTGTGGATTGCCAGATTGTATTGTAGCCGAGCTCTCAATAGCCACTGCTTCTGCTGAACACTCCGCCACTGGCGGGAGTGCCGGCGCTTCTTTGTTGAGCAAGTCCCCAAAGATACTCTGTATACCTTGTCGACGTCTTTGCGTTTGTGCCTCATCTCGCCTCCGCACATGTTCCAAAGCTGCTTGTTGCAGATAGCTGGTGATCATGTAGTATCTCCTACCAGATGGATCGTATCTGGCAAGCTGACCAAGCACAACTTTAGCCTGTTCCAAGCTGCTTAGGAGTGGGAACGACTTGTCGTAATCGCCGAGCATGGCAAGACCGATAACCAAGGCGGAGACAAACAAGCTGTTCGTGACTATGAATGGCCGTTTGGGACATCCAGGAGTATGCACAAGATCTGAGGCGACCTCGACAGACCTCAAGGCAGCATCGATGCAAGCTTCTGAGAGCGTCGCTGTGTCGGCGTTCGCAGCCTTAGAGGGTGAAGTTGGCCTGGCGTCTCCATTGGCTTTCCCAATTTTCGAGGACACGTCGAAAATTAAAAATGGACGGGTCAGAAGGATAATGGACCAGTAATAAGAGCCTTTCAAATGTGCCAAACCAATGGCTTGCGGTAGACCCATGCTTGAGATCGCTGTCTCGCCTTCCACGAGGCCCTCGATGTCCAAACCTGCGTCAAGCGCCATGTTCCAGTCACGATACTGTGCTGATATGGCATTGACAAGTTGCACATCCACCTCGCGTCTGCAGTAAACTTCGTTCAAGATCCGTTCGAAGATGAAACAGATTCTTAGCATTGCAGAAGAGTGCAGTGCGCCCATTTCGAAATCTTCATAAACGTGGTCTTTGCTCTCCCAACCTACGTTTCCTCTGTCCACCTCACTCGTAGCGGGCGGACGTCCAAGACTGGCGGACATGAAGATGTCGAGCACTCTCAAACTCTTCCATACACGCTCTCTCGTCTGCCGCTCTCTGCTTTCGAACAAGGCAGAAATGTCATTTCGATGCAGACCCAGTGCGTAGGCAGCCCGTATGGCGATCCCGAGGAGCATGAAGGCACCATTTCGACGGCATGACGACAGTAAGAAGAACGTGATAAGCACGTATGACTGGACTGTCAAGACGGAGGGGTCATCCATGAAGCTTGATATAGCAAGCCCGCGGCCTCTACTGAAAAAGCGCTCAGAGAGATCGTCATCATCAGTACTCCGGTTCCGCGCACCGATAGCGAGGACAAGGTAGAATATTGCGTCTGTAGTAGGATTGTCTGCACTCTTGTCTTCTGTCCATGTAGCAAGATGTTGCATGATGTCTGCTTTATCGAACAAGTCAATAGCGCCAGACGCAGCCAGCATATAATGGTGTACCAAGTCCTGCGCTTCGGCTTTGGTGGGCTTCAGACTCACTGTGGAAGGTGTCCTGAAGTTGACTGTGTTTGGTATAGCTTCGATCATCGCATGTCGCATTGGATCTGTTGTAAGACCGCTATCTCCAATGGCTGTCCTTGCAAGTCGGCGGATGTTCTGCAAGAAAGCAAGGTTGCTGCTGTCACCAACAAAGATGAACTTGCCATGACCATCGCGAAGAAGGCGTGCTAGCTTTGGAACAGGGGCATGTGCCATAGTGGACCCGTAGGCCGATTCTGTAGCAGGAGTTTTGGGAGCACTTCTGCTGCCAGACAGAGTCAACAGAGACTCGATTGCAATCTCTGCATCGTTGGGCGAAGCTTCAGCCAAAGCTTCGCCTAGCTGGAGAGATCGCGATACATCAGACTCGGAGACGCTGGACTGTGTACGCACGGCACGACGCTGCCTGGGCAGGGTGTAGGTACATGCTGACTCTCGGTTGCGACGGCGGCAGAGCAAGCAAGGGTAAGTGCCATCGCATTTCTCCTTCCTACGTTTGCAGATGTCGCATGCTCTAACACTGGATGTTAGCACAGGGCCCTGATCGTCGAAGCACTTTGTCGGTAGAGTTCTGTCCAGCCAAGCCCCACTTACTTTGCTACTCGTTTCCTGTCTTCATCCTTTACTCGGGGACGCGGCATGCTTAGCTTGCATCGTACATAATCGACCGGAACGCATCCGATGCCGACGTTCACACGGGAGGTGGAAGTGACCTCGTGGCGGCTATCGTACTAGTGTATTCCGGATGAGTGAACAAGAAACAAAGCGCGTGGCGAAGTCGTGGAGTTGATAGGTCTCGCTCGGATCTGTACCATTTCAAGGGCAAGCACGATTTAGACGCTAATTCTTCGCCAAGCAATCCGGTTCCATTAGAAGGTGTGGATGCATGCCTAGTTGTTGTTTACTATCGAACCCTATAGTAGCTAAGCTCTCTTACCAAATGCGCCTCGCGGTCTATGCGCGACTTGCCTTTCTGAGATCGTCTAACCAAGGTCTTTCACTGCATGGTCGTGGCACTCAAAAGAACTGAGACTTATAGAGAGAAAAGACATGTTATTGACGGACGGATGCTAGAATTCACTGCTACACCAAACTGAATATGCAAAGCATGGCACAATCAGCTTGAAATGGCTCCGCTCCCTGCCAGCGCTGGGCCCGCGGGCTCCTTCGAGTCGTTTGGTGCCATGGCCATATCGTACTTAAGCTCATATTCAGCCTTGGGATCATCTTTTCGGGGGACAAATTCCACAACCAGCGAATCCTTAACCGCGAATACTGAGTCATCGTCGAGATACTTGCTGTCTTTATCGAAGATCTGGGTTGTGATTGGCTTGTAGCCATCAATCATCACAATCAGATGGATGTGGGCTGGTCGATATGGATGTCGATCGAGCAGCTTAAGGAGCTTGCCTGCTGGGCCATCAAACGGAATCGGATATGGTGTTGGTCGAATAGTGTAGAAAGCATATTCGCCATTCTCATCCGTGATGAACTTGCCTCTCAGGTTGTGGTCAACCTGATTCTCATCTTGCTGCTCATATAGACCATTTGTGGAGGCTTGCCAGACATCGACCGTGGCATTTGCGAGCGGTTTCTTGGACACTGCATCTGTCACCACGCCGTGCATGTATGTGACCTGACCATCGTCCGGGGTGTTGAATGTTATGGTCGCGCCCTTCTCTCTTGTCGGATGGTCATGTCTGAAGAATGGTCCGAGGATGGCCGATTGGGTGGCATAGTCTGCGGCTTCTGCGGCTTTCTTGTAAGTGATCTCGTCCACCAGTCTGTTGGAAAAGTTAGTCATGTTTCCACAGCAGAATCTGCGCAGTCTTACGATTCGAGACCAACAACATCACACACTAGCTGACCCTCGTTTCTTCGGTCGGTGCTCATCTGACCCGCCCAATTCATCAGAGCCACACCTTCCGACCACTCATCCACTGTCAACTCGATCTCTCGTGCAAAATCATGCAGATGTTTGATCATGCAGGTCATCACCTCTCGCATTCGGGGCGAGGTCTTGGGACCCGTTGCATTGATGACGGTTTCTGTGAACTTCGGGTCGAACCGATGTTGAGTTGACTGTTGCTCGCCGTTAGTAGCCATGGTGGGCGCGTCTGTCGATGTTCAGATCGTAGTGTTGGTGGCTTCGGACTCTGGGTCTTCAAGGAATTATGTCCACTATTTCTGGTTTGACAATACTCAGCGACGACTGTCTCGGTATTACTTATGAGCTGTCGCAGGTTGCATGTGCGCCGTGCGGGATAGTATATACCCTTCTCTACAAGCCTGGACCCGTACACTCGTTGTACCCCGCCTCCACATAGGCATCTTTGGAGAGCAATTCGGCTCCCGCAATTCCTTGCATCGGGTAACAGCACGGCAAGCTCAGGCCAATTGATCACGAGATAAATGCAATTCTCCATGCTTCTGGCGGTCGTAATTCCGGCTCCACGTGGTAGTGTCTTTGCCGAACAAAGTAGAAAACCATGGCTTGGCGCGTTCGCCCCCGTTCGTGCTTGGTCAGAACAACCGTCGTCGCGCGCCGCTTCGCACTTGTCGTTCTTCCGAAGGACCAACATATCGTTTGTCAGCGCCATCGCATGACATCCGCAGACACGGTCGGCAGCTCAAACTTTGCAACGACTGCGGTGGTGGATGAGCTCCGCCGCCTCGCTTGTGCGAGGGGAACTTTAAGAGGAAGTTGGCCTCTTGAAGCAGCCATCGCGCGTCACTCTTCAGAGAGTACCATCTTTTCGACCATCACAGATTTCTTAATGCTACAGCACCTGCTCATTCGGCTGGCGTGTCACCTATCAGTACGACACTTCGCCGTAGGAAATAGCTCCCCCAAGACCATCGCACTCGCTTGACGATTTGGGGATGTGAACACTGACTCGGATCAGTTTCTGAAACCATACAGGCATGACGAGCATTGGCTGAGAAACAAATGCCAGCATTATGGCCAACCTGTTCCACCAATTGATCGGTGTCCCAAATCGTCCTTTGTTCCTCACTCTTCGTCCGTTGCTATCAATTTTTGCTTATTATGCTTTAGGAAGTTTCAAGATGATAGCTTCGAGGTATCACTAATGCTTCCAAATACGCGAAGGCAACTCGCAGGCAGCCCTTGATTCCAGTTTCCAGGTTTGCGCACACGGTCACGGCATGTACACAGCATAAGCGACGCAGTAGGTGCAGGCCGCGACTTCGGCTAGACAGCAACATAACCTGGAAACACGTGTCTAAGCCATAACCCTACATTGTGAGAGTCATAGCCAATAGCAGTATGTTTTCAGACTCTCACAATGTCTGATTATCGATAACACGGTTGCCAATCTATCTTCCGATCTCAGTCGGTACCGAAATGAAGCTTGAAAGCGACGTCCCAGCTACCGGTTCTGGTCTACACGTTATGCATGTATCCGTTCATGTATGACAGATCCACGTCGTGTCACCGGTAAGTTACCATTGAGATGTACAATGGCGTTATTGTCAGTTTTCGACAGCCATAAACACCATGGACCCCCAGATGCGTTCCAGGAGATGTTCAGCTATGCTCGCACAGGCCGAAAGAGTCGCTGAAGCGCGTTCGAACCTGCTCTCTAATATACCGCTGTTTCCATGACATCTGAGCTTAACAGAATAGAGGACGGTCCACGCCAAACATGCAACAGGTTTCCCATGGATCGAGCCAGACACCACAACATCTTCAGTTGATTTCGGCAAGGACTCTATTCGCGGCACGACCAACGGGACCGCCGTCATCGCCTCCGCCAACCTCCCCGTTACCTCCGTTACCAGAAACTGCTTCTCATGGAGAAGAGAGAGCCCTAACGTCGTTCAGTGAGGCTCTTGGGGGTGGTCACCCTGCTCGCCCTCCTCGACCAACGACATCTTTGCCAAATCTCAAACCTCGGACTATCACATCCCCTGAAATCTACAGGCGGCAGAGAAATACAGAACTCGCGGCACAAGTCAAGTTCTCTCCAAGTCAGCAATCATGTCCAGTCGAGAGTCCTTCGAAACAATTGCCGCAAAAGACCCCTGAGCATCGAAACTCAATCAGGTTGCTCACACCGACGCCTCAATCATCCTCAACCTTCTCAGAGGATGTCTTGTCCGCCCTCCCGAAGCTGTTCCAGCGATCACCCCGACACTGCCTCAACACAACTGTCGGATCACCCCTGGGTAGCGCAAACGGAACCGACCGCCTGAAAGCATGGCAAGTCTACCACAGGTCGCCCATCAAATCTTCTTCCAGGTCCAAGAAGCGAAAGACGGACACAAAGAAACCTATAGCAAGAACAGCGCTGTTCATACCCAGGACGCCACCGGATCAGCCCGATAGGATTGGCATACACTATCCTCCGAACCACGGCCCCTTATCAGGGACTAGTCAATCATGCTATGAGGCTCAAAGCAGGAACACCTCATTCGGTACCCTGTCTCCTCAACGACGGCCATCAAAGAGCGCACTGACAGGTTCACCTTCCAAAAGTCCACCTTCCCCCTCACACAAAAGGACGCAAGCAGTCACTGCGTTTGCGTTTGACTTCGGGAAGTATTATGGAAGTCCTCCATCAGCTTCGCACAGTTCGTCAACCGACAATTTGACGTCGTTACCCAAATTGCCCTCGTCGTCGGATGTACATTTCCCTGTCCTCGGACATGGATCTTCTGCCAAGGGCTACCTGTGCCCTCATGTCATTAGTGAATCCGAGAAAAGAACATCCGAAGAAGCCATTGCCTTTGCATCCATTCCATATGCGCACACTATCCACACCACAGGCCCACAACCAAAGACCGAGCCCGACCTACTCAACGCCAATAGTGTAATTCAACCTCCACCCTGCCCTTATGACCCAGAGAGACACCCGCACCCGCCACGCAACAGTTCTCGGCGGATGAATCGTCGTCCAGCAGATCTTGAAATTGGAGTGGAAGAAGAAGAAAGAGAGCCTACTGAAGAGGAGATCAAGAAGGCGAAGAGGAAGAGGCTTCTTTGGATCATAGCTACCATCTCACTTGTGCTGACAGCAACGGTGGGTATACTTAGTGGGATAATCTCGAGATTGACGAACCTTGGACACACGAACGCTTCGTGACAGCAATACATCCAATCATCATAGGTCAATGAGTAGCTCGAATGGCAACGGTCAAGTAAGCTTGCTTCTACCCAAGCACACATGTCGACCTCACAATCAACCCTGAGCCAGGTTCTTTCGCATCAGCCAGTCGTATGCATCGTCTGTTACTAGTTGCATGCAATGCATTGCCACGTCCCCGCGCAGCTGCAACTTGCCAAAAACACAAACACTTGCTCAAATCACTTGACATGTCGCACTTGCTTGCACAAAGTCCTCTCCAGAATGCGCTTGTTGCTCGTCAGCTCAGAGGACCTTGCAATCGTTAACATCCCGTCTACTGTTCAATACTCACGGCCTAAAAAGTTTACCGCGTCAATTCGTCATGAATGTCATCCACGAGTACCTAAGGGGACGGTCAGAGGCATTCGTCAAGTTGGAAGAAGTGAGAAGGCTGGTGAGTAAGGTCACACACCACCACACGCATAGTACTAATCCGCGACGCAGGGATGGAGTAACCCTCACGGCGACACCCATTTCCAGCAACAGCGAAAGCGCGCAGACACGGCCACCGCGGACGAGCGACGACTCTTCTTCAACATGATGCGGCAGATCGGCGAAGAAATGCAAGCAGCTACATCCGCCATTCGTATACAGGCAGAAAGGCCTCTAGTCCTGGACGTGTGCGCCGCGCCGGGCGGTTTCGTCAGCATCGCATTGGACCATAACCCGACCGCAGTGGTTTATGCCATGACACTGCCCAAACAGCTCGGCGGACACCCCCTCCTGATCAGCCATGGAAACCGCAACCCTCAAGTCAATGTGCGATTCCTCGATATCACAAAGCTCGGTTTGGAATACGGCCTCAGGCTGGAAGAACTGGAGCGCGATATGAGTGCCGAACAGCCATATCCGAACCTGCAGTGTGACTTAGTCTTCTGCGACGGCCAGATACTACGAACGAACGAGGCACATCGCGATCCAAGTCGAGAGAAACACGCGGCCACGCGATTGACATGCAGCCAACTGATCCTTGCCATGAACAGAATGAAGCAGGGAGGCACTTTGATCATGTTACTCCACAAAGCTGAAGCTTGGAACACCATGGAGCTGCTGGTGATGTTTGCCGAGTTCTCGGACTTACAGGTCTTCAAGCCTTTCAAGAAGCACGCTACGAGGAGCTCGTTCTATCTCGTGGCGCGTAATGTCCAGCCGGGATGTGCTGCGGCTCGTCTGGCTGTCGAGAAGTGGAAGCTTAGCTGGAGATATGCGAGTATTGGTCCAGGGCCATCGGCGTCGCCAACAGAGAACGCAGACGGCAAGGAGCAAGAGGCTGTGAGCAGGGTTCTGCAGACGTTCGGGGAACAGTTCGTGCAACTGCTCGACCCTATCTGGGACATACAAAGAGCTGCCATTGAGAGGGCTCCATGGTTCAAAGCAAGCACAATAAAGTCCGAACTCTCAACATGATCGTCACAATCATCGGCTCGACCAACCCGCACGCCATGTCTAGAAGGTCAAGCTGACAGGGTACAATCGATTACATGTACCGCTAATTGTTCGCAATATGGTTCAAAATGCTCCGCTTTGTCAAGTGGTGTGGAAGGCATCAGGCTGTTATGATAGTCTTTGTATAACATTGAACGAGAATTGTCTAGTTGGCTCGGAGGTCAGAAGTTAGCATAGACTCTGCGCCAGACAAGGCTTTGAGTGAATGAAAGTGACCGATAGACGTCCTAGACATTGGGCAGATGATTTCACTTCTGGTTCAACGACGACCTTAAAAGTTTGCTTCGCGGAATTTTTCTCAATCGACACTCTTCGTTTGCTTTCACTCACGCCTGTAGCCGTTCCGATCCCTTCGCCGAAACCATTCCATATAATACCGTAGCGTGGAAATCTCACATCAATTGCCATCACAATCTTGGTACACCGTTAGGGGAAGATGGTGTACTGGTTGGTGTTTGGGATCCATGGACATTGGTCAGTATTCTTCCTAACCGCCATCCCCACCATATCCTCAGTGATGAAAACCTTCTCAGAAACAAAACCGCTCGGCTTGACCGAGTACAGTCTGCGGGACCAGGGTTACCTTAAAGGGCCCTGGATAATGTTGAGAAAATTGGGTTCCTGAGAGAAGAATAGACACGACGCGGAATGACACAATAGGCCTATTGTGACGATGATGGCTGATAGAGATTGCAGATACTGTGCGTTTGCTTTTTTGGGGTCGTGCGCTGGATTCATTTGGTTTCGGCTCAGGCAACATACGTCTTCAGGCCTATGTCCTCCATACAATCATGACTGCCAGTTAGACCCTCATCCGTACTTCTTCAACAGACCACTCAGAATACTGATAGCCCCAGATTTATACCCACCTCCAAATATCGAATAATGATTCAAATGATGATAAGCTTCATAGAGCTTGACACGGTCCTCATACTCCTCTGCCGGTTCCGTCTTCGGACAAGTAGCATGATACTCCTTCCAAAACGATCCTGAAAAGCCACCAAACATGTTCATGATGCCATGGTCATACTCATTGTGTCCAAAGCACACGCTCGGGTCGAAAACCACATCCTCTACTGCACCCTTCTCGTTGGGATCCTCTGAGCGTCCGACAAAAGACGCTTTCCCCTTGTTGCCGCTCCACAGATCACCATGGCACACCACAGGCTGAACACCCTGTTGCCGACCAAGATGGCCTTCTCCAAGCAACCTCGGCACGACCTTCTCACAGACATCCTCGATCAGGCTCCGCAACTTCTTGTCGGTCCCATTGTTCTTCTCGGCACACTTCAAGATATGCATCAACCTGTTCTGAGCGAAGAAGTCTGCCCAGCTGCTCTTCCACGAATTGTCCTGCATTGTATCACCGCAACACGTCGGAACAGGGAACCCAAAGCCTTTACCTTTAAACTCATCAGGTACAGATGTAGTATGCAACTTCGCCAGTTTCTGCGCCAGCGTCATCCCGCTACCTTTTCCGCCGCTTGAGGTCCGAGAGGACATATCAAGGAATTCAGTCGCAAGAAAATGCCCTCCTGATTCTAACTCACCCCATGCAAAAGACCTCGGGGAAAGTGATGGGACTGCCGAGTTGATGGCATTGAGGCTGGCATGTTCGCCTTCGAACATGGTCGCTGCACCTTTTGAGTTGGAGGTCTTTACGAACGCTGATGTGGTGTCTGTTGTGATACGATAGGTTGAGGCGAAGCCCGAGCCCCCGTGGCTTGCGGCCTTGGCTTGCGAGGCATCGATGGAGAGGGCACGCAGAATGGCAGGGTCTATTGAGGGTGGCATATTGGCAAATTTCCTAGTACACACAGAATAACGCCGTGCGAATTCGCAGTGGTGCAAGAAAGCACTGATACGGAGACATCAATTGTGTACTGGGAGAACGGCCTTGATGTGACGTCAAAGAGAGGATTTCCGATGCCGAAGCTTGGTCTTGGCACCTTCATGGTCGTGGCATTGTCTGACACCTAAGGGAAGGACACTCACTGTACTTAATAGGGGAGTAAAGCATTGCAATCAAAAACTTCAAATACTGCACCGTCACCATCATCTTCGTGGTTATTCCTTCTCCAAGACTGTCCTTGGCCAGATGCAAACACTTTGAAGTTCGAATGACTAAGTCAGCAGCATTGCTCGTATGTTCTGCCCTCCGCTAGGATTTCTCACACAGGCTATGGATGTTATACAGCGACACTTCAGCACGGTTGACTTGAAGATGAGCACAGAGGCCAGCTGTATTCGAATCTGCCGGTGTTGAAGCTAAGTCGCGCCCCATTGCGAGCAACCACCATCCAGATATTTCCAACATCATCGTGGCTCAGCGCGAGAGTTGCTTTGCAATGAGTTCGGTTCGCGAAGCGAGGAAGTGAGAACAGGGCAAGTAAGTCTTCTTGGCCTGATGGCATTTGTGCTCTCACCCAACGAAGAGGTGAAGCAAAAAGCCATACTCAGCTAGACACCAACAGCGAAAGAACATAGCTGTTGCACTGGGGTTGTCGACAGACCGTTCGCCAAGACTGCGCTGTTTAGCCTTCCAGAACCCCGTAGCAGCCCCTGATATCGAGAACGTCATGAAGTGAGCCGCAACCGCCTATCATTCCACCACCACTTTAGCAAAGGTAATCCCAACATGTAGTCCTGAACCTCTCTCTACAGCCTCCCCAACCGTAGTCCCTCTTCTAGCACCACACCACACCACACAACACAACCGACCCATCCCCCAACCCATGTTCAAACTCCTCCCCCGCTCCACCATCCGCTCCATCTCCCTCTTCTCCGGCCTCCTAAGCGGCACCACAAAAATGGAGCCCCAACCCCTCTCTGTCCGCTCTTACGCCCCCACAAATCCAACCCGCCCCTTCCCATACACACAAGCAGACATGACACCCACCGACCCCGGCAACGACGCCTCATTCTACGCCCCACCCCGTTTCGTAACGCACATCGACGACAACGCAATCGTGAATCTAAAGCGATACTACGACGACAACCTGCCCGAGAAGGGCACGATCCTAGACTTCTGCAGCAGCTGGATAAGTCACTACCCGCCGCGTATCCACGATGCGGTGGCGAGGAGCGAGGTAGTCGTGCTGGGCACGGGTATGAACGAGGCTGAACTCGCGCGGAACCCCGTCTTCGCGCCTGGCAAGGACGCGGATGTGGCAGCGAGGGATCGGAGGTGGTGGCTCCAGGATCTCAACGTGGACCCGGACGTGCAGTTTCCGAAATTAGGAGGTCAGAAGGTCAAGCTCGACGCAAGCACGTGCGTGGTTAGTATCGATTACCTCACGAAGCCAGTCGAAGTGCTCTCTAGTATTCGGCAGCAAACGAACCAGGGCGGGAAAGTGCATCTCGCGATTTCAAACCGGTGTTTCCCGACGAAAGTGGTGGGACGGTGGCTGGAAGTGAACGAGAAGCAGCGGTTGGAGATGGTGGGCGATTATCTGCATTATGCTGGATGGAGGGATATTGAGATTGTGGATGTCGTGAATGGTGGCTTTTTAAGTGATCCATTATGGGTGGTGAGGGCAACGAAGACGTAACCCCCGCGTCGACCGAGATATAGCAGGGTAGGTCTTGGCGAGGTGGCGAGCCTCGAGAGATATGCAGAGGCAGGTCTGGTTTGGTCACAGACACAACACGTTTGTCGCGTCCATGTCCTCATCATACCAAACTCATGTATGAAAGCCCTCCCGATCCTCTTCCACCAACCGACACAACCACAGTCACCTAAATTATCGAGCCACTAGTATACCAGCAAAAGAAACCAATTGAGTAAGTAACCGGTACCGGTCTTCTTGTTCTCTCTACAACATAGACAAGAGCCCCACATTACCGGCTCTGGCTCTTGTAAAAGGTCTACACGTGTGTGACAAATTCACAAAGACCTCTATGAGGCGCCACTCGAGAGCTCTGCCGACGTAGACGATGTTTATGGGGTCTAAGTCTGGATTTCTTCTACATGTGTCGCTCACATGGCCCGGGAAATAACGCTTTTTGAGTCTGATCTCTTTTTGCAGGTCTGACTGACGGCGGCACCCGGATGGCGGTTGGCAGATGCATCATCCGTGCGTGATCTGCTGATTCGAAGTTGTTCGGCTCATCAACAATTACGAAATCACGCTTTTGGGCAAGGGTTGCCGCTAGCCATGGATTGGGAGACACGACCTTCAGTAAGGGAGGGACGGCTCAGATTATGTTTATTGTGCAGGATTGGGACTCGGATTAGGGGCACATCATATACGTAAAGGGAAGTTATTTTCAGTGGCTGTTATCTGCAACCAGATCGGGAATATTCGAAGTCTATCACACGTCGTCGTATCTCATAGAGATATCATCTTTTTCCTCAGCAGAGGGTTCCAAGCTTGTCTAAGGTTGCGATGTAGGATAATCTCCACAGAGCTGAAATACCGGTGATAGATGCCCATGCGAACCTCGCTCGGGAGGTTACCCCAAGGCATGGTCATAATGAGATATTTTTCTAGGACGGGTGCTGCTAGGAGAAAAGAAGGCTTGTGTCGGGTTTTAGGAGATGTCCAACAAAGCGACAGATCATCTATGGTATGTGCATGATCAGGTCCGCACGTGACCAAGGGGTGCGTAATAATAAATATCAGCAGCGGAATACCATGAGAGACATGTAAACGTGGTGAATATGATAGGTATATGGTATGTCTTATTATGGACCTGCTCAGCTGTGATTCAGGTATTGGTGCCGGGTGTGGCATTTTCTAAACTTTCAGCAAACGAACTCCCTAGAGTCCGTTATTTCTTCCCTCTCAAAGTCTGCCCCTCTCCCAAGAACTTCGGCTTCTTCTCATCGTCAGCAATTGGCTCACCATTCTCGTCCTTCTTCCTCATTGGTTTGATCTCGTATCCAAAGAACAGCTTGCCAGGCGGTAATCTCAAGGGCTGTGGTCCATTCGTCCTCCTCACCGGTGGCGGCTGTTGTTCGTTGGTGGATTGTCCTTGGACTGGCGTTGATGCTTTGAGTGGTGTACCGGCCGAAGATCCCTTCCCCTTATTCTGCTTCAGCTTGTTGCCTGTCCCCAAGAAATGACTCGACACAACCTTGGCGCCATCTGCTGCTGTATTTGATTGTGGTGCTATACTCCCATAATTTATTGACTGTGCCATGCTTCCCTGTGGATGTAAAGCTCCTCCATGTGCTATGCCCGCGGCAGTCCTCGGTGTACTCGTCCCACTCGTTCTTTCTGGTGGCTTGTAGCCTAGCGGCGTGGCAAAGTCTACCTCAAGATCCGTCTCCATGGTCACAATAGCGTGCCGATCATTCTCTGGCTTTATCTCGAGGACTTTGATATCATATGTCTCGTCATTGTAGTGAAACTGGAATATGTCGTTCTTCGTTAGGCATGAGAAGTTTCTAAATGCGTTCTCCAAGACGGCTCGTGGGTCGGAGATGTCAAGGAAGGAGGGTGATTGTGGTTGCAGTTTGATGAACTTTCCCGGTGGCAGATCTGTGGGTTTGACCTGAATAAGGTCGCCGGGCTCAAGGGAAAGGCATGTCATGAGCCATTGTGGTAGGTATACTCTTCCCTCTTCTGCGACGAACTCCAGAACACCAGCGTGACCCGTCTTCCCTTCCGCTCCATTGGTCAGCTCAAAGAGCATGGGATATGAAATGTGTAGTCTTGTGAGTTTCTCCAGTGCACTGGCCGGGAGGAAGATCTTGCCGCCATAATTTGCATGTTGTCGATCGGGACCGGACATCATAACGACGGGATAGCACCGGTAGTACTCGTCGAATCGTCGCATGGACATACCGACAGGTGGGCGCCGAGAGCCGAAGCCCATGTCTGAGTAGAATGACATCTCTCGAGTCAGAAAATGTATTAGAGTGTGGAAATCGGAGACTGGGTGGTTGTGTCGGGTAACTTCGAATAGTGATCTCAAGATCTCATTGGTTTCGTGGAAGGCGCAGAGAAAGTCATTCGCAGCTCGGTGAACTCGTCCCAGACGTAGGGTAAGCGGCGCGAAGTGTGAAGTGCGAGTGATAAAGCACTGTAGTAGGCAGGACTTGACAATGAAGTACTCGGATAATGCCCTTTTCGCCTCGATGACAAGGCATCAACACAATGACGTCTGGCGGAATTCACGCGTAGCGCGTCGTAGCGCAAACGTAACAAACTTTCAAGGTCACCAGCATGAGCACGAGCATTGAATCCGAGAGGTCCTACGGAGAGCCACTGGCAATCAAGCACCGTCCGGAGACCATCTGACTGCATCGTACTTGATATTCCACAGCCATGCAATCAGCAAAGCGTTCAGCGGAAGACTTCGCCCGTGTCAACCACGACAGCTACGGAAATGGCCAACCGTCAAAGAAAGCTCGCTTCGACCTGCGCAACCCCTCAGCTCTAGCTCCCGATGCACTGGAAGAAGATGCGACACTTGACGCAGATGTGATTGGGGCTCGAGGCCAACAGGTCAAGCGGGGCGCAGTGAATGTGGACGGCTACGACTCGGATTCGGATAACGAGAACTTCGATGCCCGCGCTGCGGCAAAGGCAAAGGCGACGGAGGATGATGAGAAATCAAAGGACGAAGACGAAGGTGATATGTTCGCTGATCTCGAGGAAGACTTCAAGGACGGTGACGATTCGGAAGGGGACGCTGATCGACGTGGTGAGGGAAGGAAGAAAGATGTGCGTTTTCTGGACGAGGATGAGATCGAGGGACAGGTCAAAAACAGCAAGAGCGGTGGGCACGTAAGTGCTGATTTCGCCTTGAACGGAAAGGGAAAGGCTCAAGACCAGGAGCAGGAAAGCAGCAGTGACAGTGAAGTTGCTGATGAGGAAAGAACAGAGACTGGTGCCTTAGATGAAGAGCTAGGAGCTGGTAGTAAGAAAATGCATGCCCCGAAATTAGATGCATTCAATATGCGCGAAGAGAATGAAGAGGGAAAATTCGATGAGTCAGGCAACTACGTGCGGAAGGCGGCTGATCCAGATGCCAAGCATGACCTTTGGCTCGAAGGCATATCTAAAAAGGAGATGAAAAAGGCCAGTGAAGCTCACGAGCGGAGGGAAAAGGAGAGACGATTGAAAGCCATCGAAGACGATGCTAAGAGCGATGGTCAAATATTAGCTATGCTGATACCCCGGTTGCAGCCTTCCGAGACTGTTCTCGAAGCTTTGGCAAGACTAAACGAAGGCAAGACGAAGAAGCCGAAATGGCAGAACAAGAAGAAGCGGAAAGACAGTGTCAACGACAATGACGAAGAGGTGAAAGACGAAAATGAGGACGAGAGATCGAAAGCAATTGAAGCTATTACTGAAGCCGCCGACCTTCTGCTCGCCAGAGGTCAGCCAGAGGTCTATGATGCAGAGAAAGAGCTGCTCGCCCGACAGTACAAGAAGGCCACCGGCGAAGAGTGGATAGAAGCACAAGCCGCTCATTCTGAGGAGATCGTCAAGGACACTGAGAGCTCTCAATGGCAATACCGCTGGTCTGACGCCAGAGATGGAGGCGGTATTCATGGTCCATACGATGCAAACACTATGAAGGCCTGGTCTGATGCCGGATATTTCGGCGAAGGTGTGGAGTTTCGAAAAATTGACGACAGTGAGTGGACTCGTGTTCCTGAATTCGTATGATCTGCTGCCGTGGCATTCAAACCGTGGAGAGGGACACGGAACAGACGAATATTGAGCTGACTTCAGATACTCGTATAATATTCTGGTGGTCGAATATGAGGGTATGGGTACTCTCTGGTTGATATGGATAGTGACCTGGTATGGGTCATATGTTTTCACCGAAATGGCAAAGTTACACGCCTTCTATGCGTGGAACATATCTTTCAGGACAGAACCGCGATCATGACCAGAGTCTTTGTACCGGAACGTCAAAACCCGCCAGTTGAGCTCTCGTCGCCAAAAGAGACCGTATCCAAGGAGTGACTGGTGTGTTCGTGCACATAAGGCACCAGAGTTCTGCATTCGATTGATGAGAACACACGCTCTGAATCGAGAGTGCACCATGGCCATTGCGCAGCATACACAAGGCTCATGTGTAATGTAGATGTCGAGATTGCTGCAGAGGTAGCCCTCTGCACGAGGAGCAGTATGGCGAGGCGGATAACCCGGGAACTTAGAATCGGCATCTTCACCAAAGAGCGTATGGTCGAGATAGTATTGCTCAGTAGCACTGACAGCTTGACCAGGTAGGCCTTCTGAACAGGTAGCAGCGAACTTCTGATGGGAGCCTGCGGCCAGTCTTCGACGCAACTCCTTGTTGGCGACCATGGAGATGACCCGCATGAGAGCGTGCCATTCTGGTCGTCCACCAGTGTCATCATTGGGGTCTGGTTTCCCTACAGGGTGGTACCGGGCGTCACCAGCAGCAGCAATCACCTGCTGCGTGACTGGGTCAACGACGACAGCGCCGACGCCGAGACCACGACCACTAGTCGATGCTTCTTCTGCAACAAGTTGTGCAAGGGTGATGAAGTTGTCTGTTTGAACAGTTTCCAGCTCCATTCTAGTCTTTCGCAGAAGGTGCAGTGGTGGTGCATCTTGCAACAGTTGAGCCGCGGGATTGTAGATGCATGGCCAGTGTCTCTCGGTCCAGTCTTTAGCTTGGGTCTCATTTAGCGGTGCATGCAAAGGCACAGGGATTGGAAAGCAGCGAGGAACGTGGTCATAGTCTGCCAACGTTGGGTCCTGGTCCATGGCTTCCTTGATGGCGGCCATTATGGCATCGGCCAGATCTTGAGGAGCGACTTGGATGAGGAAAACACATGGCTTATTTGGCTGAGTGACGACGACTCGTCTCATCAGCAGATCTTGAGGTAGGTGTGGTTGATGAATGACTCGTCGCAGATGGTGAAGTTGAGGTTGCTTGGGCGCTTCCTGCAGCACAGGTTTGACAATTCTACTGAGATCAGTGACAAACTCGTCGTTCAAAGGTGAAAACTCACCCGAGTGCTTTGGAGGCGAGCTTCGCTGGCATCTCAAAGACCAATGCTTCAACTGCGTCGCCTCGTCAATACTGTTCCGTTTTATTTCCAACCATTTCACTCACCATATTGGTCATTGGCTCTTGTCTCGTGCAGTGTTTTGAGAGGTTCAAGACGCTCTGGACGCTCTGGATAGTTATCCATGGTCGCTGTCTTGGGTGGCTCTGAGCATTGCAGCATGGAGGAGAAAGAGAGAAGTTTCGTGAGATAGGAGAATCGGGCGATCAGCCATGAGGGAAGGCACAACCGCATTGAGTTGAAGAGGAAGGAAGATACCTTCCTTGTGAGGGTGAACAACATGCTGCCTGCTGTCTCGCTTTACGTATGCGATTGTCACTGCCTCAATCACCACTTCACACCGTTGTCACTTTATCCTTTCAGTTTGCAAAATGTTTTGGTAGCACAACGCGGCCTTTGTCTGCTCATCTTGTGGCAAACTTGAATCACAAGCGGCCCTTCGTGCAGTGCCAATCTGGCCATGCGAAGGTAATTATAGTGTTTTGCTCTGCTGCAGCTCTTGTGCCGGAGATATGCAATACATCAAACAGATCGTTGCTCATGCGCTTAGCGAACAAACGAGGACAAACATCAGCACTCTGTCTCAGCGTCTAATATCTTCACTGTAAGCTCAAGCAGCTGTGGTCTGGAGTGAAATGCCTCAACCACACTGGTCATTACAGCATACGAGTCAGTGATATTCACTGCCTAAATCTTTTGTGAGCGCGCTAGTCGATAAGATAGTGCAGAAGGTCCACAGACCATGTCGCGTCACGCGTTAAGTGGCAGCACAAAGGATAGAGAAGACATGAATAGTCAATCTTCTCCTTGTGATACTGACGAATGAATCGTGAATCGAATGTCGGCATGGTGGCATCTCGTCGCAGTCTTAACATCAACGTACTGCAATTAGAATTATTGAAAGATGTGAGTCGACGCCGGCGAGGTCCGGCGAGCAACGGTGAGCACACGCTAACGGGATTGCGTTACTAGTCTCTGGAGGCCACCATCCTTGTAACTACACGCGAACCCAAGGCACCAGGCAGTCCACTTCAGAACCGCGCCAACCCTACGGAGCTCTACACCTGTCGCGACACTAGTCAACAGGACAATTCGAACGATGTCCAACCCATTGTCTCATTCTTACCCAGTACCGTACCGGAGACTATCGAGCGATCCGTCGCGGAGACGGAGAAGGTAGCAGAAGGCGCGCCCATGGCGCCAGAAAGAGGCGCGCAATCCCAAGCCAGCGACAATGCGACGCAGGAGATCTCCCAGTCTGCGCTTGAACTTGTCAGGAGCAGGAGCGAGCAGATCTCACTAGAACATGATGCGCGGGCGTTGGACGACGAACCTGAGGCTGGGGACACATTAGAGGATACACCACAAGAAGGAGACTCTAACTTCCTTGACATTGTTTCGAGCTTCACAGGGCCGCCGGTCGAGCAGGAATCGGTTCCCCTGAATCTCTCTCCTTCACAATCGCAGCCTCCATTGACCCAATTCCCAGAGTCACAACGATTTAAAACACCTGCCACAGCTGGAAAGAAGAGAGACTACAACGGCAACGTGGTAGACACCCCGAAGGTGTCTCGTAATCCGTTCGCAAGAGATGGCCAACAAACTCCAGCACACGGCCTAGGGTTGAGTCAGGCGTTCGCTCAAACACAAGCTGCTTCCTCTCCGTTCGTCAATGTGGTGACCTCTGTTCTGAGGTCTGACAGACCTTCACCAAGTCTGGAAGTCGAAAAGCACGTCGTGCATCTGCCCACCTCTTCACCACTCCACCCACTGTCTGAATTCAAGCGAGCTGCCACCGAGCCAGCTGATCGATACGTACCCGCCGGCCACTCTCAACTTCTCCGAACAGGCAGTGTGGACGGGTTGGATCCCGATGCCGATCCGAATACTGCTACACAGGTAATCGACTATGATGGCTTTGAATCTGGCGCTAGCACTTTAGACAGACAAAGAAGGGCCAGATTAAGAGAGGCCAGAGCTAGAGAGCAGCTCAAAACTGTCTCCTCTCCCATATCTCCCGATATGCACAACCCCCCGCCAGAAAGAAGAGCAGAACCGGAGAGGCTTGCCAGAACTCGTAGTACAAGCACGGACAGCTTACCAAGCAGTCCACCAGCAGTAAATCATACCGAAGAAGGCTGCGAGGGTGACCATGGGGTTGAGAATGTGCCAACCCATGTTGTGGCCGAAGATAACACTGAGCTACTCCAGTCCGAGGCCAGGGGGCGGACCCGGACTTCTCAGATGCCTGGCGAACATGGGAAGGCCCCTGCAACTGTTATACCTGACACGACCAAGAGACACGGGAAGATGGTAGCTCAATCCTTTCCTCCTACGCAACCGAGTCCTACTGCACGTCAGACAAGGTCTAGTAGGACCATCACCAACCAAAAGCTTGTCAGCTCTGGGCCGGTCCGAGTCGCTAATTCTCAGCGATCGGCTCGATCTACACAAGATTCAACCAGGAGGTTCCCAGGCACGAGTTCGGCTGATTCTATAGAGATGGTGCCGGCCTCTCCCGAGGGCGAGCTTGTTGCTACAGAGCCTTCCTACACTCCTCGACTGCAGACGTCGGGGTCCCAGAGAGCGTCACATGAGGACGAGATCGACGTCCAAGCCGACGGCAGAGATCAGATTTCAGCTCATGAGCAACGAAGTCGTGATGGGCCGCCTACCTCTACTGTCCCAGAAACGAGCTCTGGTCGCGGCCAGTCAGATGTGCAGCGGTACAGCACGTATGCGACCGCGCCAGACAACCAAGCAAGCAATCCTAAATCACCGTCACCCGGCCTGAGCCGTCAGCCAGTTCTGCCACCTCTGGATCGGAAGCGCAAACGCATGGAGGATATATCTCAGGACGATGTGGTACCCCAAGGCACGCAGTCGAGTAGCTTTGACGCTGACAAAGTGCTTGACATAGATGAAAATCCAGATGTTGCACAGGCGCTTGCATCGACACAAGATGAAGATCCTATCGTGCCTCGAAAAAGACCAAGAACCAACTATGGAAGCGGCGTGTCGCCGCTTGAGATCGAAGAGACGCGGTCGCCGAGCAATGGCATCAATGCGAATATCGGTCGCAGAGTCAGTATTAGAAATACTGAACTCGCCGGCGAGGATGGTGAGAACAACGCGCCACAGAACCATGATGACGATCTTCCTGAGCTGCAAGCGAAAGAAGCTGTAGCAAAAACGCCAACAAAGTTGCCCCGGAAAAGGTCAGCCTGGGATATGAACGACTCACCAAAGCCGCGGCATGCGCCCAAAATTCTCGGGCCACGATCTCAACCCGTTACAAACATCCAGCACAAGGCCACGCGGCGCGTCCGGCATAGTGCTTCCAAGAGCGTAGCCAAAACACCTACCGCATTACCATCCATTGAAGAAGCCAGCCCTGACCCTCTCGCTACAAGCTTGACTTCAACTGCTCCACCGACGCCTCAAGCAAATCCGGATCGGGTAATTGCACCGAACATGGTGTTCGCATACTTCATGGGCCGAACGCGGGCCTACTATCCCGCCATCTGTCTTGAAGCATTAAGTGACAAACAGCAACACAGGATAGAATGGCCTGGCTATGACCCAGAAGACGTGGGAGACCATGGGATCTGTTCACTGGACCTTAGGGTTGGTGATGTAGTCAAAGTTGCTATGGAGAAGTACCCTAAAGGCGCATACATTATCCACGGCTTCTGCTCTGAACCTGGAGACACCACGTCTAGCAACCACATCACTGATATCTACGGTCATTCTCACGTGGTTGTCGAGCACAAGAACTCGAAGGTCTCTTTCCCAAAGGGTGTTGACAAAAACCAGCCAATCGCCATCGCAGACATATACATTGACCTCAATACCTGGAACCGCGTGAGGAAAAGACCATTTGTGTATGAGGCGCCAGAGGCAATCAATAACACCTCGGGAATTTCAACTCCACTCAATCGAGGTTCTACTCCCACGACGCCATCTTCTCGAGGTCGCCACGCAGAGAAGGACCTTCTACAGCCCTCGCATCATGACGGCATGTTCGCAAATATGGTATTCGCACTTTCCTTCGAAGACAATAATACGAAAAGTCAGATCTCGGAGATGGTCACACAAAATGGAGGACTGGTCCTCGGCAGCTCTTTCCGCGAGCTTTTCGACGACGACCTAAACTTGAAGAGTAGGTTCAAGAACATCGGTTTCGCTGCTCTTCTTGCCGATCGCCATTCGCGTAAGGAGAAATATATGCAAGCGTTAGCTTTCCGATTGCCATGCTTGAGCGGGAAATGGATTGAGGCGGCTATCAAGAAGTCAAGCCTAGCTGATTGGCAGGACTATCTCTTGCCAGCAGGCGAGAGTGCAGAGCTCGATGGAGCAGTCCGATCCCGCGTACTACCCCATCTAGAGGCCAGGACGGTCAAGCTTGGGGACATGGTAAGACAAAGAACACAGTTCTTCAATCGATCCGCGGCCATCTTTGTTCAGGGCCGCGGCAAGGCCGAAAAGCGGACACCACATCTGACCTTGGTTCAAATCATGGGTGCAGAAGGGGTTGACAAGGTAGCAGACCTCACTGCTGCCAAAGAGAGGCTGCGGCAGACGGAGAAGACGCGGCTGACGTGGCTTTTTGTGGCTGACAAGGATTATGCTGAGGCATGTAGGTTGGTAAAAGACGTCAAAAAGGAATTTGACGACAAGAGCAAGAAGAAAAGCCCAGCATCATGGGAGTGTGAGGTCGCCGACAATGAGTTCGTTATGCAAAGCCTGATCATGGGCAGACTATACTCGAGAGGTTAATAGAGCCGCGGCACGCGGTGCAGGGGATATGCTCAGTTCACCTTGCCAAGCACAGATGTTCCAAGCAATGTACGAGTTATTCGATGTGTACCAGATGTGTTCTGTAATTTCTTGTAGCGCATTATTAGATCACTTCCAGCGACAGGCGCTTGAGCCCGGAAAGGGAGGTCTGCTAGGATATTTGTCTATTGGGGAACGTTAAGCTGGCAGGCCATCGTGGAGTCGGGAGCACTCTGGTACCTCAGGAGCTGATAGTAAGACGCAGGATAACGTCAGATTCGCGTTCGCTAGTACCTTTCTTAGTTCCTCGGTCGCATGCTAGTTCGTTACTCAAGCATATGGCCTTCGACCACAGTGTGTCATAGGCCGTCCTGAGGCGTGTATATGTCGTAGGGAAGACAAAGGTACTGAAGGCTCGTTCTATAATACTGTGGCTGAAGAACTTGAAGAACGACTGTAGAAGCTGTCGTGTATCTCACTCTCCACTCTCGCAGAGGCAAGGGGTCCACGTGATACGCACGTGACATAGTGGAAGCCCAGAGCTGAACAACCCCGCCAGTGCAATGACTGCACTCTTGGTAACTCGCCATCACCGAACAGAACAAGATCGGAAGGCGCGCGTCATACTTGCCCAAATCGGAGGTCGTCAACAACGTACCGTCGACAGTCAAACACTTACAACCACATACCTCACCACTTCATCTGACATGGTATCCTGCTCAAGATGGATAAGTATCTCCGCAGCTGGCGGCAGGATGCCCTGAACAAAGGCCAACACGATGCCGCTATCTACATAGGCGACAAGGTGTTGGCATTAAGTAGTATGTGAGTATTGGCGGGCTCACCGTTTGCAGGACTGACCCCTCCCGCAGACGCTGATGGAGACGCCTTCTGGCTAGCTCAAGTGCACTTCTCGAACAACAACTACACACGCGCCCTTGCGCTCCTATCGCGGAAGGACCTGATCCACCGCAGCCTGTCATGTCGATATCTGGCCAGCCACTGCTACATTAAGCAGGGGAGATATGAGCAAGCCCTTGGTCTACTGGGTGAGGAGAACCCAATTCACCTTATCAGTGACGCGAAGCACAATGCGAGGCGGAAGCTGGCACATACGAACGGCAATGGACTGGCAGTCGGTCGGCATGTCACTCATAGAGGGAAGTCGGCAAGGGACAGGATAGAATACTCGGAAGAAAGAGAAAGAGATCGGGAGCAAGAGAAAGAGCTGAAGTTCCAGGCTGGCATGTGTTATCTGCGAGGCCTGTGCTGGTCACGACGCAATGCCTTCGAAAAAGCGAAAGAGTGCTTCATGACAGCCGTCCGCATAGATGTGCAGTGCTTCGAAGCATTGGACCAGCTGATGAAGAACTCGCTCCTCTCACCTGCAGAAGAGATCCGATTCCTAAACGAGCTCGACTTTGACACAATAAGAACAGATGACCCAACACAATCACAAGAAGCAGCCCATCTTACGAGACTGCTCTACACCACCAGGCTTTCCAAATATGCCTCGCCAAAGACCATGACAGAAGCAACAGAAGATCTAGCATCACACTATAACCTAGCAGCGAACCCAGATCTGCTACTTACGAGAGCTGAGACACTTTACACGCAATGCCGCTTCCACGAAGCACTGGCTATCACCACCCGCATACTCAACTCTTCGACCTCCGAGTCTTCCTCACTTGAGAATACCGATCCAGATACGCTGGCATCACTCGGCCACAGTCCTGCTCTGTATCCACTCCACTTGGCTGCGCTCTACGAAACAGGAAGCATAAATACGCTGTTCCACCTCTCCCATACACTCTCAATCAATGCACCGCATGAGTCTTATACCTATCTCGCTATAGCAACATACTACCTCTCTACGCATAGGATACCACTCGCGCGACGCTTCTTCTCCAAGGCTTCCTTGCTTGATCCTCACTCTGCACCAGCATGGATCGGCTTCGCACACACATTTGCAGCGGAGGGCGAACATGACCAGGCTATCGCTGCATACAGCACAGCTGCGAGACTATTCCAGGGGAGCCATCTGCCAGGTTTATTCCTCGGCATGCAACATCTTGCACTTAACAATATGAGCTTGGCCTGGGAATACTGCGTCGGTGCGTTCGCCATGTCTTCGGGAGCTGGTAGCGGAAGCAAAGATGATGCAGACAAGGTCACGGAGCTGGTCTTCAGATCACCTGACAAGGTATCTGGCGATCCGCTGGTCATCAACGAACTTGCGGTCATACTGTACCATCAGAGCAACCTCAACGTTGCCGCAAAACTATTTAAACGAGCTCTTCAGCTGGCTGCAGAGCTCGGTTGCGATATGCACGCTTGGGTCGCGGTCAGAGCAAATCTTGGTCATTCGTATCGACGAATGAGCATGCTTGACGAAGCACTAGCGCAGTTCGATGAGTGCTTACGACAGCTCACAGGCGGCTCGGCTTCCGCACAGATCAATGGTGCGGTCGCTTCGCGCATGGTTGGCATGAATCTAGGGATGGACTTGACGGGAAGCAGTGTCAATCTCAATGGACGAGGTCCCTCGGCATCAGCTTCAGCTGGGGCTGCTGGTGGCTACGAGCAGAGGAGTCTACTGGGTAGCATTCATACCAGTCGTGGACTGGTGCTTCTGTCAATGATGAGTCGAACGAGAGAAGCTGTTGAATCACTTCACGAAGCAGTTCGTATCCTCGGTGATGCCGGTGGCGGAGGGGTCGCCGGTACTCTCCTGTCGAAGGCCATGGAGGTTTGGTCTCTAGAAGAAGGTGAGCTTGGTAACGATGATGACGAGGACGACGATGATGAGGCGCCAGGCAAGGAAAATTACACCGATAATCAGATCTTACTTTCTGGACCGAGAAAGGTGGGAAAGATGAATAATAGAAGTGGAGATGAAGGCTTCGATGCCCTTGTTGGCCGACGGCTTGACGAGGATGCTGATGAAATGCTAGAAGGCGCTTTGGGTGGCTATGGTTATGGGTACCGATGATAACGCGACGACATGAAAAGCACAGTGTTAACGGCACGGGGAGGTTACTGGTGTGCAACTACGTCAGGTCCTGAAAGTTTGAGAATATGCTGAAAAGAGCACGGCTTCAAGATGACAAAATCTTCACATTCCATCATCCTCCCAATCTTCACTCTCCTCTACTTATGAAGAGAACCGATCAGCTTTTCGGTCACTATCCGCGCTATACGTATCATACTTATATTGTCAACTTGCTCTGCTACCAAACGCAGATAGTATTTGCAAACAACGCAAGCTCGTATCAAACATGCCGGTCTTCAAAGCCAGGCCATACGAAAGCGTGCGAGGTAAATGCTTTCACGACTCGAAGCAAAGGAGGCTTACTGACAAAGAAAGTACAATTTTATTCATTGCTTGCCTATGAAGTACATCTTGACACGGAAATGTGTGGAAAGGTCAGCGCGGACGATGTTCATGTTGTCGACGGTTCCATGGAAGGTAAGTTCAGATGGCGTTCGTGGTAGCTGGAGCTAATATCCTCCTCGGTGACGAGAAGTGCTTTGATCAATTTGACGGGTTCATCAATCGATGCACTGAGACTAGGGACTCGGCTCTGGACATGGCCAAGCTTTTCAAGCAGATTAAGCAGGAGCGCACACAGCGGCATGACTACCATACCAGACACGGCTGGAGGCATAGACGAAGGGAGCTTACGGGCATTGGGAGGTTGTGCTCTTCCACGCAATGTGCCAAGAGAGGGGAGGAGCACATAAGAAAGGGAAACGTTGAGGCTAAATTGATCGCCACGCTTGCCGACTGCGAACAACAACTCTGGAAGAAGATATACGATCATCTTTGAGGAACCATGACGAGACAAGTCTGGAGGTGAAGAGAAGCCAATAGTCTTGCTATCACAATTTGGAAGAGACGAGGCTTGCTCGAAGTATGCATGGGCACCTGTAGCAGTGGCTCACGGTGGCATCACCATCGAAAACCTGCTGAACGGCGAGAGCGCAAGAGGTTCTGGCATGGCCGACCAGCATGCTGTAGACAACCTTCGCAACCACAATGGTGAAAGCTTCCAACCGACGACCGGTACACTACCCCTGCTGATGCTATACAAGACTCGTACGCCAAACGTGACATCAGCTGTAAGCAGAACTCGAATTTATTCTGTTGTTTGGGCTATCGGGTGCGCTCAAGGCGAGTGCTAATCTCTCTCGAAAAGTCACAGCACAGCACTCTCTGGATTAAATCGTGCACAATACAGTCGACCCCGCTAACACTCCAGCGCGAATTTATGCAAAGCTTACGTTTACTTCGTTCTATTCCTCAACATCACTGCGCTTATGGTGCGCTTGCTCGCATACATGGATCCCTAGGGGCACAGCTCACGTTGAAGCCAAGAAATCCCGTCTCGATGTGTGTGCGTGCTGTATTTACTTTCTACTATATGCAGTTTAGTTTAAGTTAGTCTCGAAGCACGCCATCTGGTGAACCCCAGCAATGCGGGGATCAGATGTTGATTTAGTTTGCCATGCAGTGCCAGCGTACCACGTCTCGTCTCGGATGTCTAGCTAGCGAAAAGCTGTGTCACACATTGGCAGTCATTTCACCTGAGACTGAAGCTCTGCAAAATCTTCAAATTTCTCGAAGAATCTAACTTACTATTCCAGCTTCAGAGGGGCACGTAACGCAACGCAGTCTTGGCACGGAGACCACGTACGGTAAAGAGAGTCATCTCCAATCGAGTTACCTAGGTACATCACATACACAAAGCTAAGCTAAGCCGCCATCAAGATGTCGGGCGACGACTACGTGCAGAAATTCGAGACCCTGCAGCTCCATGCTGGCCAGGAGCCGGACCCAACGACCAAAGCCCGCGCAGTCCCGATTTACCAGACCACGTCGTTCACATTCGACGACAGCGCGCATGGGGCCCGTCTCTTCGGCCTGAAGCAGTTCGGCAACATCTACAGCCGCATCATGAACCCGACCGTCGATGTGTTTGAGAAGCGCGTCGCCGCACTCGAGGGCGGGATCGGCGCCGTAGCCGCGTCGTCGGGCCAAGCAGCTCAGTTCATGGCTATCTCTGCGCTCGCGCATGTGGGCGACAACATCGTTAGCACGAGTAATTTGTACGGCGGCACTTACAATCAGTTCAAGGTGGCTTTTCCGCGTATGGGGATCCACACCAAGTTTTTGAAGAAAGATAGTGCCGAGGAGGTCGAGAAGGCGATTGATGAGAAGACCAAGGCGGTCTATGTTGAGAGTATAGGCAATCCGAGGTACAATGTGCCTGATTTCGAGGGCATTGTCAAGGTTGCGCACGCGAAGGGTGTGCCTGTTGTGGTTGATAACACTTTTGGGGCGGGTGGGTATTTCTGTCAGCCTTTCAAGCACGGCGCGGATATCATCGTGCATAGCACGACGAAGTGGATCGGGGGCCATGGCACGAGTATTGGCGGCATGGTCGTCGACAGTGGGAACTTCGACTGGGAGGCAAATGCGAAGCGATTTCCGCAGTTTAATGATCCGGCCGAGGGATATCATGGGTTGAAGTTCGTCGAGACGTTTGGCAAGCTGGCTTTCTTGATCAGAGTACGGGTTGAGATCCTGCGCGATCTCGGAACGTGTTTGTCGCCGTTCAATGCGCAGCAGTTCCTGCTTGGTGTTGAGACACTAAGCTTGAGATGTGAGAGGCACGCGGAGAACGCACTGAAACTGGCGCAGTGGCTGGAGAAGCATCCCAACGTCGCTTGGGTGAGCTACCCGGGACTTGAAAGCCACGCTTCGCACCAGCTGGCCAAGAAGTACTTGCCGAGAGGCTTCGGCGGTGTCTTGTCATTCGGTGTCAAGGGAGGAGCGACTGCCGGCTCGCAGGTCGTAGATGGATTCAAGCTTGTGTCAAATCTGGCAAAGTAAGTGTGTCCCCGGGCTTTCGAGAACCATTCACTGACATTTCTTCCAGCGTCGGTGATGCGAAGACGCTCGCCATTCACCCTTGGACCACAACGCACGAACAGCTCAGTGATGAGGAGAAGATGGACTCAGGCGTTACGGAAGACCTGATCCGTATCTCAGTCGGTCTTGAGCACATCGACGATATTATACACGACTTTGAACAGACATTCAAGGCAAGCGACGCGACGAAGGAGAGCGGTGGTGAGCCTGGAAATGCAGATGTTGAGGGTAGTACAGAGTCTGATGCTAAGCTGAGTGGGGCCACCTAGACTTGGTGACGAAGACATAGGTCCTGATAATCATTGCAGTGCCTCGACTTTGACCGCCGTCAACCAAGCAATTAATGACGTCTGTGCAACCGAGTGGAAGCGGCAACGAACAGAACGCGTATCAGGCCGCATCGCAGTAGATTGTATCCGCCACGGTCCATACCAAGACGTGCTTGCTATTCCAGGTGGAACGTGTCTCTGTGCTTCTCTCTTCTTGCTTCTCACACTGGCATACTAAGCTTCCCATCTACGAACATATACATGCCGCTCCCCTCCTTAACGCTGCAGGCTTCGAGCTGTACTGGATTTTTCATTATAGCAGCCGCATATGTATCGCGATTGGCCAACACTGCAAAAACGAACCGAGTACAGAGAGGGTCCCGCGCAAGTCTTATATCCCTAAGGGAGCTTCGCAAAGGTGCAAGTGCGCGTAGGATTTGTCGTGCCCAATCGACCTTTCTCAAGGCCTAACCACCCGACATTGAAACACTCGCCCACTCATTAGGACCTGACTCTCATCTAGTATTGCGAACTACGCCCACACCACCACCCACCCCGCCCTCGTCCTTCCGCCTCTTCAAAGCGAACACACTTCCCCCCACAAACATCAGCGTAGGCACACAAAAGACCCCACAAAGCAGCGCCAAACTCCACCCCATGGCGCCAAACCCCGCCGCCAGCCTGACCCCACCCGCCCAATACGCGCCCACCAGACTTCCAAACGCCCACGACACATTAAACAGACTGTAACTCTGCGCATACGCGCCTCCCCGTCCCATGCTTCCGGGCTGGCGCCGCTCTTTCTCCGCCGCGATGTAGGTGAACTCGGCCATGGTGGCCGCGAGCGTGAGCGCGACGCCAAACCCGATGATGGCAAGGAGGGCGCACAGCAGGACCTTCTGCGCGAGGCTGTTTTGCGTGACTAGGCGCAGACAGACGAAGGGCGGGACGCAGATGAGCAGGCCGAGGCCCGCGGGCCAGCGGGCGCCGTACTTGTCGACTGCACGGCCGTAGAGGGGTTGGAAGAAGGAGGGCAAGAGGGGCGCAAGGAAAATGAGGCCGGCGCCGGTGGAGGACCAGTGGAACGTCTCCTCCACGAAGAGGGGGAGCGTGGTGTCGAAGGCGGTGAGTATTAGGGCGGCGATTGCGCAGGAGGCGAAGGTGGCTTGCATGCGGCGGGATTTGAGGAGGATGAGCATTGGGGGGAGTTTCTTCTCGATCTTGGAGGATGTTTGAGTCAGTGGGACGTCGATGGCTGCTGAATTTGATGGTTCGGAGGGTGCGAAGGCGGCAGTGATCTGCTTGTCTGCTTGCGCTTGCTCTGGGTCGTCAGCGAGCGTCTGAGGCTCCATTTGTACGTCGTCCTCTCCTAGCCACTTTTTCGCCGCTTTCTTCTCGATGAGCAGGAGCCGCAGCACGATATCCAGCGCGATCATGCCAAATGCCATGGCGAAGACAGCGTAGTATCCCGCTCGTTCATACACAATGCCACCTAAAAGAGGCGCCAACAGTGCTGCAGCCGCGTATGCAATCCCCACAAAGCCCATAGCTTGGCCGGCATACTTCTTGCCCACAGTGTCAGCCAGCAATGCCAGCCCAGTGACCCAGACAACACCAGCAGAGGCCCCCTGAAGGATACGTCCTACAATCAGGAGTGGGAGATTGTTCGCAAGACAAAGCATCACGGTTGCCCCACCAAGAACGACTATTCCTGCTAGGAGGGGTGTGCGCCGTAGTTCGATACGATCGCTCAACCAACCGAAGATTGGAGCCGTAACGAGCAACGCCGCTCCGTACACCGACAGGAGGACGGATAGCCAGTGCTGGACATCATCTTCATCGACGCCGACGCGTTGGGGCAGACTGAAAGGGAAGACAGGGACGATCATAGCGTAGAGAAAGATGTCCGTGAAGACGGCGGTGCAGACGGTGGCGGTAATGAACCATGTCGATGATCGGAGTTCGAACAGGGCGGGCCGGTGGTTGGACACGCCAGTGAGGAAGCGTAGCGTGGTGCTGAGGGCTTTCATGCTTGCGAGGAGAGAGTCTGATGTTTGCAGAGGACAGTGCCTGACGCCCGAAGCCTTATGGTGAAACAAAGACAAAGGCCAGGATGAGAGTAGTAGAAAAGGCTACGCCCCCACGTTAGAATACGTAGTTCGATGGGTGCCGCAGAGCGCGGGTCACCTAGCGGTATTCATTTTTGCTGACTCGAATCGGTCCTGGCTATGGATTGATCGCTGCGACGATGGCAACAGTGCTTGTGAAGGCTTGAAGTGGTCGGCACTGGTCATTCTCCTCTGGAGCACGCACATTACCGTATGGTCCTCACATGACCTTCCTGGAGAACACGACATGGCCATCATGAATTGAGAATTGTTGACGACATACTGTAGGAAGGGACCTGGCATCCGCACATGGCCTCGCTCATGACCCCACAAACCTTCGCACAAAATAGGTTTTTCGCCGCCAAGCATATCGCCGATTGGCTGTCAAATTAGAGCTAGACTGAGGCTTCTTGCGCAACATCGGAGATGGTCGTTCTTGCATGGTCCGATCCGAGGTAGCTGAGACAACCCGCGCGAGCAACGTGGCCGATACTACTTGGTCGAGGACTGATTCCTCAGTGACTACGGACCTTCAATCTATATGGCGCTGCGGTAGCAACACAGGCAGAATCTAAGGTTCGTACTCACCAAGGAACCCGTCTTCGACCAAGTACGCCGAGAAGTTACAGCCGAGAAGTGCTTGAGTACCGGACACGCTGCTTCCGCTGGTGTTCTGAGAAAGCATGAGCCTGATCATCGTGTTTGGAAAGTTCTGAGAGAAGGTGGCAGACCTCCTGCAGCTGCGCCAAGGATGAACACAGCATGACTCCCCAAGATACTGATGCCCAAGACCAGGTTGGAGCACGATAACGCCCGTAGGTTGAACCATCCGTAAGAAAGTCCTACCACTTTCCAGTCGTGTGGAATGTGGCAGTTTCCTTCCCCAACAAACGTCAGCCACATACCCATTGCATCCTCCTCAGCTTGGAGATGGCAGTTGCTGGACCGAGCAGAACTGGAAGCGATCAATCCGGCTGCTTTGGGAAGGTTGCATTCCGTGTAACCTAGCATGCTATCCTACATCTGTCATACGGCCTAGGAAGACTTGAATGACGGATCTACTGTTTAGTGCAGGGTTTGTATTGCCACGACCCGATACACTGGAAACAGCAGTGGTACGGTATGGTGCTGCATAACAACAAGCCACACGAGTCGCTGTACACTGTTTGAGCTACCAAGTTTAGCTGTTAGGGAGTAGAAAACTAGGACTGCTCTTCGTAGAACCGACGTGGATGAATATGGTTCATTTCGGTGTTCCTTCCTCTTATAGGATATCAGACGGGACTGACAGTTCAGTTACCAGCTACCAGCTACCAGCTACTCAGACCATGTATCCTCCTTCTGGCGTGACGCTCCTGCCGGAAGGTCCATGACTGCGATTGCCCATGGATCCCGCCATGACATTCTGCTCATGTTCCCGCTCTCGGTGTCTCACCTCGACACCTCCATCCCCACTGCTCCCGGCTCCACCCTTCCACTCACTCACGACATTGCCCGTCCGCACCCGCACAACCTCCATCACCTCCCTCGCGCTCCTAGTAACCTTCGCCACGACCCCATTGTGGCCACCAGCATCACCCTCACCCCTTGCAGCCCGCACATCAACCAGGTTATTCTTCTCCCTCCTCATCCTCACTCTCGTGATCCGTTCAGCGCCGCTCATCCCCAAACTCCAATTGCGCTCGCCGATTTCATGGTCCCCGTCGAAAAAGCAGTACTTAATGGGGAAGTAACTCGTGACACCGAAGCACAACCACACCAAGGCTGCGAACACGACACCGGCGCGTGCATTGTGGCACATCAAACCCGCGCAGACGTCTACCGAGCGCAGGTGGACCGCGCCGGCGATGAAGCCCGCGAACCAGAAGATTGTGGTGAGAAGCTCGAATGCGAGGCTGGCCCAGCGGTTGATGTAGGCTGGGAAATATGGTGGTGCGAACGTTGTGTAGGGGATCGAGATCAGGAGCGTCCAGGTTGATGTGAAAACTAGGAAAATGAGGTAGCCGGGAAGCGGGTCGTCGAATTCGTGCGTGTTGAAGAAGTGGGTTACCGAGGCGTTCAGGCCGAGAGCAATGAGTGAGAAGAGGGCCTGAGTGAGACGGAGTAATACGATAAGGTCGAATACCATTTTGAGTGACAGGTGTTGGTTGAAGGTGCTGATGGGTCGGTGGCCGTAGTTCTGAGAAAGGGTTGTTGAGAGGTTTTCGTTAATCGTCGGAACTGGTGTTATGCTGTTTACTGGTGTTCGCGAATTTGGCAATTAACTGACTGGGAGAAGTCCTGCTCCAGCAGAAGAAAGCAAGCGATGCCTCTCAAAGGCTGCAGTGTCACAGACACAAAAAGGAATGAATACAGAGCAAGACTGGACCCCAGAAAGTTAAAAGAGCAATTCAGCTGGTGCTCTGTCTTGTCAGAAGGACATGAGCACAACCAAGGGTATCGGGCATGGAACGACGTGAGATCGTTCGAGAAGCAGCAAGCTCATTCATACAATCTTTTGTGGCGCGCTCCTGGAAGATCTAGATGTCAAATAGCACAGCTCAAAACCTACCAGGATCATTTCTTTGTTGTTCAGGCCCATAGCTGAAACAGGCGTGTGGTAGCATGCAGCCAAGTTTCCACCAGCGAAGAATCGATGTTGTACACAGTTCCAGTCTTTGCTGAGATCTGAAACGCGTCGCAGGCGCAGATCATGGGAGGGACACAACGTGTCTCGTGTAACAAAGAAGGAATGGAAGCTTGAGAGCCAATAGTTCGACTCAGAAGCGGCTATCCTGAAGGCCGCCCGAATACTAGTAAGGCCTCGGGGCAATCTACTATTTCCACTTCGAGGAAGGTTAGCCGGTATGGGTGTTGATATGAACAATCAATTGCAGCAGCAAGAACAGCGATGGTTATATTGCACTGGCTTCAGTAGCTTTAACACAGTGCATCCTAGCAGATGTTTGTTGGCACTTATTTCATTGACACCAAAACTATGAGATTGCACTCGGGAACCCACTGATACCCATCTTCTCGTCCTTCCTCAGCTTAACACCAATATACTTTTCCAACGCGCTCACTCTATCATCCTCACTCTTGATGTCCGTCAGTTGTTTACTCTCTCCATACCTCCTCTCCTTAATGGCACCTTCTACCAGCGTGATGTCTCCAATCAAGGACTCTCCGTCTTCCGCCATGAGAAACTTCTGACAGATAACTTTGTTGACAAACATAGATGTCCGAGAGGTGCTCACCCAGCCACTCATGATCTCAAAGTCACTAGGAAAGAACTCCGTCTCGCTAAAACAATAAGACTGGATCCACGGTTTCGATTCATCGGCTGCCGTTGTGTACTTGACGCTGTATATCCACAGTTCCTGCTCAGGGCTACGGTGGGTGTTGTTTGCCGTGAAGCCGCGAGTGAGCCGCATGGTGCTTGCCACTTTATCCGCTGTACCTGTGTTGATCTTAGTGAACCCATTTTCGAGCGGCACCACGAATGTAGGACCAGACGCCCCAAACCCGACGTCGCAGAAGTATTTCTTGCTGCTGGGAAAGAAGAGGATGTTGACTTGGTGGCCGAAACCGCCATACTCGGCCTCTTCAGGGTTGTTCTTGCCGGCTGAGCCATCATCGACTTGTCGACTGACGCGGGCGCCGGTTGACATTACACTGAACCCAAGGGAGCGGAGAATTGACCCGAAGAAAGCATTGTTCTGCATACAGTAGCCTCCTCTGCCTGCGTTGCGGGTGACGACTTTGTCGAAGAGGAAGACGTGGTTCAGACTTATGCCTTTGACGGGTGAGTAGTGGAGATCGAGGTTCTCAAAAGGTACTTTGCAGAGCTGGTGGCGGATGAGCCTGGAGATGAAGTCGAGCTGCTGGTTTACATCTAGCGCTTGGATAGATTCTGCCGTAAGGTGGCAAGATGTGGGAAGGTCGATGTAACTGTAGTATTGCTGTAGTTGATCTGGCGTATAGGTCGGGCGATCAGATGCTGATGGCATTGTGCTAGTACTGTATCCAATGGCTGAAGCCATATTCTGCCGCTCTTGAGCTTCACCTTGAAATAGATCCGACAGCAGTCGCCGATCTTTGGACCGGTAGAGTGTATATCAGCAAAACATCAGCCAGTGTTTGTATGCAGAAGAAGCGGAATAATGAGGTAAATGTGGATAGCCAGGACGCGCGAGCAGTAAGATCGGTGCACATTGGACCGCGGAATAAAAGCGAGACGTCAACGTCACACAGTACTAGCAGCCGGCAAGAACAGCCTTGTCTCCGCACCGAGGCTGGCAGATTAATCGGGTCATGGAGTTTGGACTGGTAGACGAAACTTGGTCAGGGCTTGGGGACCTCGTGGAAGGCAGAGCCGTCACGGGCGCAAGCCGAATTGGGTGGTAAGTCGTTGGCAAAACGTTCGACATCTGTACAGCACTCGTGTCCTGCCTGAGAGGGTTTGTGTATTGGGCGCATGGACCAATTGTTGTAATCAGTAACCGCTACTGGTAGAAAAATCGACCATGTCCTGCCACTTTGGATTGCCGTGATGTCCTCCCGGAATATAGTTCATTTCTTCCCCCGTACGCCATCGGCACCACCGCCTTCCTTCTTCTGGCCCGCCAGATATCCCGCCAGATCAAAGCTTTCACCTCCCGCGCTTGGCGCAGCACTACCACCGCCCATGGCTCGGCCTAACGCAGCCGTAGGACCCTTCTTCTGCATCTCCTCGTACTCAGCGCGCATTTCAGGATCCATGTTCTCCATCAGCTTAGGCATGCCAAAGGTGAATGCTAGCGCGACAGCCGCGAGCAATATCATAGGATTCTTGAGCAGGGTTAGTGGTGAGAAGGCCGGTCTAGCTTCGTAGAAAGACTTTGCACCAAGGACTTTGGGGTATATGGTTAAGCTGGGTTGTGGTCTGGTAGACATGCCAGTTGAAGAGGAGGCATCCTGTTGCTGTGGGATGAGGGAAAGGCCGGTATCTGACCACTGGGCACCTGGGAAGAGCTGGGCGGCGAAGGAGATAAGGACAGAGCTAGGGGCGGCGTCGTCGGTCGGGTTGGCGGTGGAGAGATTGGGTGTTGTGTCTATCCTGTAAGATGCGAATACGTAGTCTTTTGTGTAGATGTTCAGCAGATGTGACCCTACACCGTGTATCTCTGTAAAGACGATACTGTTGTCTTGCCGCAGGGACGATTGAAGGACGGCACCGTTTGGTGAGGTGATGGTCGCGTGCGTGGAGGGTGGAAGTGCATTGGGATTTGG
>Ga0210040_10000220_pt1 | contig 100275 bp, 78 predicted proteins | sample CryGeyCG12114_NA_FD_185462 | JGI IMG/M metagenome (GOLD analysis project Ga0210040, IMG submission 185462) | Groundwater microbial communities from aquifer - Crystal Geyser CG19_WC_8/21/14_NA (SPAdes) (version 2) | ecosystem: Environmental > Aquatic > Deep subsurface > Groundwater | place... | reverse complement strand
TGCCCGCCGCTCCAACAATGAGGAACGCAGTGCCGCGCTGGCGCTGAAGTTTCTGGAGCAGACCACCTTGCCTGCTACTCGGCGGCAGCGCGTGACCTACCTCATCGAGCGCACCAAAGACCACACCCAGCCGCTTTCCGCGCCGGATGCCGACCTAGCGTTTTTCCTGGATGCCGATTTGCAAATCTTGGGCGCGCCGGAAGCCGATTACTGGCAATACGCCCGCCAGATTCGGCAGGAATACCGCCTGATTCCGGATATGCTGTACCGCCCCGGCCGACGCAAAGTATTGGAGAAGATGCTGGCCGCGCCTACCTTATACCGAACGCCCGAGTTTCGGCAGCGCCTGGAAGACGCCGCCCGCCGCAACCTGCGCCTGGAGCTGGCCGATTTGTAGGTGGGCTGCCAATAGAGCCATTGCAACGCCGGGCGGCGGTTGGCGTCCTTGGGTGGAACTGCGTAAGTTGCGGTTCATCCTTCCGCCTGTCTATGCGAAAACTCTCCGCTCTGCTTGCTTTTGCCAGCGTGTTGCCACTGGCTGCTACTGCGCAAACGCCTACCTCTTCCCTGGCTCCGCTGACCGTGGAGAAAATCATGCGCGACCCTACCCAGTGGCTGGGTACATCGCCCAGCAACGTGTTCTGGAGCGAGGACGGCAAGCGCATTTATTTCAACTGGAACCCCGATAAAAACCGCCAGGACTCGCTGTATTACGTGACTCCCAGTGGCGGCTCTGTCCGGAAGGTAGGCTTCCGGGAGCAGCAGGCCCTACCTGCCGGCAGCGGCACTTACGACGAGCGGTACACCCGCAAGGTGTATGAGAAGGAGGGTGACATCTTTTTATTGGACCTGAAATCGGGTAAAATCCGGCAGGTGACGAACACCGCCGAGCGCGAATCCAACCCCGATTTTGCCCTGCAAGGCCAGTTCATCAGCTACGCCCGCGGCGGCAACCTGTTCACTTGGAACCCCTCCACCGGCGAAACCACCCAGCGCACGGATTTCCGCAAGGGAGCCAAGCCCAAAAACAGCCTCACCGACCCCGAAGAGAAGTTTCTGAAGGCCCAGCAGCTGGCGCTGTTCGACATCATCCGGCAGCGCGACCAAGACGCCAAGGCCCGCGAACGGGCGCAAAATGCCCTGAATAAGCTGCGGCCCAAGCCCATCTACCTGGGGCAGCAAACGGTGCGCAGCCTCCAGCTCTCGCCCGATGGTCGCTATGTGACCTACTCCTTGGCGCAAGAACCCGCCAGCGAGAAGGTGGCCGTGGTGCCGGCCTTCGTCACGGCTTCGGGCTTTACCGAAGATATTTCGACCCGCACCAAGGTAGGTGCCCCGCAAACGGCTTTGCAGTTGGGTATTTATGATGTGGGTCGGGATACTACGTTTGTGCTGGGCTACAAGGAGTTGCAGGGCCTCGACGAGCAACCGGCCTACCGCAAAGAATATCAGCTGAAAGCCAAAGCGCCTACCCCCGCCGATTCTACCAAAGCCGCTACCACCGCCAAAAAGGAAAAGCCCGCTACCGAGCTGCGCCGTGTGCAACCCTACGGCCCCGTGTGGAGCCCCGATGGCAAGCGCGCCTTCGTGGTCATTCGCTCGGCCGATAACAAGGACCGCTGGATTGTAGGCCTCGACCCGGCTACCCAAAAAATCACCCTCCTCGACCGCCAGCACGACGATGCCTGGATCAACGGGCCTGGCATTGGCTATGGCACTGGCAACGTGGGCTGGCTGCCCGACAACCGGCGCATGTGGTTCCAGAGTGAGGCCACCGGCTACTCCCACCTCTACACGCTGGACGTCACCAACGGCCAAAAAAAGGCCCTCACCAGCGGCAAGTTTGAAATCCTGAACGCCCAGTTGAGCCGCGACAAAAAGACGTGGTACCTCACGGCCAACAAGCCCGAGCCCGGCCAACAGCAGTTCTACCGTATGCCGATGGAAGGCGGCACCATGACGCAGATTACCAGTAAGGTAGGCGCCAACGACGTCATGCTCTCACCCGACGAAAAGACCTTGGCCGTTCGCTACAGCTACTCCAACAAGCCCTGGGAGTTGTATGTGATGGAAAACAAGCCCGGCGCCAAAATGCGCCAGCTCACGCACTCCACTACCCCCGAGTTTGAAAGCTACCCCTGGCGTGAGCCGGAAATCGTGACCTTCAAGGCCCGCGACGGGGCCGATGTGTACGCCCGCCTCTACCGCCCCGCCAACCCCACGGCGCAAGGCCCGGCCGTGGTTTTCGTGCACGGCGCTGGCTACCTCCAAAATGCGCATAAGTGGTGGAGCAGCTACTTCCGCGAGTATATGTTCCATAACTTGTTGGTAGAAAAAGGCTACACCGTACTGGACATGGACTACCGCGGCTCGGCTGGCTACGGCCGCGACGTGCGCACGGGCATCTACCGCTACATGGGCGGCAAAGACCTCACCGACCACGTAGACGGCGCCAAAATGCTAGCTGATAAGTATGGCGTCAGCCCCCAGCGCATTGGCATTTATGGCGGCAGCTACGGCGGCTTCATCACGCTCATGGCCATGTTCACGCAGCCCGAGGTATTCAAGGCCGGGGCCGCCCTGCGCTCCGTCACAGACTGGGCACACTACAACCACGGCTACACCGACAACATCCTCAACGAACCATACAACGACAGTATCGCCTACGCCCGCTCCTCGCCCATCTACTATGCCGACGGCCTCAAAGGTGCCCTACTCATGTGCCACGGCATGGTGGACACCAACGTGCACTTTCAGGATATTGTGCGCCTCTCGCAGCGCCTCATCGAGCTGCACAAGGAGAACTGGGAACTGGCCGTCTACCCCGTCGAGAATCACGGCTTCGAGGAACCCGCATCCTGGACCGATGAGTACAAGCGGATTTTGAAGCTGTTTGAGACGAATTTGAAGCCAGAGGGGGTAGGGAATGGTAGCGGGCAGTAGCGGGCGTTATGGCGCTTTTTGCGCATCAGAATTGCGCAGGCTGTACCCAGCCGTGAGTGAGAGGCTGGCTGGAAAGGTGGAGTAGGGTAGGCCGCCGGGGCCCATGTTGGTGCCCGAGTAACGGAAGGAGTAGTCCCGGTCGCTGTAGATGCGGCCGGTGAGCGTCAGCAGCCAGCGGTCGGCCTGTGCCCCAAGCTCCAGGTAGGGAATAGGGGAGCCTCGGAGTTTGTAGTTGAAGTCGGTAACGTAAGTGTTGGAAGTGGTGAAGCGCCCAGCCGTTTGCCACGATTTCAAAATTTCATAACCGAGTCCCAGGATGAGCTGCCGACTCGGCGTCAGCTTAAAGAAAGCCCGGGGGCCTACCTGCACCATCGCCAGCACCCCGCGCCAGTCAAGCGGATGATCAGGGCTACTGCGGCGCCCAAAGCTGGAAACGAGTAGGGCCGTATGAAACGCAAAGCGCCGGCCCGGATGCAACAAGTCGGCGTACGCGCCGACCTGCGGATGCACGCGCTTATCGAGGTTCAGACCCGGAACATTGTTGGAGTAGTAAGATTCCCGCAGGCGCACGGTGTTGTAGCGCGCACCGCCCAGCACCCCCAGCTGCCAGGCCACACGCGGCCGTACAGCCTGCATCGGGGTAGTTTCGCGGCCGGCGCGGCGCGTGGCCGAGCAACGCAGGTTGTAGGCTTGCACCACGCGCGTGAGGCCTGCCGCAGTGAAAGGGGCCGCGTCGGCGGCTTGAATGGCTTCGGCGCAGTTGCCAAAATACACGAGCAGCTGAGTACGGTAGTCGTTGGCGTCTACTTCGTACTGATGGCCGTTTCGCAGTTGCAGATACTTGCGTTCCGTAAGTTCGAGGTAGGGCTGCTGCTGGCGGCGCACAAAAAAGTGCTTCACCTGATCCAGCGTAACGCCCAGCAACGACGCCTCGCCCATTACCAGTACGTCGGTCAGCACGGAATCAGGCTGTTGGTTACGGCGCAGGTGAGGTAGCAGCCGGTCGGTGCGGGTTTCGGCGTAGCGGTCAATCGGCAGCAGCTCGTGGCGCAACAGGCGGCCGCTGCTTAGGTACACGCTGCGGAGCTGGCGGGCCGCGTACGTGGTAATCGGCGCGGTGGCATTATTGCGGAAATCCACCTTCTTGGGTGGGTCTTCCCAGAAGCCGTTTTCTACCTCGCCCCGTAGGGTGTCGCCGTGGCTCAGTACTAGATAGCCAAGTTCAAACGTTTGGGCGCGAGTTGCTTGCGTACTAAATAGGATGAATATCAGGAATAGAGCTTTCTTCACAAGCAATGATAAAGTAAGAAACGTCAGTGTTGCAGCCGAAAAATGAGTGTTCAATAGCAAGATCTAGCAAATAAAAACCCGGCCAACTAATGCCTGGGCCGGGTGATAATAGAAAGAAAGCGGAATAATGCATCCGCCTACCTACAGCCGCTTCGTAATGGCTAAACCACTGTACCCGTAGCCATTGATATTGATACCCTGCACGGGCATCAACGAAAGGCCAGTACGGTCGGCAGTTTTGTGCAGCTGTGGCACCACAATGCCTGTGGCCGCTCCAATGGCATAGCCCACGATGTTATCAGACAAGAAGTGCTTGCCGGCTTTAATGCGAGTGTAGGCCGTAGCAGCTGGCAACAGGGCTGCCGCCGTCCATACAAAAGGCTCGGCCGCCGAGCCGGGGTGAAAGTCATGGTACACCTTTGCGGCGAAGAACGTAGCCACCGCCGTGTTGGCTGTGTGACCGGCGTAGAATGAGTTGGTGGAAATATGACTATCTCGGTCGCCGCCGCCTTCGGTGCCGTACAGAAATGGTCGGTAGCGTGAGGTAGTGCCTATCGTCATTGTGAAGATGGCATTCTGCGCCGCCAGCGTTTGCAGGTAGAGGCCCAGTACTTGTCCGTAACGGGCGCGCACATCCGTATCCAGCGCTAGTAGCCCCGGCGCGATGAGTAGGGTAGGGTAGACGATGAAGTCGCCTACCGTCTGGGCTGTTTCGCTATAATAACCAGCCGAGAACCGGTCGAATTTTGGTACATCGTTCTTATCGAGCGCCGCTAACTGCGTCTGTGTCAAACCATCTTTCTGCGAAACCAGATATAAACCCAAACCACTTACGGCCCCCAATCCCACTGTAACAGGCGCGTCCACGGCAAAGCGCGTCGTATAGGGTGAAGGGGCTTTTTGAGCAGTAACAGTAGGAATAGTAGTCGCCGCCAACGAGCCAGCCAGCACCAAGGAGAAAATGTATTTCATAGATGAAAATTGAAGTATAGGAATACAACGCAGAATAAACAGTGGAGGTTAAGGCCCCAACGCCTTCTATTCTGAATTACCTCATTCAACAACCACACATAAAACTCGTAGCTTTGCGGCCCTGCCCGGTCATACTGCTGGTGTGGGGCAGGGGCTGCCGGCCCCTTGCGTACCTTATATGCTTCTACGCTGATGCCGTACTTGTTCACCTCCGAATCGGTTTCGGAAGGCCACCCCGATAAAATTGCCGACCAGATTTCGGACGCTATCCTCGACGAATACCTGCGCCAGGACCCTACTTCCAAAGTAGCCTGCGAAACGCTCGTCACTACCGACTACGTGCTGCTGGCAGGCGAAATCAAGTCAACCGCACAGGTAGATGTGGAGCAGATTGCCCGCGACGTAATTCGCCGCATCGGCTACAACAACCCCGACTATAAGTTTGACGGCAACACCTGCCAGGTGGAAAACCGCCTGCACGCGCAGTCACCCGATATCAACCAAGGCGTGGAGCGGCAGAACCCCGAAGACCAGGGCGCCGGCGACCAGGGTATGATGTTCGGCTACGCCACCCGCGAGACGGAAAACTACATGCCCCTGGCCCTCGACCTCTCGCACCGTCTGCTGCGCGAGTTGGCTGCCATTCGCAAAGAAGGCAAGGAAATGACCTACCTGCGGCCCGATGCCAAAGCCCAGGTAACCATTCGCTACGCCGACGACAACACGCCCGAGGCCATCGAAACCATCGTGGTGAGCACCCAGCACGACGAGTTTGATGAATCGGAAGAGAAGATGCTGGCGCAGATTGCCGACGATATCAAGACTATCTTGATTCCGCGCGTGAAGGCTGACCTCAGCCCCTCTGTGCAACAACTCTTTACCGATCAGATTACCTACCACATTAACCCCACGGGCAAGTTTGTCATTGGCGGCCCCCACGGCGACTCCGGCCTCACGGGCCGCAAAATCATCGTGGACACCTACGGCGGCAAGGGCGCCCACGGCGGTGGCGCCTTCTCCGGCAAAGATTCTTCCAAGCAGCTTACGCGGCCCGCCACATTGCCAAAAACCTAGTGGCGGCTGGCGTGGCCGACCAAGTGTTGGTGCAGGTAGCTTACGCCATTGGTGTGGCCAAGCCGGTAGGCGTGTACGTAACTACTTACGGCACTACCAAAGCCACGAATGTTGATGGTCAATTGCTTACTGATGGCGAAATCTCCACCAAAGTGCAGGCCTTGTTTGATATGCGCCCCTACGCCATTGTGCAGCGTTTGGGCTTACAAAACCCAATTTTTGGCGCCACGGCAGCTTACGGCCACATGGGCCGTCAGCCCGGTCAGGTTTCTTTGAACGGCAACGGCCAGATGGCTGAGACTTTCACATGGGAAAAGCTCGACTACGTGGATCAGATCAAATCGGCGTTCAAACTCTAAAACGGCATTTTATATACAAAAAGAGGCCCTACCTGCTGAGAGCAGGTAGGGCCTCTTTTTGTATAGCGAAAGGACAAATCCTTAATGCGTCATATTTTTCTCTTTGTACTTCAAAATTTGGCGGCGTAGGCAGTCATAGGCCGCATCAGCAGCCGACTCGAAGGTAGGAGCTTCTTCCTGGCAGAAGATAGTGGAGCCGGGAACAAGCAGCTTCACTTCTAAGGTTTTATTGCTAATGCCGTCCTTGTTATTGAGCTTCAGAATTACTTCGCCTTCCGTCACGCGGTCGTAGAAGGTTTCCAGCTTGTCGAGACGCTTCTGGATGAAGTCGAGCAAGGATTGATCGGCAGTGAAGTGCACCGAATGCATCTGTACTTTCATCGGGTAAGGGGTTAAGGGTAAAAGAAATAGCTTAAGCCTTTGGATGGGCCTGCTCAAAAACCGCTTTCAGCTTATCAATCGACAGGTGCGTATACACTTGGGTAGCAGCCAAATTAGCGTGCCCCAATAGCTCTTTAATAGCATTGAGGTCAGCTCCTTTGCTAAGCAAATGCGTGGCAAACGAGTGGCGCAGCACATGCGGATGCTGTTGCGAAGAAGCGGTGGTTATCTGGCTCAAATAGTGCTTCACCGTGCGATAGACAAACTTTTCGTAGAGCGGGTCTCCCTTATCCGTAACGAGGAGCGCCCCCCCGGCGTTGTCAGCCGTACCGAATTCCTGGCGCTTTTGAGCTAAGTACTTGTCTAGCACGCCCAACAAAGTAGGATTGAGCGGCACAATGCGTTGCTTGTTGCCTTTGCCCGTCACGCGTACGGTGCGGCCGGGTAGGCTCAAGTCATCGTGCCGAACTCCAATTAGCTCCGACAGGCGGATACCCGTGCCATAAAGCAGTTCCAGCACTAGCTGGTCGCGACCACCGGCAAACGTATTCGGAAAGTCGAAGGAGTTCAGCAGGCCATTCAATGAGTCTTCGGGTACAAAATTGGGTAGTTTCTTTGCTGCCTTTGGCGACTTGATGCGCAGCATCGGATTGCGGTTGGCCACGCCCGTTTGTAACAGAAACTTATAGTAAGAGCGTAGGCAGGCAATTTTCCGGTTCACAGTGCGCGGGTCCAGTTCCTGCTGCATCAGGCTCACTACCCAGCCGCGGATAAGCGTGTGGTCGGCCTGAGCAGGCTCAGCCAACTCGTATTCCAGTTGCAGATACTCCGCAAACTGCCGTAAATCAGTTTGGTACGATAGCAGCGTATGCGGGCTATACCGCTTCTCGAAGCGTAGATAATCAAAAAACAATTCCATACAAAAGCTTCGGCTAAGGGTAGGGCCGCATGACCAATGTATGGAATTTTATAGAAAAGTAAACACGCGAAAAACCGGCTGACTTACCCTAGAGAGTAAATCAGCCGGTTTGATAATCGCAGTGTGGGTTCAGACTAGTTGTTGTCCGTACCGTAGGTAGCTTGCTTGTAGATGGCCTTCTCCTTCTGCTTGCGGCTGGTTACCGATGGCTTCTGGAAGAACGTGCGGCGACGCAGCTCTTTTAGCACACCTGTGCGCTCAAATTTCTTCTTGAAGCGCTTCAGCGCGCGGTCTACCGACTCGTTCTCCTTGATTTGGACGATGATCATATGTTCAGTTAGCTTGAAAACTTCTGCTTTGGTAAAGGGCTGCAAAGATAGTCACAGTTTTTGAAGATTTCAAAGCGAGTTCACTAGGTTTCAGATGATAAACGATTATTCTGCTTTTAAAGTCGCTGGTATACTGAGGCTGCTATAGGCTATTTGCCCAGCAAACTGCGCGCAATAACGAGTTTTTGAATTTCGGAGGTGCCCTCGCCAATGGTGCAGAGCTTGGCGTCGCGGTAGTACTTTTCAGCAGGATAATCCTTAGTATAGCCGTAGCCGCCAAAAATCTGCACGCCCTCGTTGGCCGCACGCACCGCTACTTCAGAGGCATACAGCTTCGCCATGGCTGATTCCCGGTTGACGTTCAGACCGCGCTGCTTCATATCGGCGGCGCGGTAGGTGAGTAGCGAAGCCGCTTCGATTTCCGTGGCCATATCCGCCAGCTTAAAGGAAATTCCTTGGAAACTGCTAATAGGCTGATTGAACTGATGACGTTCCTGCGAATACTGCAACGCCGCTTCCAAAGCACCTTGTGCAATGCCCAAGCTGAGAGCCGCGATGCTGATACGCCCCCCATCCAGCACCTTCAACGACTGGATGAAGCCATCGCCTACCTTTCCGATTACGTTTTCGCGTGGGATGCGGCAATCTGTGAAAATCATTTCGGTGGTTTCGGAGGCTCGCATGCCTAGCTTGTCTTCTTTGCGCCCGCCCGCGAAACCCGGTGTGCCGCGCTCTACAATGAAGGCTGTCATACCGTGCGAGTCGCCTACCTCGCCCGTGCGGGCAATCACTACGGCTACATGCCCAGAGCGGCCGTGCGTGATAAAGTTTTTGGCGCCGTTAAGTACATACTCTTCTCCGTCCAGCACAGCCGTTGTGCGCATGTTACCAGCATCGGACCCTGTGTTGGGCTCCGTGAGACCCCAGGCGCCCAGCCACTCACCAGAGGCCAACCGTGGCAGGTATTTCTGCTTTTGCTCCTCGGAAGCATGTTGTAAGATATGTCCTGTACATAGCGAATTATGCGCGGCCATCGATAAGCCAATGCTACCGTCAATTTTAGCTAGCTCGGCAATGGCTGTCACGTATTCGGGGTAGCCGAAGCCTGAGCCGCCATACTGAGTGGGCACCAACACACCCATTAGGCCCAACTCGCCCAACTGCCGGAATACATCTATTGGAAACTCTTGGCTTTCATCCCAGCGCATCATGTGCGGCTTGATATGAGTAGCGCCAAAATCGCGCACCATCTGCGCAATCATGCTCTGATTTTCAACTTCTTCTACTAACATGGGTGGGGTGGGGTAGTGAATAATACTAACAAACGTAAGTTATTAATTGTGCGTTGGCAACACCAGAAATATGCATGGTGGCACACGTAATCGTCCGTTAGACTGGTGCGGATTTTGAAAGGGACGCCCAATTCGGTTACTTTGAAGGTTTCCAAACAGGCGAAACAGTGCTAAGTTGCTGTAAATCTGTGGTGTAATTATCCTTTGGCTTATTCGGCCTGCATGCAACATCCCTTTCCTACTCGTCGCCTACTGCGCTATTGGCTATTGTTCTTGCCTTTTATGTTGCTATTGTTGGCATCGTCTTGTACAACCTCGCGCGTGCGGCAGCAGAATACGATGTTTCGTCTGGATGGCACGATGACCGATACCTCAAAACTGCGCCGAGCCGTGAACCGGGCTGAGCGCAACTACACCATTCAGCCCAACGACTACCTTGCAGTTCGTGTATATACCAATGAGGGTGAGGCAATTATTGACCCTAATGGAGAACTGTCATTCGGTGCGCCTGGTGGGAGTGGTGGTGGCGTTCGGCAAGCTACGGGTGGTACCCGACAAGCCGGAGCCAGCCGTGGCGGCGGTACCCAAAGCGCCGGCGCCGAATTTTTAGTGCAGAACGACGGCGTGGTGCGCCTACCCATGATTGGTGATGTAAAGTTGAGTGGCTATACCTTACTGGAAGCAGATAGCGTATTGAAAGCCCGGTATAATGAGTTTTACCAGCAGCCCTTTGTGACAACCCAAGTCAGCAACAACCGCATTGTAGTGCTAGGAGCTGTAGGAGGCAGTAGCGGACAGATAATTCCGCTGGTAAATGACAATATGAACCTGATTGAGGTACTGGCACTAGCTGGCGGTATCGATGGAGGAGCAATAACTGGTGCCGGTACCGGTCGAATAGGTCGAGCAGATAATATCCGGTTAATAAGAGGTGATTTAAAGAACCCACGGGTGCAAGTTATTGACCTCACATCCTTTGCCGGCATGCGTCAGGCTAATCTACAAGTGGAACCCAACGATATAATTTATGTTGAGCCTGTACGCCGACCCTTCTTTGAAGCAGTAGGTGACGTGGCACCGTTGTTTAGTATTGTGAGTGGATTAGCTGGGTTAGCTACCACTATTATTTACCTCACAATCAACCTGCGATAAATAAAACGCATTCATCACTGTCATCGAGCAGTACTAATCAATAGTAAAGCGCCCTATGGCTGCGAAAGAAGAAGTTGAGTTAGAAGAATTAATCCGCAATGCGGGTGGTGAGGCCGAAACTGAAGAGGACGAAGGACCCGGCCTAGACCTCACTACGCTGCTGATGGTGGCGCGCAAGAGCCTACCTTGGGTGATACTGCTGATTATGTTAGGGTTGACAGCCTCTTGGCTGTTTTTGCGTTATACGCCCCCTATTTATCGCTCGTCGTCGGTATTGAAGATAGACGAGAAGACCGAGGCCGGTGTACTAGGGTTGGGTAGTATTGGTGAAGGGATGGAGAAGCAGCAAAGCCTCCATAATCTATCGGGTGAGGTAGAGCTAATTAAGTCGGACCTAATTTATCGCCGCCTGAAGGATTCGCTGACGCTGGATGTAAACTACTACGCTGAAGGCACAGTGCTGGAGCGCGAACTGTACCGGATTTCACCGTTTCAGGTCAGCTATACTACGCGGGATGGCTCACAATTTAATACTCGGTTTTCAGTCGATTTTTTGGACGACCAACGGTTCACACTCTCCTATGAATTGAATGGCCAGGAGCAGAGTCAGGAATATCGTATCGGGCAGCCCGTCCAAACGCCTGGCTTTCTGTTGACTCTTTCCAAAACCAGCTTCTTCGGGCCAGATGCAGTAGATGGCAACTATTATTTTGTTATCAACGATAATGGCGCTATCAACAATTATTTGAATGCCAACTTGAGTGTGGCAATTGAAAATCCAGACGCGAATACCATTAATATTTCGTTCACGGATAAAACACCACTCAAAGCCCAGGATATTGTCAATAAAGTAGATACGGTCTACCTAATTGAGAAAGTGCTGAAAAAGCAAGAAGTGGAGAGGCGGCAGTTGCAATTTATTGATTCGGAGCTAGATAAAAGCCGGACTGGCCTAAGTAAAGCAGAAGGGGCTATTCAGTCGTTTGCTGAGCGCAATCAGGCATTCGATGTAAAGGGTGAATTAACAACTATTGCGTCAACCATTGCGGATCAGGAGGTGGAGCGTCAGGCCCTATTAGAGAAGGTGAAGCTACTGGCTGATTTACTCAATACAGTGAACAACGACCGGATTATTGGTCGGGAGGATGTAGACGTAGCGCAAGCTATTCCGGCACTTGGAGATTTGGGCGATACCCAACTACCACAGCTCCTGCAACAGTTCAATGACCAGCAATTGGAATTGCAGCAGGTTTTGAAATCGTATAAACCTACTACCACCGCCGTACAGTTACGGCAGGAGGCAATGGCCTTCACTAAGAAAACGGTGCAGGACCTGCTTCTGCAGAATCAGACATTGTTGCAGAAGCAACTGGCGCTAATGGATCAGCAACGCCAGCAGATGGATGCGAGGTTGCAGGCTATACCCCGGAAGGTTACCGAACAGGAACGTCTGCGCCGGCCATTCGCACTGTTGGAACGCTACAATGGTATGCTAATGGATCGTAAGATGTCGTACGGCATTGCGATGGCCGGTACCATTCCTGACTTCCAGATTCTATCTCCTGCTTCAGCTCCAGGCGCTCCTATTTCGCCCGTGCGGTCGATGATATACGCCATTGGACTGGCGGGTGGCATCGTGCTGGGTATCGGGTTAATTGCCGTGCGCTATCTGATGCACAATACCGTGACGAACATTCGGGAACTAGAGCGTAATAGTGCGGCCACGGTACTGGGCGTGATTCCGACCTATGACCGCGAGAAGATGGCGGTATCGAAGCTGGTAGTGGACAAAAACCCAAAATCAGCTATTTCAGAGGCCATTCGTTCTATTAGGACCAACTTGGAGTTTATGGCGTCTTCTAAAAAGAAGCGTTTAATTTCTGTGACGTCTACTATTAGCGGCGAGGGCAAGACTTTTGTGACGGTGAACTTGGCGGCTATTATCGCTTCTTCGGAGCAGCGTGTGGTTGTGCTGGACCTGGATATGCGCAAACCAAAAGTGAATTTAGCGTTTGAAGCACCAAACGTTAAAGGCATTAGTACCATCCTGATCGAGCGCCATACCTGGGAGGAGTGCATTCAGCATACCTCCATCCCTACCCTCGACTTTATATCAGCCGGACCAACCCCACCCAATCCGTCGGAGTTGATTCTGAGCCCAAAGTTCGATGAGTTGCTGGCTGAGCTTTATCAGCACTATGATGTGGTGATGATTGACACGCCGCCTGTGGGACTAGTGACGGATGGCATCCTGATTATGCGCAAGGCCGATGTGCCTATTTATATTGTCCGGGCTAATTACTCCAAAAAAGCATTTCTAAAGAATATCAATAAATTGATTCGTGCTAACGGCTTCACTAAACTGACAACCATTCTCAACGACGCCAAGGCCAATGGTATGTATGGCTATGGCTATGGCTACGGCTATGGTTATGGCTACGGTCAGGGGTATTACGAGGAGCCAACTGCGCCCAAAGGAATTGTAGGGCGCCTACGGAAGCGATTTTCTTCGTAGGATCTAATAGATGGCTTCTTTTCTACAAAGACTGTTTGGCGGTATGAAGTCCGCCGCAACTCCTGAGTCGTTGCAGGAGTTGGTGGTAGATATGCATTCGCACTTGCTGCCAGGCATTGATGATGGCGCTGCTACAATAGAGCATTCCTTAGAACTGCTACGGGAAATGCAGGCTTTGGGCTACCGCAAGCTGGTGATGACGCCCCACGTGATGGGCGACTTTTTTCGCAATACGCCTGATACCATCCGGACGGCGCTAGCGCAGTTGCAAGATGCTGCTGCCGCTGCCGGCATCACAGACATTGCGTTGGAATGCGCTGCGGAGTACTACTTGGATGAGTGGTTTGGGCGCAAGCTGGAAACTGGCGAGGAGCTATTAACCTTCGGCGGCGACCGACACTACTTGCTTCTCGAAACCTCTTACATCAACGAGCCCTTCAACCTAGCCGAAACCGTGTTCAATCTGCGGGCGTCGGGGTACCAACCAGTGTTAGCGCACCCCGAGCGGTATACCTACCTCTACGGTCGTTTTGAGGAACTGGAGCGTATCCGTGAGAGTGGAGTACTATTGCAAGTGAATCTGAACTCGCTGGCAGGTTATTATTCATCGGGAGCACAGCGCGTGGCTGAAAAGCTGATTGATGCTGGGTTGGTAGACATGGTAGGTACCGATGCTCACAACGTGAAGCACACTACTACCCTCCGTACCAAGGTGCTCACTGCCAACTACCTGCGCAAAGCCTTGGCATTGCCATTGCTGAATAGCACACTATAGGTATCTGCAGCCCCGTATTTCTGCCTATATTCGGTTACGGGCAATACGCCCGTTTCATGCTTACTTCTCTTGTATGGTTTTTGTCACCGGTGGTAGCGGCCTGTTGGGCAGTTTCCTGATTGATGCGCTGGTGGCGCGTGGCCACGCGGTGCGGGCGCTCTACCGACAGGCAATTCCTGCGGCAGCAGCAGTCGAATCGGTGGAGTGGGTGCAGGGCGATGTTCGTGATTCGAACCTTCTGTATACAGCGTTAGCTGATGTCACACACGTATTTCACTGTGCGGGACTGGTTTCCTACGCTCCGCAGGATGAAGACGCTCTGCTTCAGGTGAATGTGGAAGGTACTGCGGCTGTGGTGGATGCTTGTCTACAACACCCCGGCGTGCGGCTGTGCCACGTATCATCGGTGGCGGCGCTGGGCGGCGCGACTACTACGCCCGAGGTGCCAATAGGACCACTGATGCTGGACGAAAGCGCCAAGTGGGATTTAGGGGCTGAGCATCCAGCCTACGCTACCTCTAAGTATTTGGCTGAGTTGGAAGTATGGCGCGGCGTGGCAGAAGGCCTGGATGCCTTCTGCGTGAACCCTTCGGTGATACTAGGGCCGGCCGACTGGGACCGGAGTAGTACCCGCTTGTTTCGCTATGCCTACCAGCAGCACGCGTTTTATACGGCTGGTAGCATCAACTTTGTGGATGTGCGCGATGTGGTGGCTATGATGATGCACTTGGCTTTTGAAACTGTATCAACGGGCCAGCGCTACGTGCTGAGTGCTGGTGCCCTACCCCTACGCGACTTCCTGACCGAGGCAGCGCGATGCTTTCAGAAGAAGCCTCCTACCACTCCAGTGCCCACGTGGGCTGCCGAAGCCATCTGGCGATTGGAGCACTTACGCTCTATGCTGACGGGTGCGCGTCCGCTCATCACTAAAGACACTGCCCGAGCCGGCCGGCGGGCCACCAGCTACCGCGCCGAAAAGGTGCAGCGAGCCACTGGTTTCACGTTCCGGCCACTAGCCAAAACCATTGCTTGGTGCTGTGCTGGCCTGCGGCAGAACTTGCCGGCATCCGGTGCGGTTGTTGTATCTTAGAAGCAGTAGTGCCACGCCGGTGGCCTACCCCACCATAGCCGGTAAAGTCTGCCTTTTTGACGGTCCTTTGCTTTTTGCAGTATGAGAATGAACGAGAATTTTGAGGAGCGGGACGAAGTACAGGCCACCGTACGCCGTTACGAGCAAATGGTGGCCAGCAACGAGTCTGTCTTTTTTGATCTGGCCGATTTCGAGAATATTATCGACCACTACACCACCAACACACAATACACCAAAGCCTTACAGGCCTGCGAGGCTGCCATTGCACAGTACCCGTTCAGCACGGAGTTGCTGATTGACCGCGCCCAGGTGCTAGCCATGAAGGGCGAGTATACGGCCGCCGCCACCCAGATTGAAGCCGTGGCTCTGCTCGACCCTGACAACCCCGATGTGGCCGTGACGCGTGGCATCATTGCTACCCAACGCGGCGAATTCTCGGAAGCAGTGGCGTTTTTTCTGAGTGCCGTGGAGCGTGCCCCCGACCGCGACGACATCTTTTTTAATCTTGGGCTCGCTTACCAAAGCTGGCAAAAGTATAAGAGTGCTGCCAAGTACTACAAGCAAAGCCTACGCCTGAACTCCGATAACGATGTGGCGGTGCAGGAGTTGCTGTACTGCCTGGAGGTAAGCGAGCGACTGGAAGACAATCTGGAATTCTTCCGCCGCTTCACCGACGAGGACCCCTACTCGGCTATTGCCTGGTACAACCTGGGACAGGCCTACTACCGCTTGGCCGATTACGAAAAAGCCGTTAGCGCCTTTGAGTACGCTATTCTCATCGATACTAAGTTCTACGATGCTCACGGCTACTTGGCCAGCACGTATGTGAGCCAGGAGAAGTACGAGGCGGCCATTGAGGAGTTTAAGCTGAGCTATGAGGTAGGGCAGCCCACAGCTGAGGCCTTGTGCAACATCGGGGAGTGCTACGAGAAGCTGGAAAACTGGCCCGAAGCCCGCCGCAACTACCAGCATTCCATCGACATTAACCCGGAGATGGATGAGGCGTGGTTTGGCATTGGTATTATTCTGAATGCGCAAGAGCGGTGGCTGGAAGCCATTCATTTCTTCCGCAAGGCCACGGCCCTCTACGATGAAAGCGTGGAATACTGGCTGGCGCTGGCCGCCGCTGAATACCAGTTGGGCAACGTAGTATCGTCTGTGGAGGCCTACGACCGCGCCACCCAGGTAGCCCCCGACAACAAGGATGGTTGGCTGAACTGGAGTATTATTCTCTACGAGCAGGGAAATTTCGATGGGGCAATTGACCTGATGCGCAATGCTGTGGAGGTGCAACCCTCCGAGGCCGAGCTGTACTACCGCCTATGCGCTTATCTGTTGGCTGCCGGCCGCTACCGCGAAGCCTATGAGGTGCTGGAAAATGCTCTTACGCTGGACTTTAGCAAGCATCGTCTGCTTTTTGAGTACTTTCCGGAGCTGGAATCGCAGCGCGCCCTGGCTCGTCTGATTGATCAGTATCGGAAGTAGGAGCTTTAGTTAGGGACCGGGTTGACGTTTCAGACATTGTTTATTGAGCGTGAACCAATCCCCTCAGACCCTAAGTACCCCAGACCCTTTTCTTACTTATAAAATTCGGGCGTACTTTTACGCCCGTTCTTTTTTTCGGGGTAGCCGCTGGCCTACTACCTGAAACCACAACACCCCAAGACTCTACCTAATGAACTACCACCTCGATCAACTTCCCGAACGTACCCAAAAACCCCGCGAACAAGGCTATACCATGGTAATGGATAAAGGCCTGAGTGTGCGCGAAGCAGAAGATTTTCTGGAGGTAGGCGCCCCGTACACTGATATTGTGAAGCTGGGCTGGGCTACTTCTTTCGTGACACCTAATTTGAAGCGCAAGCTGGCCGTATACAAAGAGGCCGGTATTCCGGTGTATTTCGGTGGTACGTTGTTCGAGGCCTTTATCATTCGCAATCAGTTTGAGGACTACCGGCGGCTACTCGATGAGTTTGAGATGGAATACGCTGAGGTATCGGACGGTTCGCTGGACATGCCCCACGATAAAAAGTGCGAGTACATCCGCACACTGTCGAAGGAAGTGAAGGTGCTGTCGGAGGTAGGGTCCAAGGACGCGGAGAAGATTATTCCGCCCTATAAGTGGATTTCGCAGATGCAGACTGAGTTGGAGGCTGGCTCCATCAAGGTTATTGGCGAAGCTCGCGAGGCTGGCAACGTAGGTCTTTTCCGCAGCACCGGCGAGGTACGTTCGGGTCTGGTAGAGGAAATTCTGACCAAAGTACCGGTAGAAAAAATCCTGTGGGAGGCTCCGCAAAAGGCGCAGCAGGTTTGGTTTATCAAATTGCTGGGTGCCAATGTGAACCTGGGCAACATCGCGCCCAACGAAATTGTGAGCCTGGAAACTATCCGCCTGGGGCTGCGTGGCGATACATTCACCCACTTCCTCGACATGGACAATGTGGACGAGATGTTCCAGCCCGCCAAGCCTACCGGCCGCCCCGGCACTTCCATGCCCCGTGGGTAAGCAACCCATTGTTGCATACTGACGCTAGCCCGTCATTCTAAACGCAGGAAAAAGACTCGCGCACTGAGGTAGAATAGCATTTTCTATCAGCACGCGAGTCTTTTTCCTGCGTTCAGATTGACGGGCTGCTTTTTTCTACTCACCCTATCATGCCTGGCAAGCAAAAGGAAGAACTATGCCGAGAGCTGAAGCGTAAGGAGTACCCACTCACTCTGAAGCAAATACTGCTCTTTCATGAAACGCCATTCTCTCTCTATTTCCCTGGCTTCTTTGCTGTTAGTGGCTGCGTGCAGCGGCCCTTCGAAGGAAGAAAAGCAAGAAGCCCAGGCCACTACCCCCACCGACACGGTGGCCACCGCCGTGCAACCCCTAGAACTGCCGGCACCCTACAAAACCGAGTCGGTGACGCATCGGGTGAAGGTGATTGGCTGGCCCGCTGGCAAAACGCCTACCGTGCCCGATGGCTTTACCATCACCGAGTACGCTGGCAATTTCGACAGCCCGCGTTGGGCCTATGTGCTACCCAACGGCGACGTGCTGATAGCCGAGGCTAACACGGTGCCCAACGAAACCATCAAGAAAAAAGTAACGGCTGCGCTGGACCTAGACCCGTCCAAATCGTTGCAGGCTACCAGTGCCAACCGCATCACGCTGCTGCGCGACACCAATAAGGATGGCAAACCAGACGTGCGCGAAACGTTCCTGAGCGACCTGAGCCAGCCCTTTGGGATGTTGGTGCTGGGTAGTAATTTTTATGTGGCCAACACCGACGGCGTTCTGCGCTATGCCTATCAGTCGGGTCAGACCAAAATCACGGGGAAAGGCCAGAAAATCCTGAGCCTGCCCAAAGGCGGCTACAACAACCACTGGACGCGCAACCTGCTGGCCTCGCCCGATGGCTCTAAGATTTACGTGACCGTCGGCTCGGGCTCGAACGTGATGGAGCACGGCCCCGAGAATGAGGAGCGTCGTGCCAATATCCTGCAAATCAACCCCGACGGCTCGGGTGAGAAAGTTTACGCCAGCGGCCTGCGCAACCCTGTGGGCCTGGACTGGCAGCCTACCTCCGGCAAGCTGTGGACCGCCGTGAACGAGCGCGACGAGCTGGGCGATGAGCTGGTGCCCGACTACCTGACCAGTGTGCAGGAAGGTGGCTTCTACGGCTGGCCCTACGCATACTACGGCCAGAACGTAGACCCGCGCCGCAAAGGCGAACGGCCCGATCTGGTGAAGAAAACGCTTGTGCCTGACGTGCCGCTGGGGCCGCACACGGCATCGCTGGGCCTGGCTTTCTACGACCAGAAATCTTTTCCGAAGCGCTATCAGAATGGGGCCTTTATCGGCCAGCATGGCTCCTGGAACCGCTCCAGCTTCTCGGGTTATAAGGTAGTGTTTGTACCGTTTGAAAGCGGTAAGCCCACGGGCAAGTTCGAGGATTTCGTGACGGGCTTTCTGGTAGGCGATGGCAAGGAAGCCTATGGCCGGCCAGTGGGTGTGACGGTGATGCCCGACGGCTCGATGCTGGTAACCGACGATGCCGGCAATAAAGTATGGCGCGTGGCGGCCGCAAATGGTGCGCGAGGAGTAGCCAAATTATAAGCCTGAGCCTCAGCAAAGGGTGAAACATGGTGGCAAAGCGCGGCCGGATTTTCTGCTTTGCTCGGAATGACGGCCGGGCGTGCTTTCTTTGTAGTCTAAACCCCGCTTCATGGAAATCTTACACCAAGCGCTGGACTTTGTTCTGCACCTCGACAAGCATCTGACGGCCATCATCACTGACTATGGCACGTGGACCTACGCCATCCTGTTCCTCATTATTTTCGTGGAAACCGGGGTAGTGGTATTGCCTTTCTTGCCCGGCGACTCGCTGCTGTTTGCGGCCGGCTCGCTGGCTGCATTGGATGGTAGCCCACTAAACGTAGCCTTACTGATGGTTATCCTGATTGCTGCTGCCGTGTTGGGCGATACGCTCAACTATCACATCGGCGACTACCTGGGGCCGCGAGTGTTCAACGGTAAAATTCGGTTCCTGAAACGGGAGCATCTGCTGAAGACGCAGGATTTCTACGTGAAGCACGGGGCCAAAACGCTAATTCTGGCCCGCTTCATTCCGATCATTCGCACGTTTGCGCCGTTTGTGGCGGGTATGGGCTCCATGAGCTACGCCCGCTTTCTGGCCTACAACGTCATTGGCGGCATTCTGTGGGTGATTTTGCTGGTAGGCGTGGGCTTCTTGTTTGGTCAGGTACCGATTGTGCAGAAGAACTTCTCGCTGGTGGTAGTAGCTATTATTGTGCTATCCATTTTGCCGGCCGTGGTAGAGTTCTTTCGCTCCCGCGGGCAGAAATCGGCGGTGTAAGCCGACTTAGACCGTAAAATAAAACCGCCTCGTCCGCGCCGGACGGGGTGGTTTTTTTCGTTGCTTTGGCTGGATAACCGTTTGCTGACCGTTGTATGAAGGAGTTTGGATTAATTGGCCGCACGCTGAAACACTCGTTTTCGCAAACCTACTTCACCCAGAAGTTTCATAACCTGGGCCTCAACGACCACCGCTACGAACTGTATGAGCTACCCCAAGCCGCCGACTTGGCCCAGTTGCTGACCGAGCATCCAAATCTGGCTGGCCTCAACGTTACAATTCCGTATAAAGAGCAAATCTGGCCTTACCTCGATGAGCTGGCGCCTTCGGCCGCCAGGGTAGGGGCCGTAAATGTGGTGGAGTTTACCGCCGACGGCCGCCGCGTGGGCCACAACACCGATGTTACGGGCTTCCAGGAGTCGTTGCGCCGCTTCTATCCCCGCCGCGACGTGCCCGACCGCGCGCTGGTGCTGGGCACTGGTGGCGCCTCCAAGGCCGTGGAGGTAGCCCTGCGCGAACTAGGCATTGGCTACTGGCTGGTGTCGCGCAACCCGCTGGCCCACGGCCTTACCTACGCCGACCTCACGCCCGAGGTAGTAGCCGCACACCCGCTCATCATCAACGCCACGCCCCTGGGCACCTTTCCCGACGTAGACGCCTGCCCACCGCTACCCTACCACGCCCTCACGCCCCAGCACTACCTGTTCGACCTCATCTACAACCCCGCCGAAACCAAGTTCATGCAGCACGGCCTCACCGCCGGTGCCCACGTCCTCAACGGCTTCGAAATGCTCTGCCTCCAAGCCGAAGCCGCCTGGGAGATTTGGAATAGGTGAGGTTGTGAAGTGGTGAGGTTGTGTGCCGTCCTTCATCTGGCGTCCGCTTGTGAAGGACCTTTCCACGGCAGAACGGCAGACGTAACAACGACTCGTCCAACTGACATAAAGCCTTTCGCAAGCGGACGCCAGATGAAGGACGACGCACAACTTCACAAACTCATAATTTTACCACTACCCTCCCTGCTGACCACTGCTGCCAGACTTGCTGTCGTTGTTCTGGATGCTGCGACGCCGGCGTTGGGGCGCGTTCGTGTCAGTTTTACCGAAGCGGTAGCTGAACGCGAGGCGTACGCTGCGCTGGTAGCTGAAGAAGCTGCTACGACTGATGAACCGATCAGTAGTGGTGGTGTTGCGGAAGTTGATGCCGCTTTGTAGGAAGGTATTGGCGTTCAGCGTGAGGTCGGCTTTTTCGTTGAGGAAGGTGCGCTTCAGGCCCAGCGAATAGTAGTAGTAGCCCGAGTTGCGCGACTGAAGCTGCACCCAGCCCGCGTAGTAGCCCGCGTAGAACTGCGCCGTGTACTTCTCCTTGAACTTGTATGAGGAGTTGGCGCTGACATTGTAGAGGAAACGGCTGCTGGTACGATTAAGCGCAGGACTTTTCAGACGCACATAATTCAGATCCACGTTGCCACCTATCTGGAGACCTTTCACCGGCCGCACCGAGGTATAGAGGTTGGAGCCAATGGTACTGCTGCTGGCAATGTTGAGGAAGGTAGACTCGCTACGAGCCAAGTCCTCGTTATACGTCAGCACCGACTCGATGGAGTTGCTGGTGCGCCGCCCATAGACCGAGAGCGTGAGCGACGACTTTTCGGAATACGTGTTGTACGACACGTCTAAATTCTGCGTCAGCTCGGGGCGCAGCTCCGGGTTGCCGTAGGAAATGTTGCGCGGATCGGTCTGGTTGACGTAGGGGTTGAGGAAGTAAATCTGCGGCCGTTGGATGCGACGGGCGTAGGTGAAACCTAGTGTTTGGCCTTCCTTTTTGAGCGTGCGCGTGGCGCTAAGGGTAGGGAGCACGTTGAGGTAGTCGTTTCGAAACTGGCCATTTGCACCCGAGAACTCGCCTTTGATATCGGTGTACTCGGCCCGTGTGCCCAGCGTGAAGCTGTACTTCTTACCCAGCGCAAAGCCCAAACTGCCGTAGGCAGACAGCACGTTCTGGCGGTAGTCGAAAGCATTGGAGCGAAGATCATTGCGAGCGAAGTCCGTTTGTTGACCCGTACGAAGGGTGTCCAAATCGTAGTCGCTGTTCACTTGGCGCAGAATGGCCTTGGCGCCGGTTTCCAGCGTGGTTTTGCCCTTGAAAGGGTGCACATAGTCCGTCTGGATTGTATTTTCGCGGTTGAGCGCCAGGTTTTCGCTTCGCTCACGGTATTCCAGCAGCGAGCCGCCTTCTACTATCCCAATGGGCCGGAACTGGTCCAGGGTGTAGTTCTGCCGCGAGCGGCTCACGGAGTGTTGCCCCAGCACGCTCCACTCGCGGCGGGGCTGGTCTTTGAAGGTGCGCGTGTAACCGGCACTCACATCGTAGTTGCGCGAGGGTGTGCGCTGCCGAATGTCACGGGTGTAGAGCGTATCCAGGCTGTTGTATTGCTCCAATTGAGGTAGTACCCGATACTCATTGAATAGGTCCTGGTCGTTGACAGAGTGGTAGGCGTTGCCGGTGAAGTCCAGCGTGAAGCCACTCTGCTCGGTAGGGTCAAAGGTGAAGCCTACCTTGCCAAAGCCGCCACCTCCCCGCGACTTATTTTTTGTGTTCTGCGTGAGCTGGCCAGTGGCGCCATCTAGGTAGTCGATGCGGGTGCTGTTGCTGCGGCCGGGGTACTGGTTGTAAAAACCACTGAGGCTGCTGGTGAAGCCTACTTTACCGCGGCGGGCGTTTAGGGCACCATTCAGGTTCTGGTTGCGGTTGCCGGCCGCAGCACCCACTCGCCCATTTATACCCTGCAACGAGTTCTTTTTCAGAACGATATTTACTACCCCACCCGTGCCCTCGGCGTCGTATTTGGCCGATGGACTAGTCAACACCTCCACGGCCTTAATCTGGTCGGCCGGAATCTGCTTGAGTGCTTCGGCCAGGTTGCCGGCCAGAATAGCCGAAGGTTTGTTGTTGATGAGCACGCGCAGGTTGCTGGAGCCGCGCAGCTGCACGTTGCCGTCAGCGTCTACGTTCAACAGGGGCGTTTTGCGTAGCACGTCGGAGGCGGTACCGCCGGTGTTGGTGGCGTCGGCCTCGGCATTGTATACAATGCGGTCGGGCCGGGCTTCTACCAATGGCTTTTCGCCCACCACGGTCACCTCACCCAGCTTTTGGGAAGTAGCTGCCAGCGTCAGTTTCCCCAGATTCTTGGCCGTGGTACCTAGCGTTACGGTTTCGGTGCGGCTGGTGTAGCCCACAAAGCTGACCACCAGCCGGTAGCTGCCGGCTGGGGCCGTCAGCACGAAGCTGCCCTGCTCATCGCAGGCCGCACCGGCTATTGGCTTATCGCCGGTAGGAGGGAGCAGCGCCACCGTGGCAAACGGCACGGGCTGTTTGGTAGCCTCATCCAGCACGGTGCCCGTGAGGCGGGTATTGGTTGATTGTGCAGCCGGCGCCGACACCGATTGGGCCTGGGAAAAATGCCCACGGCCAAGTGCGCCCGCTAGAAGCAGACAGGTAGCGTAATGTTTCATACATCTATAAAAGGAAGGAGATAAACAGCACAATAAGCGGCAACCGAGGCAAGGATACTGGAAGGTAGGCCGGGGTTGCACCGGCTTGCTAACGACAAACATATATCAGTAGACATATAGGAAACAATAAATTTATATGGACGGGCTATAAGTTGTCGTCAAAGTCCTAATGGTCTCAATTAAAGGCAATACCGTGTTGCTTTTAGGCCTTCGTAGCTTGGTTGAGACAAGTAGGAGATTGGCAAGGGCAGCAGCCGGTTTCGTTGAAAAACGGCCGCACATCTAGCGCCGATTTGTTACTTGCGGTGGCCTACTCTTGCGTTCTGCCTATGTCCTTTTCGCTTTCTGCTCCTGCCGCCGCCCGCCACCGAGAGCGGCTGTGGCTACCAGCGTGGTTGCCGCTCCGGCCATGGCCCCACGTGGTATGGGCCGCCCTGCTGCTGTTTACCGATTTTCAGCTGTGGTACGGCCAGATGGGGCTGTACTACCACGAAACGGAAACAGGCTGGCACTTTCTGCTGAAAAGCTTGTGGGTAGACGGTGCCAACTGCGCGTTATTCTACTTCAATTGGTGCTTGCTGTCGCGTTTGTTGCCGGCACGGCGGCTGGTGCTCTATGCAGGAGCAGTGGTAGGGGGAGTGCTGATATTTGCCGCACTGCGCATTGGTATCAGCGTGTTTTACGCTGAGGGTGTGCAGCAAGGTCGTTGGACGCTCACGCTGGCGCAGCATGTGCAGATGCTCAGCAACTATCACTTGGTGCTGGGTCTGCTGATTGTGCTGCTCAGCAGCGGCCTTCGCTTGGGCGTCGATTACCTACAGGAACGCGACAACCGCCTCGAGTTGCAGGCGCAGCACCTAGTTACGGAGCTGTCGTTGCTGAAAGCGCAGGTACATCCGCATTTCCTGTTCAACACTCTCAACAATATCTACGCCCTCACGCTGCAACGCTCGCCCCGCGCGCCCGAAGCCGTGCTGCGCCTGGCCGAAATCATGCGCTACGTGCTCTACGAAAGTGGCGCCGACACTGTGCCGCTGGTCCGCGAACTAGCGCATCTGCGCGGTTTTCTGGACTTGCAGCGCCTACGCCTGCCCGGCAATGCCGCCGGGGCTGTGCAGCTGCACCTGGAGCTGGCACCCGGCGCCGAGCACATCTTCCCGATAGCGCCCATGCTGTTGCTGCCGCTGGTCGAAAACGCGTTCAAGCACGGCTACCTGCTGGCGCCTGCACCGGCGGTTAGTATGCAGTTGCAGCTGGATGCGGCAGGTATGCTGCGCTTTTCGGTGCGCAACGCGGTGACGGAGCCGCAGATAGCGCCGCTGGAAGCGCCCGGTGGGGTAGGGCTGCCCAACCTGCGGCGGCGTATGGCGCTGCTGTACCCAGAGCGCCATACGCTAACCATCAGCGCAACCCGTCAGGAATTTCAGGCCACCCTCACGGTGCAACTGCGCCCGTCGGCGCTTATCTTGTAACTAGATAAGAATGGAAACTGCTGCCACGCTGCGTGTATTCTCCTGTGTGCTGATTGACGACGAGCCGCTCGCCCTGGATGTGCTGGCTGGCTACTGCGCGCAAGTGCCGTTTCTGCGCGTGTGCGGGCAATTTCATGATGCTGTAGCTGCTCTGGCTTTCCTGCGTGCGCAGCCAATAGATGTTGTGTTCCTGGATATTCAGATGCCCGGCCTCAATGGGCTGCACCTGGCGCAGCTGCTGCCCGCGCCCGCCCCGCGCATTATCTTCACTACTGCCTACGATCAATACGCCGTGCGCAGCTATGAGTTGAATGCCACCGACTACCTACTCAAACCCGTGGCCTTCGAGCGGTTTGTGCAGGCAGTAGGGAAGCTCTATGGCAATATTACCCAACCCGCGCCAGCCCAGCCGTTGCCCTCTCCCGAGCCGCCGCCTGAGGCCATTCTGGTGCGGCACGGCAGCCAGCTGCGGCGCGTGGCCTTCTCAGAGATTCAGTACATTGAAGGGCGAAAGGAGTACTTGCTATTGCATACCACGCAGGGTCGACTGCTCACGCTTCAGTCGTTTCGGCGGGCCGAGGAAGTGCTACCGCCTACCCGCTTTGTGCGCATTCATCGGTCCTACCTTATCTCGCTGCACCATGTAGATCACCTGGAGCGGGGTAGGGTACAGGTGGCCGGCCACCTCTTGCCCATTGGCGATACCTACCGAGAAGCATTTTTGGCACGGCTACGTAGGTACGAACAGTTATAAGCTGAAGTAGGAAGACAAAAAAAGGCCGCGATGCAGCGTTGTGCTGCACCACGGCCTCTCATCTGCGTGAAACTAGCTTGCTTACACGGACAGCTTTTTGGCAATCTGAGCAGTGTAGCGACCCTGGAAACGGGCGCCTTCCAATTCGTTTGCGCTGGGCTGCCGCTCGCCCTGGCCACCGGCCACGGTGCTGGCGCCGTAGGGCGTGCCGCCCGTTACTTCCTCGTGGCCCATCTGGCCCTGCCAGGCGTAGGGCAAGCCTACCAGTACAAAGCCGTGGTGCAGCAACTCGGTGTGCAGCGCCCGAATGGTGGTTTCCTGCCCGCCGTGCTGGGTAGCAGTGCTCACAAACGCGCCGCCAGCTTTGCCCACCAGCGCGCCTTTAGACCACAGGCCACCGGTGCTGTCCATAAAGCTCTGAATCTGCCCGCATACATTGCCGTAGCGGGTAGGGGTACCAATAATAATGGCATCGTACTCCGTCAGTTCGTTGGCGGTAGCTACTTCAATGTGCGAAAAAGCCTTTTGAGCTTCGGTAGCACCAATCTGGTCGAGCACGCTGGTAGGCAGCGTTTCGGGCACGCGCTTAATAACAACTTCATTGCCTTCTACCTCGCGGGCACCTTCGGCAACGGCCTCGGCCAGCTTATACACATGACCATAAGTAGAATAAAAAAGAACAAGCGTTTTCATGAAATGCGGGATAGAAGGTGAATGGAAGTTACTCTCCAGATGAAACGGAACTGGTAGGAGCAATATATGTACATACATTAAAATGTGAGGTAGGGTTGTGCTAATTATTTTAATTTTATTTTTAAATATTTATAAATCAGTATTTTAATAAATAATCAAGTTGAAATAACTTGTTCATTGCAACCTTGCTAGCAGCCATTAGCATCTACCTCACACAACCGTTAGTCGCCCCTTTTATCCGCTTCCTATTCTACTGTTCACATTGTATGTCGCATCCTTACTTCTGCTGCCCCTGCGCCCCCGAAGCTGCTTTTGCGAAATTAACTGCTGCCCGCCACGGTAGCCTGGCCCAATGAGTGCGGTGGCACAAGCGTTTGGGGCATCGGGTGCCCTGCGCGGACTGCTGGCTGGCAACCGACAGGCGGCCGAGGAGTTGCCGGCACCCGCCGCGGCTGCCGTGCGCCGACTAGCACCGCCCGCGCAACTCACGGAAGCCGAACTGCTAGACGGCTGTCTGAATGGCAGTCGGCTGATGCAGAAGCATCTTTACGAGCGGTTTGCCCCGCGTATGATGGCCGTGTGCCTGCGCTACGCCCAAACCACCTTTGAGGCCGAGGATGTGTTGCAGGAAGGCTTTCTGACAGTGTTTAAAAACCTGGGCAGCTTTCGGCGGGAGTGCCCGCTGGAGTTCTGGATTCGGCGCATTATGGTAAATGCCGCCTTGCGCCAGCACCGCCGCAATATGCCCTTGGTGGCAGTGAGCGACGGTGGCGACTACCCCGAGGACCTGGCCGGGGAGGAGTTTGTATTGGCTAACTACGCCTTTGAGGACCTGCTGGGCGTGGTGCAGGAACTGGCCCCGCGCTACCGCATGGTGTTCAATCTGTTTGCTATAGAAGGCTACAGCCACAAAGAAATCGGGGAGATGATGGGCATCTCCGAAGGCACCAGTAAATCCCAATACTCGCGCGCCCGCGCTATTTTGAAGACTAAACTTGAGCGCCTCGACGCGCAATCCACTCATGGGCACCTCCGCACATAACGCCGCCTCTACTACCCCAGACCCTCGCCCCACCGGCGACCTGGAGTACCTGTTCCGGCAGAAGCTGGGCGAGGCCGAAGTAGCGCCCCGCTTCCAGCTCTGGGAACAGCTCGACCACGACTTATTGGTTCAGCAAAACGAAACCTACCGCAAGCGCCTGCTGGTGCACCGTTGGGTGGCCGCCGCCTGCGTGCTGCTGCTACTAAGCGTGGGCGGCTGGCTGAGCGTCCGCCAGATTCAGACCACTACTACCCCAGAGCTAGCAGCCAGCGGTGTTGGCCACTCAGCTGTGGCCGATGCCGCTGGCGGTCAGTCGGCGACGGCAGCGACGGCAGCTTTGGGCACCAGGCGCGCGGCGGAAGCCGGTACCATCCGTTCCAGCCAAGAAGCTGAACTGGGAGGCGATGCTACGGGTGGCAGTCTGACAGCTACTGAACGAATGCTAGCTACAGTATCGAATGAAGGAAATGTGCCGATGCTGCTTCCTGAGTACGCGGGTGCCCTAACAACTCGTGCTGGGGCGACAGCGGCCTTCGGCAATGGCCTCACGCAGTCTGCACTACCCACGTTTGCGGCGTACACGTCCGCTGCTGCCGGAGCGGGCCACACTGCCGAAGCCGGCGGTACCACGTGGAACTTACTTGCCGCGCGGGCAACTCGGCTAAGCTCGGCGCTTGGCCGCCTCACCCACCCCGATACCCTGAAGTCTGCGCTACTGGCCGCGCCGCCCATGCTGGCAATCATGATGCCCCCGACCGAGGAGGAAGAGAAAAAGAAATCGGTATTGGGCGGCTGGCGCTTCGGCGGCTCGCACGCGGTATCGGCTTTCAATCCCAACATCAATTTTGCTCAGGCCAGCTCCCAAACGACCACCTCGGCCATCAACAACCTAGCGATGCTGGACAGCCGGGGTGTGCAGAACGTGGCCTACGAGGCTGGCGCCGCCGAGTACCGGCAAAACCTGCGTGCCGGGGTAGGGCAGCGCGTGGCCCTCACGGCGGCCCGCCCGACTGGCAAGCACTGGGTGTTGTTGACCGGCTTAGAAGCCGCCGAATACCGTGCTTCTTCCGAAACGTCGTTTTCATCGGTGGCGCAGAGCGAAACCGCCTTCGCGGGCCGTGCAACGTCCGCTTATCAGGTAGCACCTAACTCCTTCTCGAATAGCGCCGCGTTTGCCCACGACGCGGTAGCCTACACAGCCACTCCGCGCGCCACTACTTACCGCTACCGCACGGTGGGCGTGCCGGTAGCCGCCCGCTACGGCTCACCGCAGAAAACGGGCGTATCGCTCTACGCCAAGGTAGGAGCCGCCGTGGACATGCTGCTGGGCAGCCGGGTGGAGGTAGCAAACGAAGCCGCCGCCACGCAGGACTACTCGCTGAGCACAACCGATTCGCCCTACCGCCAGGTAATTGCCACAGTGCGCGGCGGCGGCGGGGTGCAGTACCGCCCGGCTGGTGCCACTTGGGCCATATTGGCTGGCCCTACCGCCGAAGCAGGCCTGACCACCCTCAACCGCGACCCGGCTCAATCACTACTGCGCCGCTCCCGGCCTTATATGGTAGGGATAGAAGCCAGCGTGGAGTTTGGCGGAGGAAAGGCTGCGGTTGCTCATTAAAAATGCAATAGCCTTTTTGCCTTGTCTTAATGAACATGCCATGAAAACTATACTAGCACTAGCAGGCCTGAGCTTACTGCTGGCAGGATGTGGCAAAGACGATGGGCTCCCCGGTGCCATCCAGGTCAAAATTGCCGAATTGAAACGGCAACCAAAGCAAAATCCATCAGCCGAAATACACAGCTACTTATACCAAGGGCAGGTTGTGTATACAATATCTGGTGATTGCTGTGACCAATTCAATTATCTATACGATAATAACTTAAACATTATCTGCGCCCCAAGTGGTGGCTTGACCGGCCGCGGCGACGGGCGTTGTCCTGACTTTGCTGCCCGCGCCACACAGGAACACTTGGTATGGCGCGACCCACGCTGAGATGAATTTATATAAGTGTGTCTGTGATTAGTGTCGAATTGTTAGCCACTGCTTATGAAAACAGCCCCGTGTAGTGAGCTACGCGGGGCTGTTTATTTAGTAGCCTTCAGTTTACCTTATTACAAGGCACTGGTCGTTCCTTCAGGAAGGCGGTATAATGAGCATCTGCCATTCGTCTATCACGGGCCTATGTGATTGAGAACTTGCGTTATGTTCGTAGTAGGGCAGCTCCACCTCGTTTTACGGATGGTGTGGCCAGCTTACTCACTACCCATTACCTGTCGGATGCCCAACGCGGCCGCCACGCCCGGCAATGCCCGGCCAGCTTCGCGGACTATACACCTAGAGCAATAGGCATGTGCCGCTTAGAGGCTGTTTAAGTTATTTGGAACGGGGTAGAGGCGCAATAGTTGGAGTCTCGTCGTTGCTGACGTTGTCTTTTTAGCGCCAATCATTCAACGACGAGACTCCAACTATTGCGTCTCTACTTCGCTCATGCTAACTCAAACAGTCTCTTAGACGTTTCAGTAGCTGATAGCCTGCTCGTGGTAAGTACTGAGGCTTTTGAGGTTGGGCTGGAGGTAAGGCACAGCAAAGTGCGTATTGGCAAAAAACTCCTGCTGGTGCCGGAGCTGCACTTGCAAGGTAGGGCTGGCTGCCTGGGTGAGCTGCTGCACAGTATGGCTCTGCTGGTCGACCACAGTTATTGCTAGCTGCGCGCCGGTGTGGCGCACTTCCAGCGTGGCTCCGGTTGGCAGCAGCACCGCCAGCTCCTCAAAGCCAGGTAGGGAAAACCGCACAGTGGGCGCTACGCCCATAGCTTGGATGGTGTAAGTACTGGTGGCCCCGGTTTGGTAATGCGCCCGCAGCTGCCCCGCACCCACAGCTACGGCAAAGGATACATCCGTGAGTGCCGTAGGTAGGCAGGGCCGAATGCTAACTTCGTTGCGCAGCATATTGGGCCGTATGCCCAGGAAATACTGGTACCACACGCGCAGCTGCTCGGCATTGGACCAGGCCTGCAAAAACGTGCCGGAGAGCTTACCCCGGGTGTGGCCAGGGCGGGGTAGGGCATCGGCGTTTTCGCTCAGGCTACCCACGGCGCCCTCCACCAATGCTTGGTGGTTCATGTTGGCAAACAGCTGGTAAGCGATGTTGGGCTGATTCTGTTCCAGCATCCGCTGCATGGCCATGCCGTTGTTCCAGAGCCAGACGGTGCCGTTGTGGTAGGCCGCGTCCTTGTGGTAGTAGTGCCAGTTTTCGTGGTAGGGATGAAAATCCGGGTCGTGCTGGCTCAGCGAGGCCACACCCCATGGGTACACCAGCTCCTGCCACACCAACTTGGTAAGCTGCATCCGGCGCTCCGGGTCGAGCACCAGGTTGTAAGCGTAAAGCTGGTTGGGTCGCAGCTGAAAGTCACGCTGGCCGGTGGCGGTCAGGCGGTCAGCCATATACGGGTGCTCCGCATCGAAAAAGTCCTGCGGGAAGTGCTGTTGCACCTGTTCAGCCACGGCGCGCCACTGGTGGGCGCTGGCATCGTCGTGCAGGTAGTCGGCTAGTTGAGCGCTGGCCATCAGTTGCTCGTACCACAGCGCCTGAATATCATTGGCGCGGTTGCCGCGGGGCGAAAGCGGCGTCACGTTCTTGATTTTGGCGTCCATCCATGTGTCGGCATCGTCGTGGGTGAGGTAGCCGTTGGCGTCCGTCCAGTACTTTAAGGAGCCTTCGGCGGCGCGCTTCACAGCCGGGTAAAACTCATGGATGGCGGCCGTATCGCCGGAGTAGTGCACGTAATCCAGCATCTCCATCACGAAGCGCGGCGTGCCGTCGGTGGTGTTGTAAATAATATCTTCGGGGCGGGCGCGGTTGGGCACGCGGCCGTAGTCCTTCGAGGTAGGGTCGAGATTCTGCAACTTCGCAAACGACAGCAGAATCTTCTTGGCTGTGGCAAACTGCCCCGTTACGAGACAGGCACCGGGTAGGGAAATGAACAGGTCGCGGCCCCAGTAATCATTGAACCACGGCAGGCCCGCGTAGATGCCCCAGCCCTGCTGTTGGGTCACCAGCTCATCGGTAGTCAGTAGCAGCCAGGGTAGGGCTTGGTTGAGTTGCGGGCTGTTGCTACGGATTGGGTTGGTTTTGGCTATCAGCATGTTCATTCGCTGTTGCCGCTGTTGCAGCCACGCATCGTGGTGCTCTCTAAACTGCCGGAGCAACGTCAGCGCTTCCTCCTTAGAGCGCCCATATACCAGCACAAACCCGCCGCTTGCAGCCGTGGCGCTCAGGGCACCGTTGCGCACAGTACTGGCCACGGGTTGCCACGGTGCTACCAGCAGGTGGTGGGTAGGTGCTTCTTTGGGAATCAACCACAAGCCCTCAGGCGTGGCCTCCTCGGGGGTAGTCAGGTCGCCGGTAGGGCGCCATGTGAGTTGTTGGCCCCTACTATCTGTGAGTTGGATACCTACTACCGGCTGATTGTCATATAGATATAGCTCTTCGGTGGCGGCCCCAAACTCGCGCCGCAGCTTGTACGGCAACACGCTGACCTGGGCCGTCTGACGGTTCAGTGGGGTGCCGTCTACCAGTAGTTCGTAGTCATGCAGCACGCGGTGGGTAGCGATGTTCCAGCCAGCGTGCCAAGCCGTTTGCTCATTGGCGTGGGTGGTGGCATAGTAGTAGCCCGACTGCTTGTCCGTGAACGAAAATTCACGATTATCGGTGGGTAATACGCTAATGGCTAATTGGTTAAGATGCATAGTGGCAGGACTGGTAGTGGCCATATGCGGGCTGTGAACGGAGCGGCAAGCAGGCAATAGCCCTAGTACTACGGCCACAAGGCCGCGAAATGTTTTCATTACAAAAACTTTGGAAGAAGGAATGCTGCAAAGGTCAGTAGCGGTGATTTGTTTCAGTTGCTTTCTTGATAAGTAGAATAATTGCCAGATTGAAAATACGCGATAACCGTGCTGTGATATGCTATTTCAATGATAGTAAATGAGGAAAAGGGTAGGTAAACAGATACGTAAATAGAGTAATGTATATTATAAAATAATAAAGAAATAGTTATATGATTTGTAAATACTGTTTATGATTCATAAAATCGTTTTTATTGATAAAATGAACCCTTTTCATGTTATTTACTATAGCTATATTTGCTGACGTTTTCCTTGAAATATTTATTAAATGACTATTGTATCTCAGCACTATACGTCGCCTTTGTGGTTGTCTTCGCCACCAGAAGATGAAAAGGAATGGCGTGTGTGGGCGGAAGAGCAGATAATAGCATTACAGCAAGCTCTGGATCGGGCGCAAGCACAGGTGCCGCACGGTACGGAGGCAGTGCTCCTGGAACAGTGCCCACATCCTGTGCTACAGCTCTCAGCCACTGGGCAGGTGCAATACGCTAACAGCGCAGCTGCTACTTTGGGGTTGACGACTACCCCGTGGCTCAACCACCTTCTGCCTCTGGTGGGTGCTACCCTGCAAAGCACCAACACGCAGGAAAACGAACTGGTGCTGGCCAACCACCATTATACCATTAAAGCCAGTCCTGCGCCGGGTGGCGCGTCCGTGCTCCTGCACCTGACCGACGTAACAGCCTTGCGCCGAGCCGAAGCAAATATGGCGGCCCAGCAGGATTTCTACGAAACCATTCTGCACGAGCTGCCGGTGGAAATTGCGGTGTTTGATGCCGAACACCGCTTCTCTTTCGTGAATGTGAAAGCTATTTCAGATCCTGAGCGGCGGGCATGGGTTATCGGGCAGGACGATTTTGCGTATTGCAAGCGTCGTCAGCGGCCCCGCGAGCTGGCGGAACGCCGTCGTGCATGCTTCGATCATGTGGTGCAAACACGCACAGCAGCCATGTGGGAAGAAAAGGAGCCTACGGAAAACCAACCACGCTACATGCAGCGGCATTATCGGCCGGTATTTGCCCCCGATGGCTCCCTGCGCATGGTAGTGGGCATGGGCCTGGATATGACCGAGCAGCGCCAAGCTGAAGCGCAGCTAACCGAGCAGCGCAAATTCTATGAGTTTGTATTAGACCACTTGCCTACCGATGTAGGCGTTTTCGACCATCAGTTCCGCTATCTGTTTGCCAATTCTCGCGGCATCAAAGACCCAGAGATGCGCAAGTGGGTGATTGGCAAAGATAACTTTGCATACTTCGAGCGCACGGGGCGGCCTGTGTCGATGGCACACGAGCGGCAGGCCCAACTGGAAGAGGCCGCCCGTGCCGGCGAGCTGGTTACCTACGAAGAAACCTTCACGCGGCCCGACGGCGACCGGCACCTGCTGCGCTGCCTGCAGCCCGTATTTCATGCCGATGGCTCCCTGCACCTCATTCTGGGCTATGGCCTGGACGTAACGGAACGCGTAACCACCGAGCGTGCCCTGCGCCACGCCAAAATCACGGCCGAGTCGGCGGTGCGGGCGCGGGAGCTGTTCCTGGCCAACATGAGCCACGAGATTCGCACACCCATGAACGCCATTCTGGGTATGAGCCAGCTGCTGGCCAAAACGCCGCTCTCGCCCAGCCAGAGCAGCTACCGCGAGGCCATTACTACCTCGGCCGAAAACCTGCTCGTCATTATCAACGATATTCTGGACCTTTCGAAGCTGGAGGCGGGCAAAATGACGTTGGAGCAGGTAGGGTTTGGCCCTATGCTGCTGCTGGAACAGGTAGAGCAGACGTTGCGCTACAAAGCCGCCGAGAAAGGTCTGCGCCTGCAAACGGAGCTGGACGAGCGCCTACCTCAGGTATTGCTCGGCGACCCGTATCGCATTACGCAGGTACTACTTAACTTGGCTGGCAACGCCATTAAGTTCACGGAGAAAGGCGAGGTAGTGGTGGCCTGCGAAGTGCTACCCAGCCAAGCCGAGCCAAATACGGTAGACGTACGGTTTCGGGTGACGGACACGGGCGTGGGCATTGAGCCGGAGTTTCTAACGCGCATTTTCCAGGAGTTCAGCCAGGAGGATGCCTCCGTGACGCGCAAGTTTGGCGGCACCGGCCTGGGCTTGTCTATCTGCCGCAACCTAGTGAAGCTGATGGGCGGCGACGTGCAGGTGAACAGCCAGAAAAACCAGGGCACGGTAGTGGAGTTTGCGCTGCGCCTACCCATTGGCAGCACCGCCGACCTGCTGCCCCAAACGCTACTGCCCGAGGACAGCGCCATCCGCCAGAACCTGCGCTATAAGCACGTGCTGCTGGTAGAAGACAACCGCTTCAACCGCCAGATTGCCCGTACCTTCCTGCAACAGGCTCAAGTACAGGTGACCGAAGCCGAAAACGGCGAGCAGGCCGTGGAGCTGGCCCAGGCCCAGCCCTTCGACCTCATCCTGATGGATATTCAGATGCCGATGTTGGATGGCTACGGGGCTACTGCTGCCCTGCGCCAGCAACTCCAGATTACTACCCCCATCATTGCCCTCACAGCCAACGCCATTAAGGGCGAGCGGGAAAAATGCCTGGCCGCCGGCATGAACGGCTACCTGGCCAAGCCCTTCCAGGAAACGGCGCTGCTCCAGGTAGTAAGTGAGTGGATGGCCCCGCACCACTCGGCGCCGGTGCCGGTGGCCGCCCCGCCCCTGTTCAGGGTAGACGAGCTGCTGAGACTTGGGCAGGGCGACCAGGAGTTTGTGGCCTTTATGTTGGAAACTTTCCTGGAAAGCAGCGAGGAAATCCTGTTTGAGCTTACCCAAGGTTTGCAGGAAGGCAACCTGACCCGCCTGAAAACGGCCGCCCACACTCTCAAACCCGGCCTGTCTCACCTAGGCGTGGAGCACCTGCTACCACCCGTAACAGAGCTGGATCAGTGGCAAGACGAGTTCCAACTCGACGCCCTCACGGCGCTGACAATGGCCATTGCGCCGCCCCTGCGCGAGGTGATGGACCAAATGCGCGCCTACCTGGCCGCACATCCTGCCGCACCCACTACCCCAGCGTAGCGTCGCCGCAGGACTGAGTCATTCAATGCATTAATATTAATATCGAGGCGTTTGCATAAAAAAGCCGGGCCACTTCAGTGGCCCGGCTTTGCAATTCCTGCCGGGTAGTGGCCCGGCAGGGAGGCTCGCATGGTATGCGTTTCTATAAACGAACAGGCAAAGAAGAAGTTCCTACTTCAGCTCCTTACCGGCCACATCTTCCCAGCGGTAGTAGTGGAAGTAGCGCCCCTCCGACATCACCACAAACAGCCCTTTCGGAAACTGCGCGTTCAGCGCCACGCTCGTCACCTCGGAACCGTCGCTGTGCAGGGCATCTACTTTGATGACTTTCACTAGCTCGTGCGCGTGGTTTTTGCCTTCCTCGCGGCGGTAGATGTGAAACTGGTTGGCGCCCTGGTCTGATACTAGAATGTAGCCTTTCTTTTTGCTGGTTTTGTAGATGCTGATGCCCTCATGGTCGTCTGTGAAACCTTGGGTAGCAAACAAGCCCACCTGCTCGTCGCCGCGGGCAGGGTCGGCGTAGTACTGGCGCACGCCCACGCCCTCGTCGGAGTAGTAGATGTAGCCCAGCTCGTTATCTACGGCAATCGACTCGATTTCCTTGCGGCCGCTGTAGGTGCCAAACTTGCGGACCAGCGTCATTTTCACGTGGCCCGTGCCGTCGTCCTCCAAGCGGTACTGCCAGAGGTAGCCGGTGGTAGGGCCATCCTTACGACCCACAATGGCAAACATGGCTTTATCAGAAGGGCGCGTGTAGAGGGCAATGCCCATGGGCAGGTTGTGGGCTTCGCCAGCAAAAACAGGGAGGCCGCCGTTGTCCACTGGCTGCATGTCGGGTAGGCGGAAGATGCGGAGCTGCTGCCGTTCGCGCTCCGTGGTCACGGCAAGGTCGGTGGGCTGGCCGCCGAGGGGTAGGCCGTAGGCTACATCCACGTTGTTGGGGCGCTGGAGGCCGTGTACCGTGCGGCCGGGCACTTCCTTACCCTGCAAATCGAACACGTAGAGGGACCCGTCGGAATTCTTATCCGTGCCAATAATCAGGCTTTGGGCGGGGGCTTTGGGGTTTATCCAGATGGCGGGGTCGTCGGTGTCGTACTGCACCGGGTCCGAAACGATAGTAGCCTTCAGGGTAGGGCTGGTGGCAACACCCGGCGTAACGGGAGGAAGGGTAGCCCGCTGACAGCCAACGGCAAGCAATAGGAAAGCCGCACCGGTGCGGCAGAAGCGGGAAAGCAGCATGAAAAAAAGAAAAGTCGACTGCAAAGAGTGCAGTTGAGAGATGAAGACCGATACGTACGGCCGCTACTACTGCTAACCGGCTCGGTTGTCGCCTGCCGGTCGGATGCCAGAGGCGTCCGACCGGCAGGCGATACCTCGCTCAGGCTTACAAATCGAACTTCACCCCAGCGTTGAAGCGGGCGTTGTAGTACTCGCTCTGCACCGTGCGGCTCCGGCTACCCTGGTAGTAGCGTAGGGGCTGGTTGGTGAGGTTGTTGGCCTCCACAAACAGCCGCAGCTTGGGTGTGAAAGCATAGCCAGCGTTGGCGTCGAGCTGCAACTGGTGGTCGAGGTAGCGGGCGGTAGTGCTGCCGTCGGAGAGCACAATCGAGGCTTCATCGGGGTCTACGAAGCCGCTGTGACGGTTCACGGACACGCGCAGGGTCAGGCGCTTGCTTTCGTAGGAAAGCGAGGTGTTCCAATTGTGTTTGGCTGTTCCGGGTAGGGATGTGCTGCCGGCCAGGCCGTTGGCACGCGAGCTAGTGTAGGTGTAGTTGGCGTACACGCCCAGGTTGTGCAGGAAGCCGGGTAGGAAATTGAGTTGGCGCTGCACGGCTATTTCGGCCCCGCGCAGGGTAGCCGAGTTGCCGTTCAGCGGGCGGTTGTAGCGCAAGAATGTGTTACCGGTCACGGGGTCGGTGTAGTTCAGCTCTGCCGTTGAGAACACGAAGTTCTCAATGTCCTTGTAGAACACACCGCCCGAAATTAGCCCCACCGACGTGAAGTAGTGCTCGGCCATCAGGTCGAAGTTGGTAGAGGTAGTGGCTTTCAGGTTGGGGTTGCCCTCGGTGAGTTCGTTGGCCGAAGCGTCTACGGTGCGGGTAGGCGCCAGGGCGGCGTAGTCGGGGCGGGCCAGGGAGTTGGTGTAGGCCGCGCGCAGGATCGTGTTGTCGGTGAGGTTGTACTTGAGGTGCAGGGCAGGCAGCACGTTGGTGTAGCTGTTGATACCCGTGGCGTCGGTGGTAGGGCCTTCGCCGGTAGCATCGGCCGGAATAGTGGCTTGGTAGCGAATGTAGGTGTGCTCGACGCGCACCCCGGCAATGGCCGAGAACCGGGCGCCCAACTGCTGGTTCAGCATGGCATAGCCTCCCGAAATCCGCTCATCGGCCTGAAAGCTCGCCGAAAGATTGTCGTAGGTGTCGTCCTCGTAAGTGGCGTTGAACTGCTGCTGAAAAGCCGGCAGGGCGTTGTTCTGCGGGGCGGGTCCTACCTGGTAGCGCGTGCCGCCACCATTAGCCAGGAAGTGGTTGTCAGTGTAATCGGCGGTCGGAACGTCGTTCCAGGTCACGTCCTCGTCCGTCACCAATTCGCCCCGGTTTTGCTGCACTTCCTTGTGCTTGTCGCGGTAGCGGCCGCCTACCTTCAGGCTGTTCATGAATGGGCCTTCGGTTTGCAGGGGTAGGAGCAGGTCAATACGGCCATTCAGGTCACGTTCATGGGTGTTGTCGTTGCGCAGCTGATAGCGGCGGAAGGGGATGGTAGCGTAGTTGAGCGGCGTCACCGGCTCCACGCTGGGGTGCTCCTCATCCACCGTGTTGGGCCGCAAGGAAATGTTGCCCGTCCGGAAGCTGATGTAGCTCTCCTGCGGCCGGTCTTCGGAAGCGTAAGCGTAGGTGCCGGCCCAGGTAAGGCGGGCGCGGCTGGCAATCAGGTGCTCACCCGAGAGCGTGTTGCTGAGGGTTTTCTGGCGCTCCAGGCGGGCGTTGTGCTTGCCGTTGCCGCCTTTAGTTTCAATTTCGTAGCGGCCACGGGTCTGACCGTTGCTGCCGGGTGCGCCCAGGCCGGAGTAGGTAGCGCGGTAGCGGTTCTCGAAATCGTCGCGCACATTGTAGAGGCTGCGCAGCGTAATGGTGGAGTTCGGCGACAAGCGGTAATCAACCGAAACCGAGCCGCTGCGCCGGATGCGCTGCACATCGTACTTGCGGATTTCCATCTGCGTGAGGTAGTCCCGGCCGCCTTCGGTCCGGTCCCAGGCGGCCTCCACGTTGTCGGACCCGAAGCGGTGGTTGAAGTAGGAGCTGCTGGCAATCACGCCCAGCTTGCCATCCAAGAAGCGGTTGCCAACGACCAACGAACCAAGGTAGGGCACTTTCTCCGACAGGAAGTTGTAGCCCGCGCCCGCCGTACCCGACACGCGTAGGCTATTGGGGGCGGCGCGCGTCACCAGGTTGGCGGTGCCGCCAATGGCGTCGGCGTCCATGTCGGGCGTCAGGGTTTTGCTGACTTCAATGGCCTGCACCATGTCCGACGGAATCAAATCGAGCTGCACGCTACGGGTGCCGCCTTCGGCCGAGGGTAGGCGCTCCCCGTTCACCGTCACGGAGTTGAAGCGCGGCTCCGTGCCCCGAATCAGGCCGAAGCGGGCCTCGCCCTGGTCGTTGAGGACCGTAATGCCGGGAATGCGCTTCAGCGCGTCGCCCACGTTGGCGTCGGGAAAGCGACCAATCTGGTCGGCGGCTACCACGTTGGTGATGTTGGCGTTGGTGCGCTGCTCGTTCAGGGCTTTGGCTTGGCCTTGCAGACGTGCGCCCAGTACCTGCACCTCGCCTACTTGGTTGGTGCCCGCGCTCAGCGCAATGGGTAGGGTAGTGGTGGTGCGTTCAGTAACCGTCACGGTAGTCGAAAACTCCTGGTAGCCGAGGTAGGAAACCATTACCTGGTGCGTGCCCACGGGCACATCGGTCAGCAAATAGCCGCCATCGTCATCCGACACGGCCCCGCGCCCCAATTCCGGCAGCCGCACCGAAGCACCCGGTAATGAAATGCGCGTATTATCGAGCACCTTGCCCCGAATAGCACCCGTTTGAGCCAGCAAGGCTGGTGATAAAAACAGACTTAAGAAGCTCAACAAGAGCAGCCGACGTAGAAAATAGGGCATATGCCAGTCAAAAGATGAAGATTCGATGAAATCGACTGCAAAGCTCTTGCTGGTATATTGCCTTGGGTTGTTGGAATTGTTACGCTTGTGTTAAGAGTAGAAGGGCGTAGCTTCACCAATAGAACATCATTCCGGTAGAACGTCATTCCCATAGAACGTCATTCCGAGCTTGTCGAGGAATCTCGCGTGCTGATGTCAGGTAGTAACTCCCGCCGAACTTGCTGAAGCATCTCTACCGCGAGTAATTCTCAACAAGGAGCAACGGAGCACGCGAGATGCTTCGACAAGCAGACGCCAGATGGAGAAGGACAGTTACTACCTGACATCAGCACGCGAGATTCCTCGACAAGCTCGGAATGACGTTCTATGGGAATGACGTTCTACCGGAATGATGTTCTTTTGGTAAGAAATTCACTTCGATTATTTCCCTTCCCAGGAAACCTCTGCCCGGCGAATGCAGTTATCCTAGGCTACCTTTCCTCGTCAGATGCAATACCAACTTACCTCGGAATTCGAGCCGACCGGCGACCAGCCCACGGCCATTGCTCAACTCGTGGAGGGCGTCAATAACGGCGAGCCGGCGCAGGTGCTGCTGGGTGCCACTGGCACCGGCAAAACCTTTACGATGGCCAACGTCATTGCCCAGACGGGCAAGCCGGCCCTGGTGCTCTGCCACAACAAAACCCTGGCCGCCCAGCTCTACGGCGAGTTCAAGACGTTCTTCCCCAACAACGCCGTCGAGTACTACATCAGCTACTACGACTACTACCAGCCCGAGGCCTACATTGCCAGCTCCGACGTGTTCATCGAGAAGGACCTAGCCATCAACCAGGAAATCGAGAAGCTGCGGCTGCACTGCACCTCCACGCTACTTTCGGGCCGCCGCGACGTGATTGTGGTGGCGTCGGTGTCGTGCATTTATGGTATTGGCAACCCCGAGGAGTTCAGCAAAAACGTCATTTACATGGCGCCAGGGCTGAAATACTCGCGCAACAACCTGCTCTACCAGTTCGTGCAGATTCTGTACTCGCGCACTGAAGCCGAGTTTACGCGCGGCTCGTTCCGGGTGAAGGGCGACACCGTGGACGTGTACCCCGCCTACGCCGATTACGCCTACCGGCTGTTTTTCTTCGGCGATGAAATCGAGGCGATTCACCGCATCGACCCCATCAGCGGCAAGAAGCTGGCCGACGAAAAGCAGGTGACGCTCTACCCCGCCAACCTGTTCGTGACCGGCAAGGACACGCTGAATGAGGCCATCAAGCAGATTCAGTTTGACCTGGTGCAACAGCATGCCTACTTCGAGAAGGAGGGTAGGGACTCGGAAGCCAAGCGCATCATGGAGCGTACCGAGTTCGATTTGGAGATGATTCGGGAGCTGGGCTACTGCTCCGGCATTGAGAACTACTCGCGCTATTTTGATGGTCGCGAGCCGGGCTCACGGCCGTTCTGCCTGCTCGACTACTTCCCCGATGACTACCTCTTGGTAGTGGACGAAAGCCACGCCACCATGCCCCAGATCCGGGCCATGTGGGGCGGCGACCGGAGCCGCAAAACGGCGCTCATCGAGTACGGCTTCCGCCTACCCTCGGCCTTCGACAACCGTCCGCTGACCTTCAACGAGTTCGAGAGCATGTACCAGCAGGCGGTGTTCGTGTCGGCCACGCCGGCCGACTACGAGCTGACGCAAGCCGCTGGCGTAGTGGTGGAGCAGATCATCCGCCCCACTGGCCTGCTGGACCCCGAAATCGACATTCGCCCCAGCGTGAATCAGATTGACGATTTGCTGGACGAGGTAGACGAGCGCGTGAAAATGGGCGACCGGGTGCTGGTGACGACCCTCACCAAGCGCATGGCCGAGGAGCTGCAAAAGTATATGGAGCGCCTGGGTATCAAGTCGAGCTACGTGCACTCCGACGTGAAAACGCTGGACCGGGTAGAGATTCTGCGGCAGCTGCGCCTGGGCGAAATCGACGTGCTCATTGGCGTGAACCTGTTGCGCGAAGGCCTTGACTTGCCGGAAGTTAGCCTGGTAGCCATTCTGGATGCCGACAAAGAAGGCTTCCTGCGTGACCAGCGCAGCCTGATTCAGACGATGGGCCGCGCCGCCCGTAACGACCACGGCAAAGTTATCATGTACGCCGACCGCATGACCGGCTCCATGCAGCGCGCCATCGACGAGACGAACCGCCGCCGCGCCACTCAAATGGCCTATAATGAGGAGCACGGCATCACGCCGCGCACCGTGAAGAAGTCGCGCGAGGCCATCATGGGCCAGACCTCCGTGGCCGACTACCGCGTGGCTGAGCCCAAAGCCTACGCCGGCCCCGACCAAGACGGCGCCCTGGCACTGGCCGCCGAGCCCATTGTGGCCCTGATGAACCGCACCGACCTGGAAAAGCTCATCAAAACCACCGAGAAGCAGATGGAGGCCGCCGCCAAAGAACTGGACTTCCTGCAAGCCGCCAAATTCCGCGACGAGCTGGCCCAGCTCAAGCAAATGCTGAAGAGCAAGCGGGAGTAAGTAGTCGGGTTGAAGTAGAGGCACAACATTTTGTGTCTCGTCGTTGCTGAGGTTGTTTTCGTAGACCGCCATGCTCCATCTGGCGTCCGCTTGTCGAGGCATGACGATCCAGAATAGCTTCATTGCGGCAATGCAGGTCGTTCAACGATGAGACACAAAATGTTGTGTCTCTACTCTCTAAGTGGCTTATTTCAACTGATAAATCTCTGCCAATTCCTTCACTTGGTCGAGGGTGCGGGTAGGGGGCGTGAGAGGTGCCGGAATGGGCTGACGCGAAAAAGTCTGGAAGTAGAGCACGCAGGCATCGCGCCACCACAGGGCTTCTTTGTGCTGGGTTTGCAGGCGGGCCTGCACGTTGGCAAAGAGGGTAGGGTCGAGGGCGGGCTGTACTTGCTGCCACTGCTGCTGTAGCCACAGCACCGAGTCGGTGCCGGTGTAGTAGCGGTAGCACAGCTCGTTCCAGAGCGTTTTGCCGGTGCGCAACGGCTGCGACCAGCCCACATGGTGGAACCACATCAGGTAGTTGAGGGGGCAGGTTTGTGGGTTGCCCCACTGCTGCTGTATCTGCGGGGCGTATTGGCTGAGGGCGTTGCTGCCGGTAGCTGTGCGGTCGAAGCCCAGGCCTTGGGCGTCGGCGCTGTGGTAGAAAGCGGCCGTCCAGCGGTTGCGGGGGGTAGATTCCAGCCACGGCTCGGGTCCGAAGTGAACGCCGTGGTTCATGATGTGGTGCAGACCCAGCGGCGTAGTGTAGCGCACGTAAATGTCCCGCGACTTTAGCATCATATCCGTGATGGTAGCCACGGCTTTGGGCTCGGCCGTGAGCGTCATGCGCGTCCACTCCTGGGCAATGGCTTCCGAGGTCAGGTCGTAGTCCCAAGCTAGGCGGCCGAATGCGTACCAGTTGGCCTGCGCGATGGGGTGGCCGGTCCAGTTGCGGTCGGAGCCCATGTTGGCCACGCCCGCAATACCGCTGATAGCGTGGTGGTCCAAGCTGCCGTCCACTACTTTCGCTACCGTCGAGCCCGGCCCTTTGGCGTAGGTGTCCGAATCCAGACACTCTTTGAACAGCGGCGCTAGGTAGACTAGGTGGGTAGCAAAACCCAAGTATTCCTGCGTAATCTGCACTTCCAGCACCAGCGGCGTTTGGGGCATCTTGCCAAAGAGCGGGTGAAACGGTTCCCGCGCCTGAAAATCAAGCGGACCGTTTTTCACCTGCACCAGTACCTTGTCGGCAAACTTGCCATCAAACGGCTTGAACTCGTCGTAGGAAGCCCGAAACCGGTCGTTGTTGACATCCGCTTTATACACGAAGGCGCGCCACATCACTAGGCCATCGTGGTTACCCAAGGCAGCGGCGAGCATATTGGCACCATCGGCGTGGGTGCGGCCGTAGTCCTGCGGGCCGGGCTGGCCTTCGGAGTTGGCTTTCACCAGGAAACCGCCAAAATCGGGAATTGTCCGGTAAATCTCGTCGGTTTTGGCCTGCCACCACTGCTGCACGCGCGGGTCGAGCGGGTCGGCGGTGGGTAGGCCGCCCAGCACCTTGGGTGCCGCCCAAAACACCGACAAATACACCCGAATGCCGTAGGGCCGCATCACGCCCGCCAGGGCGGCTACCTTGCCCAGATATTCCGTGGTGAGGTAGCGGGCACTGGCATTCACGTTGTTGAGCACCACGCCGTTGATGCCAATAGACGCATTAGCGCGGGCATAGTCCGTATAGCGCGGGTCGAGGCGCTCGGGCAACTCGGACCACTGCCAGATGCTGGAGCCCGCGTAGCCACGCTCGATGGTACCGTTTTGGTTGTCCCAATGATTGAGGAAGCGGTACTGAATTTTGGGCGTGCTGCTCAGGTTGATGCCTGCCAACGGCTGGCCGGTTTGCAGGTGGCGCAAGAGGGCAAACGTCCCATAAAGCACGCCCGCGTCGGTTTGGCCCGTCACCACCAAGTTGCCTTTCTCGGTGCTGATGCGGTAGCCTTCCTTCGCTAATGCGGCAGCAGTAGCACCCTTCTCTGCGCTGATGCTTGCCTTCGGATCGACGCGCAACACGATACCGCCTTTGCTGCCGGAAGCCTTGGTAGAAATGGGCACCGATTGGCCTAACAACCCTTGTAGCCCTCGTTGTAGCTCAGTGGTGGCAACCTGGAGGGTAGGGTTGGTACGTTCGGTGGCAATGAAACGGATACTTCGCTGGTAGGCTTTGCGCTGGGCAGCATCGGGTAGCAAATCGTATTTCAGCCACAGGCGGTAGCCGTCATCGGCCACAGCGTAGCGTGCGCTCAAGGCAAGCAAGAGCACCAGTAGTACGCCGCGGAAAGAAAGGGTAGGTGTTTTCATAGGTAGGGCGGGTAGGGAAGGCGGCCAGAATAGGAAAAGCAACTGGCAAGCAGTACAGGAGTGCCGGTCTGCTTTCAGCATAAGAAACGGAAAACTACTCGCTCTAATGCTGGATATGGGTAGCTTCGGAATATAAATCAGCGGAAACGTTTTCGTAAACAGCTCTTCGGGGAATGACTGCCAAGAGGTGGAAGTGAGTGGCATAGCGTACTTTAGCTGCTCTGCTTATTCTACCCGATAACTATGCAACACACGTTGAAACGCGCAGCCGGACTCCTAGGACTACTGCTACTTTTGTGGACGCACACCGCCACTGCCCAAACGCGGTACAACTTCATGCAAATGACGGTGGCAGGGCGTATTCCCTTCCGAATTTACTTTGCGCCGGCCTTCAACGGTCAGGCAGGTATAGATTTAGAACAGGGTTTTCTCACATTGTCGAGGGACAAATTCGAGGACCGTTTGCAGCGGAACGACAGTTTCGTGATGCAAAAGCTAGGGGAGTTATCAGCCGCTGGCTGGGAACTGGTAACCACTACCAGCCAAACCGGCGGAAAAGATGAAACGGACTACGTACGTTACCTTTTTCGAAAGGCGTATTAAGAGATTATCCAGATAGAACGTCATTTCGACCAGCGGGAGAAATCTCGCGTGCTGATGGCAGATACTATCGTTCGTCAGCACGCGAGATTTCTCCCGCTGGTCGAAATGACGTTCTTTTTCTGTTGCAGCCTATTCGGATAGCATCTAAGATTTCAGCACCGCCCTTGCTGCCGCCAAGTGCGCCTGCTTGCCGGCTTCGCGCCGTAGCAGCGCCGTGCGCGTCCAGTAGCGGTGCTCGCTCAGAAACTTCACTTGTAGTTCCTGCCAAGTGCGCAGGTCGGCCATTTTGCCGCGGGCTTGCAGCTCTTGCAGCAGCGTGTTGCTGATGGGTAGGAAATCGGGGCGGCCGAGGTAGTCGAGGTCGGCATCGCAGAGAATCTGGGCCAGGTGGAAACTGCCAGGGTTTTGGGGCATCTGCGTGGCCATAATCAGCTGGCAGATGCGTTCGATCTGGTCATTGGTGTAGCCCATAGTGGGTAGCACCTGTTGGGCCATTGCGCAGCCGGCTTCCTCGTGGCCCTGATAGGTGGTCAGGAAACCCGTATCATGAAAAAAAGCCGCCGTGCGCAACACGGCGCGTTCGTCTGCGTCGGTAACACTCTCGGCATCAGCTAGCGACTCGGCTTGCGCCACCACATCCAGGGTGTGGTGCAGGCCGTGGTAGTAGAGGGTAGGGGAGAGCTGCTGCAACTGGTGCAGCACATAGGTTTCGGCGCGTTGGCAGTCCATGATGAGTCGGCAGACGAAAAGAAGCAGGCGTAAGTACCGGAAAATTCCGGTGCCAGTCGTAATCTGCCCTATCTTGCGGGGATGATTTTTAGCTGTCGGCTGCTGGCTATTCGCTGTTAGCTTTTGATAGCTATTTCAGAACGGGAGCTAATAGCCAACAGCTAGCAGCCAACAGCTACTTATATGACACTACTCGCACGCTGGCAACAACTAGTAGGGATTCGCGCTGAGGAAGGCCGCACCGTTGGACTGTTCTTTCTGCACAACTTCCTGCTGGGCATCGGTACCATTCTGGTCTACGTGTCGGCCAACGTTATTCTGCTCGAAAACCAACCCGAGCGCAACTTGCCGCTGGCCTACGGCGTGGCCGCGCTGGCCATGCTGGCCGCCGGCAAGCTCTACGCTCACTACGAGCATCATCTGGGGTTGCAGCGCGTGGCGGTGCGGGTGCTGCTGGCCGTGGTGGTGCTCACGGGCGTGCTGGGCGTACTGGTCTACGCAGGGCACTCAGTAGCGGCGGCCGTGACCATTATGGCGGGCTACCGCGTCATCTACCTGCTCACCAACCTGGAATTCTGGGGCGTGTCGGCGGTGGTGTTTGATGTGCGCCAGAGCCGGCGCCTGTTCAGCGTCATCAGTTCCGGCGATATGCCCGCCAAGGCGCTGGGCGCCGTGCTGGCTATTCTCATTCACCATCATACGGAGCTGTTGTGGCTGCTGCTCACGGCCTTTGGCGCCTACCTGGGCGCCTTGCTCACGCTACGGGCTACCGCACGGCGGCACGAGGTAGCCGTACTACCCACCCGTCGGGCCATGCGCCAGGAGGCCGTGGCGCCGGGCTTGCAGCGCTGGTTTGGCAGTAGCCGCCTGGTGCTGTCCATGTGCCTGAGTATGCTGGCCCTGGCCATTGTGACTACGGGCATCGAGTATTCGTTTTTTGTGAACGTGAAGCACCGCTTCCACGACCAGGCGCTGGTGATGCGCTACGTGGGCGGCGTGCTGGTGCTCACCTACCTGGTAGCGCTGGTGATGAAGCTCCTGCTCACCGGTCAGGCCCTGGACAGGGTAGGGATGCGCCGCGTGCTGCTGGCCCTACCCGTGGTAATGCTGGGCGCACTGGCGCTGTTTGGCGGCCTGCACCTGGGCGGCATCGCCAACACGATGCTCTACTTCTGTGGCCTGTTTCTGACGCTGGAAGTGCTGCGCCGCGCCGTGTTCGACCCCGTGTTTCTGGTGCTATTCCAACCCCTTTCCCCACCCGAGCGCCTGGAAGCGCACACGCTCGCCAAGGGCGTATACGAGCCGCTGGGCATGGGCCTGGCGGGCGGGGCGCTGTTCCTGCTTTCCAGTGAGCATGCCTTGTCGCAAGGCATGATGTTCGCGTGGCTGGGCGTGTTTCTGCTGCTGGTACTGTTCTACCTGCACCGCACCTACGGGCACTACCTCGCCGAGCTGCAACACGCCGTGAGCCGCCGCTTTGCGGATACCGATGACGTAGCGCCCGTGCCCGCCGCCGAAGCAGAACGCACGGCCGTAGCACCGTCCGAAATCCGTCAACTCATTGCCACGCTGGCCGATAAGGAACGGCGCGCTGCTGCTTCAGCTCGCCTGCTTCGCCTCGGCCCGGCGGCCCTACCCTTGCTCACAGAAGCCCTGCGTACCAGCACCGACGAGCACATTATCCGGCGGGTAGCGCAGCTGTGCGGGCGCTTGCCGGTGGCCGCCAGTCGGCAAGCGCTGGTAGAGCTGGTGCGCCAGCCCAATCTGTTCCGGCGCGAAGCCGGGCTGCGGGCGCTCCGGTCGTTCGGGCCGGCCGTGGCCGACGAGCCGGTGTTTCAGGACCTGGTGCAGGAGGAGCTGCGCCTGGGACAGGAGCTGCTGCACGGCCAGGCCACTACCCTCGACATGACACTGCGCGACAGTGTGGAATACGAATTGACGCGCCTGCAACAGCGCGTATTCGGCTTGCTGTTGCAGCTCTACCCGCCCCAGCTCATTGCCGATGCCCAGCGCGGTGTGGCCCACGCCGCCCGCGAGCGGCAGGCCAACGCCCTCGAAATGCTCGACAACCTCATTGCCCGGCCCGTGTACCAGGCCTTACAAACTCTGCTGGACGTAGCGCCGCCCGCCGCCAAGGCCCGCCGCTTCGAGAACCTGCTGGGAGCAGCCACCTTTCCTACCCCCCTCATCGAAACCATCATCCGACGCGGCGACACGGCCTTTTCCGACTGGACTATCTCGGTGGCGCTGCGCCAGTGGCACCCTACCCCCTACACCATCGATGCGCTGCTGCCACACCTAAACAGTACTAGCCCGCTGGTACAGGAGAGTGCCCTTACGGTGCTGGACCACTTCGCCCACAACGCGCCTGAGGGCTTTCAATACCTGCTCACTGCTCACCCTACCTTAGCTTCCCTGCGTATGCACCACGCCGCTTCCGCCTCCCGTATTTCGGCTGCCGAACGGGTAGCCCTGCTCAAAAATACGGCTCTGTTCGCCGCCACGCCCGAAAACGTGCTCAGCAGCATCGTGCCCATTATGAAGGAAGTTACCTTCGAAAGCGGCCACCAGATCTTCGCCAAGGGCGACCTGGGTACGTCGTTGTTCATTGTGTATGAAGGCGAGGTAGGGATTTTTACCGGCGCCCAGCAACTGGCTACCTTCCAGGCCGGCGACTTCTTCGGCGAGCTGGCCCTACTGGATGCGGAGCCGCGCTCCGCCTCCGCCGTGGCGCAAAGCTCCGTCACCGCCTTCCGCCTCGATCAGGAGGATTTCTACGATGTAATGGAGGAACGCAGCGAAGTGCTGCGCAACATCCTGCGCGTGCTCTGCCAGCGGCTGCGGAGGCAGAATGAAGCAGTGAAATTATGAGGAGTGAAGTTGTGAGTTTGTGAAGTTGTGAATAGAAGAAGGCTGTCATCCTACGCTTTCAAAGTGCCTTCTACCAGTTGAACGAGTCGTCAGTACGAATTTCGTTCTAGCGTGACAAGGTCTTTCGCAAGCTCAGGATGACAGCCTTCTTCTATTCACAACTTCACAAACCCACAACTTCACCTTTAGCTCACTACCTCGTAAATCATCATCGGCTGGGCTTTGTTCTTGAGGCTGACTTCCTGCAACGGCTGGCAGTGGAACGACTCTTTCACTTGCTGATACGTGGCCTCTGTGATAATGATCTGGCCGGGCTGGGCGGCCGATTGGAGGCGCTGGCTGGTATTCACGGTGTCGCCGATGACGGTGTAATCCAAGCGTTTGAGGGAGGCCGAGCCGATGTTGCCGGACACCATTTCGCCGGTGTTCACGCCAATGCTGACTTTGGGCTGGTAGAGGCGGCCGTCGGGTAGGGTGAACTCATTGGCCTGCACCACGGCCCGTGCCGCCAGCGAGGCGTCGATGGCGCGGTCCAGGTGATAGTCGTCGCGGAAGACGGCCATCACGGCGTCGCCCATAAACTTATCAATGTAGCCGCCCTGCGCAATCACCTCCTTCACCATTTGGTCGAAGTAGGTGTTGAGCATGGTCACGATGTCGGCCGGAGGTAGCACTTCGGAGAGCGACGTGAAGCCGCAGATGTCGATAAAGACCACGGTGGCGTCTACTGTCTCGCTCACCATCAGCGTCTTCTCGAAGTCGGGCCTACCCATAAAATTGAGCACCGTACCGTCCACGTACATCCGCAGGATGTTGTTTTCCTGAATGGCGCGCAACGTCTCGCGCATCTGGCGCACCTGCTGGGCGGTCTTCTCCACCGTCACTTCCAAGTCATTGAAGTCTACGGGCTTGCAGATGAAGTCGAACGCGCCGCGGTTCATGGCCAGCCGGATGTTTTCCATGTCACCGTAGGCCGACACGATAACGGCCTTGGCTACCGGGTTGGCCTCGGGTAGCTTGCCCAGCAGCGTCAGCCCATCCATCACCGGCATGTTGATGTCGCTGAGGACGATGTCCATATCCGGGTGCTCCCGGATGCAGTCCAGCGCCTCCTGGCCGTTGCTGGCAAACACAAACTCGTAGATGTTCTCCCGAATCTTGCGCCGGAATTTCTGCTTGATGAGCAGCTCCAGGTCGGCCTCGTCGTCAACTACCAGAATCTTCGTTTTCATGACTCGCTAACAAGGTCAGTTTCTCTTTCAAGGCAGTAAAATCGACGGGCTTGGTCAGGAAGTCGTTGGCTCCCAGTTGCATAGCTTGCTGACGGCTGGCGTCGTCGCCGTAGGCCGTAATCATCATCACCTGGGGCGGGGGCGGCGGCACCACCTGATACTCCTGCTTGATGCGACGTAGCAGCTCCAAGCCACTCATGCCGGGCATGTTGATATCGGAGAGAATCAGCACTACCTCCGAGGCGTGGCCGTGCAGGTAGGTTAGCGCCTCCTCGCCGGAGTAGGCAAAGGAAAAGCTGAACGCGCCGCTGCGGATTTCCCGCCGGAAGCGCTGCTCGAACAGCACCCGCACGTCGACCTCATCGTCTACTACCAGTATCTTCATCACAAACAAAGCTAATAGAATTGGGTAGGGATTGACTGTCTGAAAGAAATAATAAGCCTGTCATTCTGAGCGTAGCGAGCAATCTGGGCAGATGTCGACAGAGAGCATATCCAGATTCCTAGCTGCGCTCGGAATGACAGGGCTTACGCTTTTTCGGACGGCAGCGTAATAATAAACTCGGTGCCCTCGCCTTCCTGCGTTTCCACCGTCAGGGTGCCGCCGTGGCCTTGCGTGATGATGTCGTAGCTGAGCGACAGGCCCAGCCCGGTGCCTTCGCCAGTAGGCTTGGTGGTGAAGAACGGCTGGAAGATCTTGTCCTTCACGCTCTCCGGGATGCCCGTGCCGTTGTCGCGCACCCGAATCTCTACCTCCCCCGACGCACGGTGCAGCGTGTTCACGCTCACGGTAGGCACATAGTCGGGTGTGTTGCCTTCCTTCTGCTTTTTCTGCACCGCGTAGAATGCGTTGGTAAACAGATTCAGCAACACCCTACCCAAATCCTGCGACATGGCGCTGATATGTCCCAGCGACGGGTCGAAAAAGGTAGTAATGGTGGCGTTGAAGGTCTTGTCTTTGGCGCGCAGGCCGTGGTAGGCGAGGCGCAGGTATTCGTCGGCCAGCTTGTTGAGGTCGGTGGGTTGCCGTTCGCCGTTGTTGGCGCGGGAGTGTTCCAGCATGGCTCGCACAATGCTGGCCGCGCGTTGCCCATGGTGCGTGATTTTCTGAAGGTTTTGCTTGAGGTCTGCTAGGATTTCGGCTTCCAGTTCCGGGTCTCGGTCAGGTTTCTGCTGCTCCTCTTCCAGCTCCGTGAGCAGCTCGGTGCTCACGTCGGAGAAGTTGGTAACGAAGTTCAGCGGGTTCTGAATTTCGTGGGCAATACCAGCCGTGAGCTCCCCCAGGCTGGCCATTTTTTCACTCTGAATCAGTTGGTTCTGCGTAATGCGCAGTTCCGTGAGAGCATAGCGTAGCTCTTCCGTCTGCTGTGTGAGAGTAGCCGTGCGCTCAGCCACCAAGTGCTCCAATTCCACATTCTGGGCCGAAATGCGTTGCTTGGCCTTTTCTTCCTCTGCCCGTAGCAGCAGCTCCTTCTCTAGCTGGTTTTTTTGATTGCGGGCAATGAGGGCAAACGTAAATAGCCAAACGTAGGTGAAGGCCTGCGCCACGTTAAAGCCGTCGTCGTATTCCTTTAGTATAGTGGGCGCAGCCAACGCCAGCAGTAACTCAAAGGCAGAATAGGCAACGAAGGGTAGTACGGCCAGCAGTAGCAGCCGCGCCGGCCGATACCTGCGTAAGTGCAGCAGCACCCAAATGCCTACTCCAAACACAAGGAGCAGATATAGCTCATCCAGTTGATCCGACTTCCAGCCAACAAGCCAGGAAAGCCCGAACAGCACGACGCCGGGTACCCATATATAGTCCAGCAGTTGGTTTACACGAGGTAGGCGCGTGGGCAAATCCAGAAACCGGCGAACCACGCGAACCAGCCCGATGGCGATAACGATGCTGAAAAAGATTGTCGTGTTGACGCTCATAGAAGCAAAGGCGGAGAGTAAGGATGACACAGATAGGAAGAGGTGGCGGCGTTGCTTATGGGCTGGCTTTTTCCTCTTTCTTTGTGCCCCACCCTTTCGGGAGCGGTACCGTGAACACAAGCACGGGATTGCTGGTGCGCAGCGGCCGCGGGGCCGTTAGGGCTTTTAGTTTGCCTTGCTGGCGGGAGAACAGTGTAGTCGCGTAGTCGCTCAGCGTGGCTATAGCTGTCGGAACAGTCACGCGCACCACCAGCGTCTGTGGATCCTCGGCGGGCACAGCGGGTTTGGGCGTGCCCTGCGCCAGGCTCGTAAATGCCACCAGCAGTAGTCCGGTCAGTAAGAGCAGAAAGCGTAAGGCAAACATGAGAGACGAGTTAGCGCCTTAAATATGCTACGAATAAAATAGGTTACCCAATCTGGCGCGTAGAGTGGCCCCCCAAGGCTCTGCCAAGCACTTTTGAGTAAGGAATACGGTCGGTACATCAGCTAGTCGAGCAGGCTGCCAGGCAGTAATGGTGCAGTGCCTTGGTCGTACAAAGGCCCCGTCAGCACAGATGCTGACGGGGCCTTTGTACGTACGCAGTGCGACTGAAGGGCTAAAGGGCCTGTGCCACTGCACGGAGAGCATTGACGCGGCCATGACCATAATACTGGTCGCGGCCAGGCTTGCCCAGGTCATCAGCAGAGGCGCGTAGAACGGCTTCAACGCGCGCTGGATCCATCTTGCCACCGTTTTTGCCAATTACCAAAGCTGCTACGCCCGTAACGTGAGGAGCAGCCATACTGGTGCCTGCCATCCAGGTATAACCGCCGTTTTTGGCCGTGCTCAGCACCATATCGAGCGCCCATACATACTGGCGTACACCTCTGAACGTAACGATTTCGCTACCAGGGTAGGAGAAGTCGCCGCCAGGAGCAGCCAGGTCGATAGCAGAAGTGCCGTAATTCGAGTAAGACGCAAACCGATCCAGGTTAGTCGTGAGCGGCGCCAGCGCCCAACCCATCGGGCCGGTTGCCGAAACAGAGATAACGCCCGTGGCATCAGCCGGAATGTGTACCAAGGATTTATCCTTGTTGCCGTCATTGGCATCGTTGCCGGCCGAGGCGATAATCGTAACGCCCTGTTTGGTGGCGTATCCGGTGACTTTGCTAATGGCCACCAATAGTTCCTGGGTGCCTTTTGCATCGTGTATCACAACATCGTCCGAAGGATCATTTGGGGTGCCATTGTCGTCCAGAAACTTGCCGTTGCGTAGAAAAGCTGCCCCCAGGCTCAGGTTGATGACGTTAGCTTTGTGCTGCACTGCGTACACAATCCCGTCCATCATCCAAGAAAACGAGCCAGAGCCGCCGTCGGCTAATACTTTTACCAACAATAGCTTGGCCTTGGGCGCAACGCCCACAACACCAATGCTGTTATCTACTGCGGCAATGGTACCGGCCGTATGCGTGCCGTGACTGGAGCCAGCTCCCCGAAACTGAGCATCTTCGCCAGGCACAAAGGAAACAGCCCCAATGATATTGTCGCGTAGGTCAGGATGGGTAAGGTCGAAGCCGCTGTCCAGGTCAGCCACAACGGCCCCTTCTCCCTGAGCACCAGTGTTCCAAGCTTCGGGGGCCTGAATAGCTGTATGACCCCATTGAAGCGGATAGTACGGGTTGCTGTCGCCGGTGCTGGGCGGATTTACGTTGTCGGCCACATCGGCGGAGCGCTCTTTTTGTGGATCGAAACCCTGGTACGTGAAGTCGCGCACCACCGAGCGCACGCCCGCAATTTTAGCAGCTTTGGCAGCAAAATTTGGGTCGGTGGAGGTAGCAGAAGCAATACCGGCCTCCGCGAGCAGCGACGTAATGGTACCGTTCGCCGACTTCGTCTTGGTTGAAATATCACCAGGAAGCTGGTCGCCGGACGCAATGATGATGTAATGGTTGGAGCGCAACGTCACAGTCGGCCCATCTTCGGTAGCCTGTTGGGCAGTAGTAGCAGCGAAATCTTCGGTAGGTGTCAGATCTTCCTTGGCACAGCCAAATGTGAAGAGTAACCCTAAGCTAAAAAGCGGTAAAATTTTGTGTGTAAAAGGTGTGGTATGCATAAAAGGAAAGGAAGAATGGATAAGGATGATTTGTAGCTGCTACTTGTTAGCAACCAATCACAAGAGAGCCATTTTCCTGTTGCATACCTAATTAATCGACAAATAAATATAATATTATTTATATAATTATAATATAATAAGGTATATATTGAATCCAGCCGTAGAGTTAAAATACTAAAAACAAGAGTTTTATTTTTAGTATTTATCATTTTCGGGTGATGCGTAACGCTGCACTAAACAGCAAAGAATCATATGTATTCACGATAGGCATAAACTCGGTGGGAGCCGACAAGCTCTCAGTAACTGATTGAACACCTGTATGGTCTGTAACGAGAAGACAAGGCACTAACAGAAAAGCCACTTATCCGTTGAGATAAGTGGCTTTTTACAAGGAGCGAGAAACGAGGCTCGAACTCGCGACCCTCAGCTTGGGAAGCTGATGCTCTACCAACTGAGCTACTCTCGCTAAAGAATTTGGTAAGGCAAAAATACACCTTGGCAACCAATTTCCAACACTTGCGCGTATGGGTTTCTGTACCGTGTTTGCGGTGCCAAGCGCATTCTCTGGCCTCAGGCCTTCTCCTTTTTCCTGATATTATGGCTGCAGCACCCAATTCTCGCCCTGGTGGCACTATTCATCTGCTGGTTGGCGGCGTGCTTTTACTCGTAGAGCTCTACTTGTTGTTTGGGCGCTATACCGAATGGCAGGCCGGTAATTTCAATACCTTTGGGTTTGTCATCAATATTGCGCTGCTGATTCTGGCGGGCTATTTCCTACGGGCAGGCTGGGAAATGCGGCGCGGCAAAAACAACCTGCTAGACTAAGTCGTGTTACCTAAACTACTAGGCGGGTTGGCCTTGCTGCTCAGCGTGGCATTGGTTGTACGCGTACTGCTGAGCACGATGGACTACCTGCTGACACCGCCCGCAGCACCTACCCGTAGCTTGGCTACCGGCAACGCAGTGGGTTATTTTTTGGCTCTGGCGGCCGCAGTGCTGGTAGCGCTGTGGGGATGCCGCTGGGGTATCCGGCGGCTCCGTCGTTGATTTCACTGTTCTATATGTCTCTACCTCTTCGTGTGCTGGTGGCAAAGCGTACGGCCGAAACGGCCGCGCAACTTGCTACTCTTGGGCGTCAGACCTTCGCCGATACGTTTGCCGCCGATAATACGCCCGCCGATATGGACGCCTACCTGGCGGCTACCTTTGGCCCTGCGCAGCAACTAGCCGAGTTGCAGGACCCAGACGTGGTGTTTTTGCTGGCGCAGATGCAGCAGGAAATAGTAGGCTACGCTATGCTTCGGCTGAAAACAGACCTTGGGCTGGAGGAAGGGAAAACGGCTGATAATCGGCTGGAAATAGTTCGTCTCTATGTGCGTGAGGATTGGCTTGGTACTGGCTTGGGCGGCACGCTGATGCGCCGGGCGCTGGATGAAGCTCGAGCCCGTGGGTGTCGCACAGTAGTGTTGGGGGTATGGGAACGGAACACGCGCGCCATTGGCTTTTATCAGCGGTTTGGCTTCAAGGAAATAGGTAAGCACGCCTTTACGCTGGGTAGTGATGTGCAAACGGATCTGATTCTACGCAAGGGGCTGTGAGACTTGCCGGACACGACGCGTCGGGGCAGAGCGCTACCTTTGGCAGCGTGAATAGTCTGTTAACAAGCAAGCAAATAAGGATTTTGGCCACAACGGCCAGCATGCGAGGCGCATGGTGCCGGGTAGGCTGGCTGAGCATGTGGCTGCTGCTGAGTGCCTGCTCAGGACAGCCGGAAACGGCTAGCCTACCCGCACTGACGGGGCATTTTGAAGGACCAGTTACCTACCAGGGTACCGATTTGCGGGTGATGCTGGATATCCGTGAAACCGCGCCGGGACAATTGCAGGCCGATATGCACTTCCCCGGAATTCCCGGCATCAGCTTTCCTGTGGCCAACTTGCGTTACCGCGAGCCGCAGCTGCATTTTGAGCAGCAGCCAGGACAGCCGGGTAACATCACGGTGAATGCTGTGCGAGAAGGTGACTTTTTGCGCGGGATTTTCACCTGGGATACCATCCAGACGCAGTTTGTGTGGGTGCGACGCGGGCAGGCTACCGCCCGTCCCTACCGCGAGCAGTCGGTAAAGCTACCAGGCATAGCAGGCGGAGGAGACGCCTTGTTACTTGTTCCGCAGGATACGGCCCAGCGCTACCCGGCTGTGGTGCTTCTGCCCGACCTGCTAACAGCTGGGGCTGCTGCCACTCGCGCTGATCTGCTGGCCCGTCATGGTTTTGTGGTGCTGGTAGCACCAGCCGTGGCCGCCGACTCCCTCAGCCTCGCCGATTCTGTGGCATACCATACCGCAGCTGCGGCCTTGGCCGCCTGCCGGAGCGAGAGCAGTATCGATACGACCCGCGTGGGTCTTTGGGTGCGCGGTAGTAATGCTGCGCTGGCTGTTGAGGCGGTGTTGCGCACCCAACCTAAATGCCGGTTTGCCGTGCTGGAAGGCGTGCCGGTAACTTCCCGTGCCGAGGCGCAGCCTTACCAGCAGCTGGCTCGTCATCTGCCGGTGCTGGGCCTTTATGGCGCGGCCGATACTACCCTCAACGTGCGCGAAAGTGTCCGGCGCTTACGCCCAGCGCTGAGCGGCCGCGCCAGTACCGTACGACTCTACCCCAATGCCAACCGCAACCTGACGGTAGTAGGCTACACCAACGCCCAAGGGCAGTGGCAATGGCCCCAGCCTGCCCCCGGTTACGTGAAGGAGCTCCTAACTTGGCTGCGCCAGCAAACGCTGCTGTAGTTGAGGCCGATGAGCTGATATTACTGGCTGACTACGTACGTCTTACGTTGTGGTCCCACGCCCGTAAGCTTCACCGACTGCCAGCCGGTAGGTAGGGTGCTTTTACGCTGCACAATACCTTTGGGAGTGATGTCGAGCCCTCCAAAGCCCATGAGCACCGCCTGTAGTACCCCGCCCGCACCGGTAGCAAAATAGGGGTTGGTGCCGCCTTTAGTTTCAGCAATAACGCGGAAGGGGGGTAGTAGATTGGGCTCGTATGCCTCCCGGAAAAAATGTTGAGCCTTCGTTCCGTCGCCCAGGCGGGCGTAGAGTAGGGCAAAGATGGCCTGCGTCATGGCCGGGGTGCCTTCGTTGGGCACGCGGGTTTCGTAGTATTCCAGGTCTTTTCTGATTTGCTGCGGGTCTGTGATGGTGCCCAGGGGGTAAGCCAGCAGATTCACGTCGCCCTGCTTTATTCCTTCGCCGTGGTAGGTGGCATGCTCCTGGGTCACGCCGTTGGGTAGGCGCAGGAGGGGAATATTTTGGGCTACCAGCGCCCAGTCGGGGTTGGGTGAGAAGCCCAGGAGCCGGGCGGCGGCAGCAGCATTTTGCAGATTGACTTTGGCAGCGGCGTTGGTGAAGGCATTGTTATCTACGTTCTCAGCCCACTCATCGGCGGCTACCACGTTTTTGAGGTCGTAATGACCAGGGCCGTTACGCTCCACCCGACTAGCCCAGAAATCGGCGGTGGCTTGCAGAATGGGCCAGCCCTTCTCACGCAGCCAGGCTTTGTCCTGGGTCACGCAGTAGTACTGCCAGGCGGCCAGCGCCACATCAGCCGAGATATGGTGCTCGAACGGCCCGCTCAGCGCCCACACTGGCGTTTCCTCCACGCCCGAGTCGGCACTTTCCCACGGGAACATAGCGCCCTGGTAGCCGTGCGCGAAGGCATTGCGGCGGGCTGCTTCTAATCGGTTGAACCGATATTCCACCAACGACTTCGCAATTTCGGGGTGCAGCACCAGCAGCGCCGGAAACATCCACAAATCGGTATCCCAGAACACGTGGCCGTTGTAGCCCAGGCCCGAAAGGCCCATCGGGGAAGGCGAAAAATCGGTGCCGGCCCGCGAGAAGCTGTACAAGTGGTAGAGCATGGAGTGTACGTCCTGCTGGGCCTGCGCGTCGCCGGTAATCTGTATATCGCTCTGCCACAGGTCTTGCCAGGCTTTTTCGTGGAAAGACAGGAGGCGGTCCTTGCCTTCGAGGAGAGCAAAAACGGTCAGGCGCTCTACCTGGTTGAGCGGATCGGCGTCGTGGGCAGAGGTGAGCGTGCTACCCGTAACACCATAGTTATAAGTCTGGCCGGCCTTCAGCGTCTTGCCAAACTTCATCAGGTGCATGTTGCTGTCCCACATTTCGTGGATGACGCGCGGCTCCTGCCCGTGCGGCTCCGTGAACAGGAAGCTGGTGCTGGCGCACAGTTGCAGCTTGCCGGTCGGGCTTTTAGCTGTAGACGTGAGCAGGCGGATAGTGACGTGCGGCCGGTCGATTTCGTTGTAGTAGTTCTGCACGTCGCGCAGGGCATCGGGGGCTTCCATCACGCTGGCGGCCGTCAGGGCTAGGTCTTTTTTGGCTGTGATGCTCACATCCATCAACACGCAGTAGGGGAGGTGGCGCAGGGCACGGTAGGTGTAGCTGATGGTAGCCTTATCACCGTAGTCGAATGTAGTGGTGAGAGCGGCCCGTTGCATATCCAGCTGCTGACGGAAGTTGCGGGCATCCTGCGCGCCCAGCCGCCGACCGTCAATTTCCAGGTACATGTTCAGCAGGTTGAAGCCGTTGAGAAAGTTGCTGACCCTACCCCTGCCATACTGGTCGTAAGCACCGGCCAGCACCACACTTTTCACCTGAAACGGCACCGGCGCCGATACCACGCCCAGCATGCCGTTGGCCACCGTCACGCCGTAGTAGGCGGCAGGATCTATTTTGTTGGCGGTAACTAGCCACGGGTCGGGCGATTGGGCTACGGATGGCAGCCAGAGGAGCAATAGAAGCAGGACAGCAAGGCAGGAGGGTAGGGAAAGACGCATGGTGTAGGCGAGGGAAAACGTGCAGGGAACAGTGGAAACATAGTAAAACGTCATGCTAAACGATTTGAAGCTTCAGGTGCTGGTACAGTCCGGCGAGGATACCAGGGCACGTGAGCGGCTTCATTTCGTTCAGCATGACGTTTTATCATGCGCTACCTACAAAGGGTTAATACCCTGGGTTCTGGGTGATGTTGGAGTTGATGTCGACCTGAGATTTAGGAATGGGATAGATCAGGTACTTCGGGTCGCTTTGGGGCTTGTCCTTGCGGGGCAGCAGAAACTTGCCGAAGCGAATCATATCCTGCCGCCGCCACGACTCGCCGTACAGCTCCCGGCCACGCTCATCGAGTAGCACGTCGAGTGTGAGCGAGGGCAACGCGCTGGCCCCACGGCCGGGGTCGGTGCGAATAGAGTTGACGATGGCCAGTGCTGTGCCTCCGTACTGGCCGGCACTGGTAGGCGTGCCGCCCCGCAGGATGGCTTCGGCCTTCATCAGCAGCACGTCGGCCAGCCGGAAGGTCACGTGGTCGTTCTCGCACCCGTTGCCGCCTTTAGCTTCGCTCACGTAATCAACGGGGTATTTGATGGGCCGAATACCTTTGGACTCCAGATCAGCACCCGTTTCGAATAGATTAATTTCCTGCGTAAACATCAGCGGTGCGCCGCTTCTGGTCTTGACTGGCGCGCCAGTGATAAGGTCGTATTGCTGGCCAATCAAAAAGCCTACGTTGATGCGGTTTCCGGGATTAGCCGGCCCGCCATCCGTTTTATACGCCACGCCCCGACGTTTGTCGTTGGCTTCAAACAGGCTATAGAATTCGGCGGTGGTAGCCGGGCCATTGTAGCCGTTAACGGGCGCCATGTTGTAGTGCGACACAAACTTCCAGAAGTCGCGGGTTGGCCCGGCGTTGCCGAAGGTGTTTTCCTGCGTGAAGATGTTCTCGCGGCCAATAGCTGTGTTGTTGGGCGCAAAGTTGTCGAATACGCTGGGGGCGAACGAGTACTTGCCGCTGTTGATTACTTCGTCGGCCAGTTTGATCACCTGGTTCATGTCGGCCACGTCGAAGGTAGGGGCCTGGCGATTGGCGTACACACCTTTGTTGAGGTAGCATTTCATCAGCAGTACCCGGGCGGCATCCTTATTAGCGCGGCCGGCCGGAGCATCAGGCAAGTCTTTCTGCACGGCGTTGATTTCGCTCATGATGAAATCCAGCGCCTCGGTGCCCGTGCGTACCCGTGCCTGCGTGCCCAGGTTCTCGCCGGGGTCACGATAGAGGACCTGATCGTAGAGGTCGAGCAGCAAGTACGAAGCCCAAGCCCGCAGGAACCGTGACTCGGCCTGCTGCTGCGTGCTAGGTTCAAAGCGCAGTAGATCGGTAGAGGAATAGATAATGCCTTCGAGCTGCGTGAAGGTGTCGCGCACCCGCTCGTTGTTGGGCGTCCAGGTATGGTTGAATAGCTCCCGCCACTTGCCGTTGTCGTCCCAGTCGGGCCCACGGGTAGGCATAATCCGGGCATCGGTTGATACTTCCTCAAGAGCAAATACGCTCACGCAGCCCTGTATTGGGTCGCGTTGGGCATTGTACACGCCTGTCAGCAGGGCAGCGGGGTCGCCCGCCGGAATTTGAGAATCGCTCAGTTGGCCCGCCAGCCTTTCACTAACGTCGCAACTATTGGCCAGTTGAAGCAGGGCCAGCAAAGCCGCCGCGCGCGTAAACGTATGGTATGTCATGATGCGTAAGAACTAAGAGGTTACAGAGAGAAGTTGACGCCGAACGTGAAGGTGCGGGCGCTTGGGTAGGCCAGGTAGTCAATCCCAACGGAAGGCACTTGGTTGGCTCCTCTTTTGATAGTGTTGATTTCTGGGTCGAACCCATCGTACTTGGTGATGACGAACAGGTTCTGACCCGTAGCATACACGCGAGCACCTTTGAATACCTGACCGATGTTGCCGAAAGAGTAGGCCAGCGTCAGGTTAGACATCTTCAGGTAGTTGCCTTTTTCGAGGTAGCGGGTAGTGGCTGCCGAGGGGTTGCCGATGGCTTCTTTCACCGAATTCTCGAAGGTGGAGAGGGCAATGTTTTTGCCTGCCCCAATCTGACCCACGTTACCTACCGCGTTAAGCGTGTTGTTGTAGATATACTGCCCAAAGGCACCGGTCATGTTGGCAACCAGCGAGAGTTTCCCGTACCGCACGTTGGCGCTCAGGCCCAGTAGCGTCTTCGGGTTTGGACTGCCGGAGTACGCAATTGGTCCGGGAGTATTGGACAAGCCCTGCTCATTAATACCGGCGTATTGAGGCAAAAAGAAAGAGTTGATGGGGTAGCCGCTCGTAATAAGCTGCGCCAGCACCCCCGACAAACCCTGACCATTGATAGCCCCAGTGGTGATGTCCGCCGTCCGGAGGTCTTTCACTTCGTTATGAATGAACGTCGCGTTGGCATTAACCCCCACTTCCACTTTCTCATTGGTCACAATGGTGGTACCCAATGCCAACTCTACCCCCCGGTTGATAATTTTACCATCGAGGTTGGTCCAGCGAATTGCCTGCACTGGCGGTGCGGGTTGTCCGGGCAATTGGGGAAACAGCAGGTCGGTGGTCGTCTTATAGAAGTAGTCAGCCGTGAGGGTCACGCGGTTGTTGAACATGCCCACGTCGATGCCAGCGTTATACTGAGCATCCGACTGCCACTTCAGATCCGGGTTGGCGTCGTTGAGGGGAGCCTGGGCCCCCAGGTTGTTGAACGAGTAGCGTCCCTGAGCCGAGCCAGCTGGAAACTCCTGGTTGCCGGTACGTCCGTAGCCAGCCCGTAGCTTCAGCTGCGTGAGGCGCTCGGTTGGGAAGAAGGATTCCTGGCTTAAATCCCAGGCAATGGCAAACGAGGGGAAGTAGCCAACCTTGTTGTTAGGACCAAACTTGCTGCTCTCGTCCCGGCGCAGCGTACCCGTTAGCACGTAACGGTCTTTGTAATTCAGAATAGCCCGGCCAAAAACAGATTGCAGCTGCGAAGACGGGTCAACGAAAGAAGAGAGCAAACGCGACCCCGAAGAAGCACTTTGAATGTAGTTCGTGTAGTCAAGGCCGTAGTTGCCGAAACCGCCCTGCTCGGGGTTACCATAGGCATTCACGTTGGAGCCTTGGTTGGCAAACTTCGTGTATTCGTAGCCTAATAGGGCGTTCAAGTTCAGGCCGTCGTGTACCTCCTTGTTAAACGTAAGCGTATGTGCGATTTGCTGGGTCGTCAGCTCATTGTTGCCAATGCTCGCGAAGCCCTGGTTTTGAATACCAGGATAGTTGATGAGGCGCTGATCAATAGAGGTGCGCCGTTCGCCGGTGTTGTAGTTAACGCTTATCAGCATCCGGTACTGGAGCCAATCCGTGAACTTGTAATAGGGAGCGGCACTAGCCAGAATGGTCGTTACCCGGGAGTTATCGTTGTAGTACTCCTGGCTGGCCAAGGGGTTCACCACGTCGCCGGGCTGCACGAACAGCGTACCATCGGGGTTGCGCAAAGGCTGGGTAGGGTTCCATTGCAGGGCTTGCCCAATAAGGCTACCCCGGAAGCCGGCATCGGTGGTGATGTTGGCCAGTTGCTCGCGGAACTGGCTGGTAGCAATATTTACATCAAGTCCGAGCTTTTTGCTCTCCAGGAACTGAAAGTTGGTGGAAAGGTTGGCGCTGTACTTCTTGAAGCCCGTTTTCTTGACAATGCCATTCTGGTCGAGGTAGCCGATGGAAAGGCGGTAGCGGCCGGTTTCGTTGCCACCGCTCATAGCTACGTTGTAGTTTTGCAGGTAGCCGGTACGCAAAACCTCCTTGAGCGCATCCACGTCGCCGCCTTTGTCGTTGGCAGCCGGAGCACCATAATAGGTTATAGCCTCACGGTACTGGCTGGCGTTGAGAAACTCGGGCCGCCGCAGTAGCGACGAAAAACCGTTGGAGATGCCCACGTTGAGTTGCGGAGCACCGCTTTTGCCCTTTTTCGTGGTGATAAGTATCACGCCATAAGCCGCCCGAGAGCCATAGATAGCAGTGGCCGAAGCATCTTTCAGCACCGTTACCGACTCCACGTCGTCGGGGTTGAGGAAGTTGAGCGGATTACTGTCTGCCCCGGCACCTACATCGGTAGAGGCCACCAAGCCTGGCCGGGCCGTACGGCCGTCGAGCGGCACACCATCTACCACATACAGGGGCTGGCCCGTGCCCGTCACGGCCGAGTTACCGCGGATGCGGACGGTCGCTGGTCCACCGGGCTGGCCGCTGTTGTTGCTTACTTGCACGCCCGATACCCGGCCCTGAATCAACTGATCGGGTGAGGTGAAAGTGCCTCGGTTAAATTCCTTTTCCGTGAGGGTAGTCACGGAGCCCGTTACGTCCTCTTTGCGGGCCGTGCCGTAGCCTACCACCACCACGTCGCCCAGGGCTTGGGAGTCTTCCTGCAACGCCACCTGCACGGTAGACTTGCCCGTAATATCCACGCGCTGAGCAGTGTAGCCTACCGACGAAACCGCCAGAGTAGTGGTGCCCGCAGGTACCTGCAACTCAAACGAGCCGTCGGAGCCGGAGCTGGTGCCAACGGTGGTGCCAGGGATGATGATGGTGACGCCCGGCAGGCCCGCGGCGTTGGCGTCTGTTACCTTACCCGAAATGGTGCGAGTAGCCTGGGCTTCGCTGTAGTGCGGTAGAAACAGACAGAGGGCGGCCACAATAGTCAGCAGTGCTACCTGCCATACCCGACTGCTACTCGTTCGTGGGGCCGCAGCCGACACGTACGAGTGATGCCTTGCGTACTTGTTGTTATCCATAAAGAGAAGAAAGAATGGTGGGAATTGGTAAATGAAAGACTCTTGATCGTAAAGAAATCGTTACCGCAAACCTTTTCGGAGGTGCGTATTCGTATTCTCCGGCAGCAACGACTTATCGCAACATGCAAACTCGGCTAGAGAGTAGGCGAGCTAAAGCAGCAAATGAGTAGGTGGAAAAGTCCTACCCTACTCTGCATTGGAGAGGATAGGACTCATTACACGCTAGAACAGGTGTATCATGACTAGCGCAATGGGCAAGAAACAGAACAATATTCTCAAACTTCCAAAAACTACCGGAGCAGTTCTTCCTACTTTCTGTCAAATGCTTTCAATAATTTTACAACCTGTTATTTGTGAGTTAAATTACTGATAGTAAGCATATTGTTATTTATATCGCAGATTAAATACTGTATCAAACTTGCAAAAATTCGACTGTACTTACAGAATTTCTACAGCCATAGACTACCTATTGTCAGAAATGTTTTTCTGACAGAACTTCCTGATAGCCTGTGAGAATAGCTTATAGCAGCAGTAGGCCCTTCTCCCGCAGCAGCTGCCAAGCAGGCGACTGAAGGAAGGCCTCGAATGGCTGCCCAGTCCCCGCGGGAAAGGTGGCCGCCGCTTCTTTCAGCAGCAGTTTGCTGTCGTATTCGTTGGTGAGGCGCACAAGCAACGTGTGCAGCCAGGCCCCAATAGCTGGATTGATTTTTAACTCAAAATCCTCGGCTTGCTCATAGAATGTGAGTACAGCGCGGTTTCCCTTTTTGCCGGTTTCCTGGCGCAGCTCGGGCGCGTTGCCGAGCCAGAATAGCCGATTGTTCTGCCGGGCAAAGTCGGGCTTGCCGTCCTCTTGCAGTGCTTGCTGAATGAGTTGGCGCGGTACGGTAGAGCGGGGCGTTTTGAAATCGAACCAGAACTGGAGCGGCTCGTGCAAAGCGACACTGTGCATGTAGTTGTAGAGGGCTTTGGCCAAGCCGGGGCCAAACTGTTCGTGGTCGGTGCCGGTGGGGTCGTCGTGCCAGAGGTCGTTCCAGGCGAAGGTGCCGGGCTCAGGGCCGATGGCTGCTACCTGATACTTGGCCGGGTTCTTCCCCACAGGCGAGTGCGCCGTCATCGAAAACCGGTGCCAGTAGCCGCTCTGCACAATGCCCGCTTGAAATAGCTGCCGCACCACTTCCAGCGAGTCTACGGTTTCCTGGGCGGTTTGGGTAGGGAAACCATACATCAGGTAGGCGTGCACCATAATACCAGCCTGTGTGAAGCCATCCGTCACGCGGGCTACCTGGGCAATGGTTACGCCCTTTTCCATGAGCGCCAAGAGGCGGTCGGAGGCTACCTCCAGGCCGCCGCTCACAGCAATGCAGCCCGAAGCCGCCAACAGTCGGCACAAATCGGGCGAGAAGGTTTTCTCAAAGCGAATATTTCCCCACCACGTAATGCTCACGCGGCGGCGCAGCAGTTCCACCGCTAAGTCGCGCAGGGCCAATGGTGGCGCGGCTTCGTCCACGAAATGGAAGCCAGTCTGGCCGGTCTGGGCAATAATCTGCTCAATACGGTCGACGAGCAGGGTAGCGGGTGCGGTTTCGTAGCGCGAGATGTAGTCCAGCGTCACGTCGCAGAAAGAGCAGCGCTTCCAGTAGCAGCCGTGCGCAATGGTGAGCTTGTTCCAGCGGCCGTCGCTCCAGAGGCGATGCATGGGATTCAATACCTCAATCACCGACAAATACTCCGTAAGCGGCAAATCGGAGTAGTCGGGTGTGCCTACCTCCGGATGCGGGATGTTGGGGTAGGGCTGGTTGACGTACTCGACTTCGCCCTGGGCATTGCGCAGGAAGGTGCGTTGGAAGGGTAGGGCTGAAGGTACTGAAAGAGTGTCAGGATGAGCCCTCGGAACGTCATTCCAAGCTTGTCGAGGAATCTCGTGTGCTGACTCCTGTAAGTAATTACTATCTGCCATCAGCACGCGAGATTCCTCGACAAGCTCGGAATGACGTTCTTCCTGATCTGAGGTCTGCGCGAAATACTCCAGCAGCCGCAGCCACGGACCCTCGCCGTCGTCCAGCGTGAGGTAGTCGATGTAATCGAAAAAGCGCGGCTCCTTCAGTTGGCGCAGCTCGGTGTTGGGGTAGCCGCCGCCCATCAGGGTTTTGATGCGCGGGCGCAGCTGCTTGGCGCGGCCCGCGAGCCGCAATGCTCCGTACAGATTACCCGGAAACGGCACCGAGAACCCTACTACGTCTGGCTCTACGCGGGCCACCAGCGCATCCAGCAGCTCCTCCAGCATCTGATCCAGTAGGTTGGGGGCGGCTTGTAACGCCTCGTGCAGCGGCTCAAACGAGGTAGCCGACATACCCAGCTTTTCGGCGTAGCGCGAGAAACCAAACTGCGGCCCTACCGTCTCCTTAATCAGGTCGCCCAGGTCTTCGAGGTAGAGCGTGGCCAGGTGACGGGCCTGGTCGGTGAGGCCCATCGTGCCGAAAGCGCTTTCCAGGTCGGCTACGTTGTCGAAGCGGGCGGCCTCGGGCAGGTAGCGGGCGTGACAGATGCGCGGCGCCAGGGTAGTGTCCTTGTTTTGCAGGAAACGGATAACCGGTCCGATGGTGCTGAGGTAGCTGCGTTGCAGCCGCACCATGCGCCGGGCGTTGTCGCTGAGCGTAAAATCTCCACGTTCAATTTCGGCGAAAACCCGTTGCAAGCCTTCCGCCGAAAACAGCTTCAACACCAAGTCCCAAGCCTAGGTCGGCCTGCGTGACTTGGTAGCCGCGCCCGCCCAGGAAGCCTTTTATATAGGCTGTGGCTGGGTAGGGCGTGTTCAGCTGCGTGAGCGGCGGCGTAATGATCAGGATGCGAGGAGTAGACACGGCGGCACAACAACAGGGCGAGCCGCAAAGTTACAAGCTGCCTGCTTGTCATTCCGAGCGCAGCGAGGAATCTGGGTGAACACCACAGGCGGAGACGCTTACTTAGATTCCTCGCTGCGCTCGGAATGACCTACATCCGCATCTTGCGCATCGTCATCAATGACGGATTCAACCGCAAGTACACTTCCGCCGAAACGGGCGTTTTGCCGTAGAAGCCGCGCAAAAAGTTGTCGGGTTTGTATACGGAGCCTTGCGCGCCCAGCACAAAATCGAGGCGGGCGAGCTGGGCCACGCGGTAGTTGGCACCTACCGTCAGGGCATGCAGGTTGTAGTTGGTATGGCCGTCCTGATTAGGGCGATTAACTGGCAAATCCAGCTCCTCATCCGATTTCTGCACGAATTCGTAGCGACCGTACACAGCGGGCTTGCCCAGCTGCACACTGGTTTCAGCCAGCACCGAGTGCGACGCCTTGCCGGTCTGGCTGTTCTCCACGTGCTTGTTCATGCCCCACACCAGCGCGGAGGTGATGTAGTGTTCGCTCCGCCAGTGTCTGCTATGAATCACAGAGGCCGTGGTGCGCTTCACGTCCTCATTGGGCGCAAGCTGCTCGGGACTTTTGATGTAGGCCTTTGATACCTGCAAGGCCAGGGTACGCGTCGGATTCCAGTTGAGGCGGGCGGCCCAGGAGTCGGCACGGGGCCGGTCAAAGCCAAAGCGGTGCTCGTCGGGCTCCCTACCCGTGAAGTTGGAGCCTTCCAGCTTAAACTGCTTGTAGCGCACGCCCACCGTGGCTACCCCAAAGGTGATGTGCGTGGCATCCTGCCAGTGGTGACCCAATGGCGCGTCGGGGTTGGGCATCGACGAAATACGGTGCATGAACGCTACTGGCCCGATGGCCGGCTCGCCGGGGTAGCCCAGGTACACGGTGAGGTCCACATCTTCCGAAAACGCGTGGGTATAGCCAATGCTCAGCGCCGAAAACAAGTCGTGCGGGTGCTGGCGGTCTATCAGTGGCCGGTCCTGATATGCTTCGCCCGACTGAAACAACAGCGGGTAGCCATTGGGACTGTCCGTCACGGCATCCAGCGAGAACATGGCTGTGAGGTTCAGCAGACCCTTCTCGCCGATACGGCGTTGGGCCATGGTCATAAACCAATTGGGGGCGTCGAAGGTGCGGCCGCCCCGCTGGCCGTTTTCACGGGCCAGGTTCTGGTTGGAGTAGCGCAGATAAACAGCCCCGTGGTTCATCACCATCCACTTGCCTTTGTGGTGCATCCACATGTACATAGGCGTCTGGTCGGGGTTCCAGGCGGTGCCGGAGCCGTTGCGGCCCATGGGCAGGTTGCGCGAGTAGGCATGCGACATAGGCGGCTCGTCGTCGCCTTGCATTAGCATGTCGTCGTGGCTGCTCATGTCCATGCCGGGCGTGTGGCGGTGCGCCGTGGTATCGGGTGTGGCCATTTGCTGCCCAGTGGCGCTGCCTAACGCGAACAGGCTAAACGCAGTGGTAGTGGTGAGTAGACGTGAAAACTTCATAAAAAGATAATCGGGGTTTCAGAAGAACAACGTCTTTTGAAACCCCGATTACGCATCTGCGGTTGTGCAGAATTCTTACTATAAAGTGCAGGCTTTTAGCTTGCGCTACGCCAGTTTATCCAACGATAAGCGCTTGGGCATCAGGTCGCGGCGGAATTCGCTTACGGAGCGGCCTGTTACCTGCCGAAACTGGTTGCTGAGGTGCTGACCGGAGCTATAGCGCATCTGGTCGGCAATTTCGCTCAGCGTCAGCTCACCATAGCTCAACATCTCCTTCACGCGCTCAATCTTGAGGCGAATCAGGTATTTTTCGATGGTGAGGTTGGCAGTGCGCGAAAAGACTTTACTCAGGTGCGAGTAAGTAGCGGCAAAGCGCTCCGTCAGGAAAGCCGACGTCGTGAGGGGCATCCGGGCAGTGCGCAAATGCTCCAAATACTCCGTAAGCGACGATTTAATTTGTTCTGTCAGTTGCTCGGCACGGCCAGTGAGCACATCGAAGCCGGCTTCTTGCAGAATGGGCGCCACGGCCGTGGGGTCGGCGGGGGTGGTGCGGTCCAGCTGAGCCTGGCCCAGCGTTATTTCGGTGGGCCGGTAGCCGGCCTGTTCCAACACAGTGCGTACGGCGTCGATGCACCGGGGGCACACCATGTTTTTGATGTGTAGGAGTGTGGTTTTCACGGGTGTCGTTTTTGGCTGGATCGAGAGGCAGTTCGGGTAGGTGTACGGGCAGACGAAGCCGGGGTTGAGGCTGATGTGCGACGCGAAGCGGATGCAGGTGCCGAGGCTCCTGACCACTCTTTGCCAAACCAGCTTCGAGCAGCCCAATTTACAAACGGTACGATACCTAAAAAGGTAACAGACAGTAGCCAGAAAAATACGAAAAAGGCCGTAAAAAGTCTGACAAAAAAATGATTTTCTACCCCGAACGTGTAACTAATCAGCAACAAAGCCAACAGTAAGCTTGCGCCGGCCAGAATGCCGGCCTGCCGTCGTAGGCGGGGGTAGTCGACGCGGGAAGATAAGGTGCGGGCCATAGAGGAGAAGCAAGAAGCTGCAAAGATACGACTACCTCCCAGTTGCGGGGCGAAGCAAAACCGCGACGCCTATCTGCCGTACCATTACTTTCTCCTCGCTGTTTTTCGATTTCCCTACCCTCATGAATATGAAAACTCTTTCGACCCTACGCTTGGTAGCTGCCACAGTCTTTGTTTCCACTGCTTCGTTATTAAGCGCGTGCAGCACCGGCACTGATAACGCCGATACCAACGTAGAAACCGGCGCTACCAAAGACTTCGGCCAGTCTGATGCCACGCCCGGCCGCGACTTGAATTCGGTACCCTCCACTCGTGCCATCCCCGATACGGCCGGCCAGAAAACTATCGAGGAGCAGTACGATAAGAGTCGGAAAGCCACCGACCACAACCACGACGGCATGGCTGATAACCAATAGTACTACCCCACAAACACAAACGGCCCCGCACAGTACTGTGCGGGGCCGTTTGTGTTTGCGTTTGTTTTCGGGTAGCTCGGAGTAGCCAATTAGCGGTTGTAAAACACGAAGCTGTTGGCGCTGGTACCAATCGTGAAGGAGTCGATAACTTGGCCGGTGGTCTGGTAGCGGAAGAAACGGGCCGTGCCGCTGAAGTTCTCCGGCGAACCGTATATGACGTCCGTGCGCGGGTCCACGTCGAGGCTATAGAAGCCGCCCCGGCGCTGGAAAAGTGGCGCGGTGGGTAGGGCAGCATCCGTGATGCTCATGCGGTACACGCCGGTTTGGCGACGGAAAATCAGTTGGTCTTTGGCGCCGTTGGTGCGCAAGCCGCCTGCCTGCTGGCCCGCCGCGAAGCGCAGGGTAGCCGTCACGGCGTTGGTGGCTGGGTCGATGCGGACCAGGTTGCCGGGTACCGTTACGATGGGGGCGTAATCCGGCGCAGGGCCGTAGGTGCTTTGGCCGGAGCACATCACCCACACAGCGTTGTTCTTATCCACTACCATGCTGGCCGGACTGTCGCCTACCGTGATGGTGGCTTCTACCACGTCGGTTTGGGTGTTGATGACGCTGACGGTATTGCCGCCGTTGTTTGATACGAACAGCTTGTTGCCTACTACCGCAACCTGCTCGGGCTGTTTTCCTACCTGAATGGTTTTGGTTACTTGATTGGTTGTCAGATCAACGACGCCTACAAGGCCGTTCGGCACGGAATAATTCACCGTTTGTGACACATAGCCTTTGTTGTTGCTGGTAGCGAAGTAACGAGGAAGGCGTAGCGTATCAGCCTGCCCATTGGCATTAGTGAAAGTCGAAATGGTCGCCTTCTGACTGAAATCAGGCAACGATACCACCTCGATTTTACGACTGTTGTTGACTACGATGTAGCCCAGGTTGCCCACCACCGTCATCGACTGCGCCACGTCACCCAGAATGCGGTTATTCACCGAGCGGAATAATGCGGCATTGGTAATAGCGCCCACGCTGCTGTTGAAGCCTACTACCTCCGCATTAGACCGCGTTAAATTACCTTCCTGCACAATAAAAACGTCGCTGCCAGCGGGCGAGGCGTCGTTTTTATCGTCAGGGTCGCAGCTCCACAGGGTCAGGCCGCTGGCCAGAATAAGCACCGCTCGGGCGCCGAAAGAAAGAAAACGTTGCGTCATACAGATTAAAAGAGAATGTGTGAAAATCAGATTAGCGCCAGTTCAGCCGCAGGCTCAGCATGCCATTGCGCGGGGGCATGGCGCGCGCTTCGTAGCTGTTGTAGGCGAGGTTGGTCAGATTGAAGCCCTGTACCAGTGCGGTCAGGCTCCAGGTGTTGCGGGTAGTGAAGGTGTAGCCCAGCGAGCCACTCAACAAAAAGTAGGAGGGTAGGAAATTGGTAGCCGAGGCATCGGTGTAGCGGAAGCTGGTGAAGGTGCTCTGCGTGAGCAGCTGCCAGCCGCGCCAGCTCTGGCGCGTGGTGAAGGCCGCCGTGTGGAACGGCACGTAGGGCAGCTGCACGCCTGCCGGATCGGGGTCAAACGCGTAGCCACTCACTTTTTGGGACTGCGTGTAGGCATAGGCCAACCGCGCCGTGAGGGCGTAGCGGCCCGGCGTCCAGCCCAGCTCCGTGCTCAGCTCCAGCCCCTGCGCCCGCACCCGGCGCAAATTGCGCGGCGACCAGTAGCTCACCGTGTCGTCGGGCAACCATTGCACCCAGTTGCGCACCCGCTGGCGGTAGGCCGTCAGCTCCGTTATCAGCGAGAGGGTAGGGGTGGGCTTGAAGGTGTGCTGTACGCCGCCCTCGTAGCCCAGGCTGGTTTCGGGCAGCAAGTTGGGGTTGCCGCCGGGGCGCCAGTACCGCTCATTCATGGTAGGCACGCGGTAGCTGCGGGCGGCACTACCCTTCAGCAGCAGCGTGTGGGCCTCGTGCTGCCACACTTGCCACTCGGCGCCCAGGGTAGGGGCCAAAGGTGGCCGCCGGCCCGGAATGAAAGCCTGCCGGATGTTGGCGGTGAGGCGCAGGGTAGGTGTAGGGTCATAGCGCACTAGGGCATAGCCGGAGAAGCGATTTTCCGTGAGGTCGTTGCCATAGCCATCTACCCGCGCCGCGAAGTGCTGGGCCTCGCCGCCCACCCGCACGCTCAGGTTGGGGCGCAGTTGCAGGCTATGGTCGGCTTGCACCTGACTGGTACGCACGCGGGAGTTGCTTTGTGCTACGGTGTTGCTGCGGTAGTTCAGGATGTCCTCAAACCAGGCCACGCGCACACCCGTTTCGTGGCGGCCGGCCACGTGGCGGTAGCCGGCCAGTAGGCGGCGGCTCTGGTCGCGCTCCTGGGCGTTGTCGTTGGCGGCCCCGATACCGGGCTGAATGCGGCGGTCGGCATCCGTCAGCCACACGGCGCCCATCAGCTCGCCGTGCTGGCCCAGGCGCAGGGTAGCATCCTGGGTGAGGCTCCACTGGCGGTAGGCGGCATTAGTCTGGTAGCGGCGCTCCAGGCCATTGATCGTGCGCTCCTGGTAGGGAAAGTCGTTTTGGGCCTCGCGGTAGGAAGCGGCCGTGCGCAGCGCCAGCTTCTCGTTGCTGAAGCTGTTTTCGACGCTACCCGCCCGCATCCCGTAGTTGCCCACATCGGCTTGGGCCTGCCCGCGCCATCCTGCCCCCCACTGCACCGGCGACGACAGCAGCACCGTGCCACCGATGGCGCCGTTGCCGTACACCGCGCTGGCCGGGCCAGGCTGCACCGTGATGCGGGTAGCGCCATTCACCGGCAGCAGGGCAAAATCGGCCTCGCCCAGGGTAGGCAGGTTGATGTTGAAGCCGTTCCAGAGCACGGCCGTGTGGCGGGCGGTGGTGCCGCGCAAGGTGATGGACGATAGCTGCCCCGGTCCGTAATTTTTCAGGTAAATGGGCGTGAGCCGGCTCAGGGCTTCGGCCAGCGTGCCGGCCGGCAGCTGGTTCACAGCCACCGAATCGAGGGTAGTGCGGCGGCTGCCCACGGCGTAGCGGCTTAGGCGGGCGGCTTCTACCACGGCAGTGGGCAGCAGGTGCGGCGCGGTTGTGCTGGTATCGGTAGGGGCGCGCTGGGCCTGCGCTGCGGCGGCCGGCAATAGGCTTCCTACCACCGCCAGCACGCGTAGCGTGAGGGTAGGGATAGAAGGGGCAGCACGTAAAAAATGTATCCGAACCAAAATTTCCGGGGTAGGAAAAGTCAGTTCAAAACTCCGCCGCGAGCCGAAACCCGCCGCGTAGCCGAGGCCGAAAACAGGAAAATCCGAACAGCCGGAGCCGTTCGCTGCATTCGTTCTCCGCCCTTCCTCCGAAGGCGCTGAACATGGGAAAACGTAGTGGCAGGTCTCCTGGCTTGCTTCGGGCGCGTCGCCTTCCCATTTCTCCCACAGATTTCAGCGTGAAACCTGCTTTCCTCGAAACAGTGGCAGCACATGACGCGCCCACTCATGAAGCGTACAGTTGCGGGGACAGCTCCGGCCTTTAACCGGATTCCCTTTTCAGCCTCGCCCCGCAATTGGGGTCCGGCCACCGCTACGCCGCAAAGATACTGTCTGAACCACGGATTCGCTCGGATTTTTCGGATTACACGAATTTTGTGGTTGGAGCTGCTGGGGAGCTTTGTCCTCCTTCATCTGGCGTCCGCTTGCGAAGGGCTTTATGGCAATAGAACGAGCCGTTGTTACGTCAATCGTTCACGCGTGATATGGTGCTTCGCCGCTGCTTGATGCGTGGAATGCTCAGGAGGACGGATTAGAAAACTCTCGCCCACAAAATCCGTGTAATCCTCAACATCCGAGCGAATCCGTGGTTCAGACAATTCCCGCCAACTTCTTCCAGCGCCCCGACCCTACCCAAATTGCCCGCGAGCTGCTGGGCAAGTACGTCTTCTCCCGCCTTGATGACGAGCTGACCGGCGGCCGCATTGTGGAAACGGAAGCCTACTCTCACCAGGGCGACGCGTCGCTGACGATGCACTTGAAGCGGCGTGGCCAGCACGGGCAGGCGCTCTACGAGCCCGGTGGCCGTGCCTACCTCTACACCGTGTACCAGCGCCACACGCTGTTCAACATCGTCACCAATGCCGCCGATGTGCCCAATACCGTACTTATTCGCGCCATCGAGCCCACAGTAGGCATTGATATAATGCTTCGGCGGCGCGGGCTGACAGCCGTGGCCCGAAACCTGACGGCCGGCCCCGGCCTGCTCACGCAGGCGCTGGGTGTCACGCCCGCCCTGTCCGGCATTGAGTTGCAAGGTGATGTGCTCTGGCTGGAAGACCACGACGAGGAGGTGCCCGACGCGCAGGTGCGCGCCAGTCCCAGGGTAGGGCTGGCCTACGCCGGTACCGAAGCCGCCGGCCTACCCTGGCGCTTCCGCATAACAGACAGCAAATGGACCAGCCCGGCGAAGTAAGAAAGTCGGGAAGGTATAGTGTGTCTTTTACTGCTTGATAAGCAATATTTTGTAAAAAAAGAACGTCATGCTCCGATAAGCGGACGCTAGATCGAGCATGACGTTCTGACGTATTGTTTTTATAAGTACGTCTTACTTCTGCAATTGCGTAAAACGGAGCGTTCCTGCACCCCGGTGGAAATCGGGATGCAGGAACGCTTTCATCTTCAGGAAGTTACTTTCTCTATCTCGCTACTGGCTTGAAGCTGACAGCCGCGCCGCCGCCAGGGGCCAGCTTTAGCGTCAAAGACGAGCGGCTGGTGACTACTTTCCTGGTAATCTGGTAGGCCGCAGGGTTCTTCTGCCAGTCGGCGCCTTTGCCATCGGCGTAGACAATGGCCTCGTAGCGCTGGCCGGGCGTGAGGAAATCCAGCTTTACGGGTTGCTGGCGGGCGTTTTCGTCGGTAATGCTGCCCAGGTACCACTCCTCTTTACCTTTCGCTTTGCGGGCGATGGTGAGGTAGTCGCCGGGCTCGGCGGCCAGAATGCGCGTATCGTCCCAATCCACGGGCACGTCCTCAATAAACTGAAAGGCATCGAGGTGCTGGTTGTAGTTCTCGGGCAGGTCGGCGGCCATTTGTAGGGGCGAGTACAGGGTCACGTACAAGGCCAGTTGTTTGGCCAGCGTGGTGTGCACCTGGCGCTTAGGCGCGTCGGCGGCGTAGCCTTGTAGCTTAAAAATACCGGGTGTGTAGTCCATTGGGCCACCCATGAGGCGGGTGAAGGGTAGGATGGTTTCGTGCTCGGGCGGGTTGCCGTCGCTGAAAGCGTTGAACTCGTTGCCGCGTGCCGCCTCGCAGGCCAGCCAGTTGGGGTAGGTGCGCTGCAAGCCCGTGGGCCGCACCGACTCGTGCATATCCACCATAATGTGCGCATCGGCCGTGAGCTGAGCTGTGCGCAGGTAATGGTTCACCATCCACTGGCCGTCGTGGTGCTCGCCACGCGGGATGATCTTGCCCACGTAGCCGGTTTTTACGGCATCGTAACCGTGCTCCTGCATGAAGCGGTAGGCGGCAGGCTGGCGGCGCTCGTAGTTGGTGGCCGAGCCGCTGGTTTCGTGGTGCATAATGATCTTGACGCCTTTATTGGCGGCGTAGCGTTGCAGCTCGTCCACGGCAAAGTCGGGGTAGGGCGTCACGAAATCGAATACGTCTTCCTTCCAGTTGTTCACCCAATCTTCCCAGCCCACGTTCCAGCCTTCCACCAATACGCCCGCAATGTGGTGCTGGGCGGCAAAGTCGATGTAGCGCTTCACGTTGGCGGTATTGGCGCCATGGCGGCCGTTGGGCTTCAGGGCGTTCCAGTTGGTGCCGGCCAGCTTGATGGAGGCCGTGTCGGCGTAGCTCCAGGAGGCGCTGCCTACCTGCATCTCCCACCACACGCCCACAAACTTCTGGGGCTTGATCCAGCTGGTGTCTTTGATTTTGCTGGGCTCGTTCAGGTTCAGAATAAGCTTGGAGGCCAGCACGGCCGGGGCGTTGTCGGCCACTACTACCGTGCGCCAGGGCGTGTGCTCGGGCGCTTGGAGGTAGGCCATGTTGCCCACGGCGTCGGGCACCAGCTGGCTCGTGAGGCCATAGGTTTTGGTGTCCACGTTCAGCATCATAGCCGGGTAGTTCACCAGCGCGGCTTCGTGGATGTTCACGTACAGGCCATCGTCCGATTTCAGCATCAGCGGCGTTTGCACGCGGGTAGGCGGCGCTTTCAGCTGAATGGGCTCAATGGGCGTGGTGTTCACGGCACTCAGCCGCGAGGTGGTGTAGGCGTATTCGTTGGAATCGTAGTCGCCAGGAATCCAAAAGGCCTTGTGGTCGGCGGGCAGGTTGAACTCGGTGTTTTCTGCCTTTACTACCAGGTAGGTGAGGCTAGGCTGGGTAGGAAACTCGTAGCGAAACCCTACCCCATCGGCAAACACCCGGAATACCACGTCGAGGCGGCGGCCGGTGGGCGCGGGCTGGCGCAGGTGCACCGTGAGCTGCTGGTAGTGGTTGCGAATGTTTTTCACCTCGCCCCACACCGGCTGCCAGGTGTCGTCCACGTCCTGCACCTCGCTACCCGTTACCTCCAAAGCGCCATCGAACCCGTTGCCATCAACCAGGGCAATGCCCAGCCGGGAGGGTTTGAGAACGGTTTTGGCGCCGTACGAAACCGAATAGGTAGGCTGGCCGCTGGCATTCAGCGCAAACGTGAGGCTCACCTTGTCTTGGCGGGCCGTGAGCGGGTTGCTACCCTGTGCTGCCGCCTGAAAGCCGGCGGCTACTAATACTGCAACTAAAAAATGACGCATGATGATGAAAATGACTCCGCCGGGCCGCTACAGTCGTGGCGACCCGGCGGAGGTAAGCAGCGGATTACTTCCGCAAAACAAGATATTGGTAGGGCTGCAACGACACTTGACCGCTCATGGACGGAGCTTTTCCATCGAACGCGTTGCGCCAGCCCGTGCTACCTACGGCAGTAGGCACCGGGTAGGTAACGGGTTTATTACGCAGATTTACCAGCACCAACACCTGCTCCTTACCCAGTGTTTTGGTGAACGCGCACACATCGTGGCTGCTATACCCGGTCAGCTGGCCATTGCGGAGGGCGTTGCTGCCGTTGCGGAAGCGCAGCAGCTGCCGGTATTCTTTGGTCAGGGCTGGGTTGGGCGTCCAGTCGATGGGCTTGCGCGGGCCCATAAACGGCACGCGCTGGGCGTAGCCTACCTCCTGGCCGTTGTAGAGCAGGGGCACGGCTTTCATATAGGCAGCCACCACAAAGGCAGCCATGGCGCCCCGCTCACCGCCAAACAAGTCCTGGGGCGTGCCTTCCGAGCTGTTCACATCGTGGTTGGAGGTGTAGCGCACCATGCGGGCCGTGGGCGGCACGTCGCGGTACTCCGCGGCCGTTAGGGAGTCAATCAGGGCTGCACTCTTGCCGTTGGCAAAGATGTCGTGCTTCAGCAGGTTGATGAAAGGGAAATCGTAGTTCAGCTGGAAGCCAGCGCGGAAGTAGTGCGTTTTCTTGTCGCCTTCGGCTAATAATAGCAGCTTATGCGTGCGAATGGACTTGAGGTTACCAAGCGCTTCGGTGAAGAATTCGTAGGTAGGACCGTCGGCGTAGTCAAACCGGAAGCCGTCCACGTTGGCCGCAAATACCCAATAGCGCATCGACTTAATCAGGGCCGCACGCAGTTGCGGGTTCTGGAAATTCAGCTGGGCAATGTCTTTCCAGGCCGGAATCGGGTTGATGATTTGTCCACTGGCATCGTGCACGTACCAGTCGGGGTGCTCGGTAATCCAGGCGTGGTCCCAGCTGGTGTGGTTGCCTACCCAGTCCAGCATCACGGCCATGCCACGGGCATGAATGGCGTCTACCAGCGTGCGCAGGTCAGCCAGCGTACCAAACTCGGGGTTCACGCCCGTATAGTCGCGCACGGCAAACGGCGAATCCACGGCGCGTTCCTTGCCAATAGGAAAAATCGGCATCAGATACACTACGTTCACACCCAGACTCTTGATGGAATCCAGCCGGGGTAGGACTGCCCGGAAGGTGCCTTCCCGGCTGAAGCCCCGCATATTTACCTGGTAGATGGTCGCGTTTTGGCTTTCCGGCACGCCCGCGAAAGGCTTGCCGTATTGCGCCGGGTCTGCGGAAGAAATGGCCGTTTTGCTAGCGGTAGCGGTCTGGCTACGGACGGGGGTAGCGCAGCCCAGCAGCGCCGTGAGCAAGAGAAGAAAGGATTGTTGCATTCGGTAGGAAACGCGCCCAACGCACAGGGACAGGGGCTAAGCCAAGGCCTTGAGCGTAAGTAGCCAGAAAAGGAAGTTTAACTCAGCAAGTAGCAAAGATAGCCCACGCACCACCCATATAGCTTCGCGCAGGGCATGTGCTGCCACCAGCCAGCTATTTATTTCACCAGTTCCCCGCTCCAGCGTTTCACCTTTTCGCACACCAATACCAACAATCGGCCCCGCAAGTCGGTGGTAGCAAACAGGTAGAAATGCCCGCCCTCCCGAATGCCGGTGCGCTGCCGGAACACGGCCACTGTATCCGGAAAATTGCGGGTGGTCACGTGGGCGCGCGCTTCTGGCCCTAGGTAGGGTAGGAGGGCATCCGCATCGTAACGCTCCACAGCCTGAATGCGGAAAACACGGCCGGGGAAGTCGGCCCGCAACTCGTCCGACATATATAAGTGACTGTGTTGGTGTAGCTTCAATAGCTCAAACGCATTGCCAATACTGCGGAAGGCCCCGGCCTTCAGAATGGCCGCGTTGGGCTCGTAGAGATATTGCCCGGCCTGCGGCTCGGCGTAGCGCGATATTGCACGAGCCTCGCGGGCGCGGTTCAGACGAAACTCTTGCTGCTCACCGGTGCGGGTCAGGTTCACGGCGTAGCGCTCAGGATCTACAGCGGGCTCCTGGCCCAACTCATACAGTACCTCTTTGCACTCATTATCCACAGCCAGCACCCACACGCGACGCACGTGCTTCAATTCCTGAATAGCCAGCTCAATATCGAGCATGGGCGAGGTTTTAAGCAGAATGCGGGGGGCCTTGTGCAGCAGCAAGGGTAGGATGCGTAGCACGTCCGGCTCGCAGTCTTGCAGCCGGAAGATCTTGCGTGAAGCCGTGTCGCGGCGGGCCGGATCAAGATAAATCCAGTCGAAAGTATCAGGGGTGCTTTTTAGGAATGCCAGCGCATCGGTGGTGTGATAATACACATTGCGCACACCCAACAAGCCCAAGTTATACTGCACCACCTGGGCCAACTGCGGATTACGCTCTACATAATGCACCTCGGCCACACGACTGGCAAAATAGCAAGTGTCTACGCCAAAGCCGCCCGTGAGGTCGGCCAGCCGCTGACCATCAACCAGATCGGCTTTGTACGCCGCGGTGCGGTCAGACGAAGCCTGCTCGACGGACAACGCCGGCGGGAAAATTAATTCGGGATTTTCGGCCCAAGCGGGCAGCTTGGTGCGCGCCTTTTGGCGGGCTTGAATCTGGCGAACCAGCTCGGGGACGGGGAGCCCCGGAAAGCGGCGGGCCTGCAACGCCAGCTGAGCCGGGTCATGGTGCAGGTGGTCGGCTACATACTGCCGAGCCGCCGCGGGCAACGGATATTCCATGCCCCTATCTACGCAAAAACGGTTGAATTAGTGCAACTGCCAGCTCAAAGCCAGCAATGGCTTACCCGTGGGCGTGGCGCTCATGCCTACCATGGTGGGGCGGTAGCGCTGCCACAACGCACCACGCCGCGCTGCGGGCAGCATGCTGTTGTGGGTTTCTACGGCGCGCAGCAGGTAGGTATTGGTGTTGCGCGAGATGAGCACGTTGGCCAGTAGGCTGAACACGGCTACGCCCGCGGCTACCTTTTGGGTGTTATTGAAATACTGCCGTTCATCTCCTGCCAACACCTGCTGACCATACAGCGCCACGGAGCCAACAAATACCAACCGCTCAGCCAGGAGCAGCGACTTCTGCCGCCGGTAATCGTCGAGAAAGTCCAGCGCCTCGGGATTGTCGGCCAAATAGGGGCGCATCTTCTGCCCAAAATAGCCCGCGTTGCGGTAGTTGGTGCTGGTATCGGTGGCGAAATAGAAATTGTTTTGCGGCCCGTTTAGCCCCCTGTCCTTATCCTCAGGACTCAGGCGGATAGATTGTCCCATTGGATTAGGCTGCTGCTGAGCGAAAACGCGGGAAAAACCCAGCAGAAAAAAGAACAGCAGCACAGAGCGACGGCAAATCGTCGTAACAGAAAGACGCATAGACGCGACAATAAATAGTGTTTGAATGGGACTTATTTGCCGCATTAGCAAAAAAGAGTCCTATTTTTTGCCGAACAGAATTTTGTGCGAATACGTTCTGCCGCTAACCTAGTCCGTGCTATATTTTTATGACCATATATTCGTGCAAAGGCATTATACAGCTGTTATTGCGCATTGTTCGCCATATAAGCAACACGTGTCGGTAAGCCGTTTTTTGTAAGTGGCTAAGCTTTTTACGAGAATCTGTTTTCTTTAGGAATTCATACTATTAACAAGTGCAGCTACATGATAAGTATACCCCCGTCTATGGCTCGTTTCTTCTTATTATCTATGCTGGCCGCATTATTCCTCACCAACTGTGGGGGCACTGATACTCCGGCTCAGGCTGCCGGCAGGCTCAGCATTAAACATGTGGCGCCCTTCACATAAATCCCAGTGAATGCCTCAGTGGATGATCAATCGTCCAGACACTCTACCACGGCCAGACGGCTACAACGAGTTGAGTGCCGGCGCGCAATATGGTGCAAGCGGCAGCAGCTGCCACAGCGACCAACCAAGCCAGTGCGCTGCTAACGGTTAATAGCCGAAAATTTTACCCATGTATATCTACAATAGTAGTCCTACCCCATTGGCGGCTTTGAGCATGACCAATGATCTGACTATCCCGTCGATGGTCAAGACGCGTTTGCGCTTCATCAATATGGGGTACGAAGCGCCTCGCCTCACACTGGGCCGCAATAAGCCTGATGTTGCACCCTACGCCACAGACGTGCCATTTTGCGGCTACACCGGCTTTGTGGTAGTAAACCCGGATACCGTAACGCTGCGTGCCACGGGGGCAGGGGCGCGGTTGTGGTCGCGGTCACTCAACCAACTGTTATTCAGGTGGGTAAAATATACAACGTAGTAGTGCGCGGGGCGGCGGCCACTGCTTCCACGCCCGGCTCATTTGCGTTGGCATAGAAGAGTTGCGCCCCGTAAACTAGTAACCGCCCATTCCAAAATTCCGCAACAACTTGGCTACCTTTGTGGTTGAAAAGCCAAACTACCTGCATCATGCTCGATACCAACCCAACCACGGCGACGACCTACGTCCCCTACAAAGTAAAAGACATTTCTTTGGCCGAGTGGGGCCGCAAGGAAATTCGCTTGGCTGAAGCCGAAATGCCTGGCCTGATGGCTTTGCGCGAAGAGTACGGCCCCTCGCAGCCTCTGAAAGGTGCCCGCGTTGCTGGCTGCCTGCACATGACCATCCAAACCGCCGTGCTTATCGAAACCCTGATTGCCCTGGGTGCCGATGTAACGTGGTCGTCGTGCAACATCTTCTCTACCCAGGACCACGCTGCCGCCGCCATTGCCGCCGCTGGCATTCCAGTATATGCCTGGAAGGGCATGAACGAGGAGGAGTTCAACTGGTGCATCGAGCAGACGCTATATTTCGGTGAGGAGCGTCAGCCGCTGAACATGATTCTAGATGATGGAGGCGACCTGACTAATATGGTGCTGAACCAGTACCCCGAGTTGGCGTCTGGCATCAAAGGCATTTCGGAAGAAACTACTACGGGCGTGCTGCGCCTGCTGGACCGTGTGAAAGCCGGTACCCTACCCATCCCCGCCTTCAATATCAACGATTCCGTTACGAAATCGAAGTTTGATAACAAGTACGGCTGCAAAGAGTCGGCCGTGGATGCTATCCGTCGGGCTACCGATGTGATGATGGCGGGTAAAGTAGCGGTAGTAGCTGGCTACGGCGACGTAGGAAAAGGTACCGCTGCCTCGCTGCGCGGCGCTGGCGCCCGCGTTATCGTTACAGAAATCGACCCTATCTGTGCCCTGCAAGCAGCCATGGACGGCTATGCGGTGAAGAAAATGGTAGATGTTGCGCCTCAGGCTGACATCATTGTAACGGCTACCGGCAACTGCGACATCATCACAGAGGAAATTTTCCGCTCGCTGAAGGACAAAGCCATTGTCTGCAATATCGGCCACTTCGACGATGAAATTGATATGGCGTGGCTGAATACTACTTACGGCAGCACCAAAGATACCGTGAAGCCCCAGGTAGACCTCTACAACATCGACGGCAAAGAAGTAATCATCCTCGCCGAAGGTCGTTTGGTAAACCTGGGCTGCGCCACCGGCCACCCCTCGTTCGTAATGTCTAACTCCTTCACCAACCAGACGCTGGCCCAGATTGAGCTGTGGACCAATGCCGACGCGTACGAGAACCAAGTATACACCCTGCCCAAGTACCTCGACGAGAAGGTAGCCCGCCTGCACCTCGCCAAGATTGGGGTAGAGCTGGATGAGCTGCGTCCTAAGCAGGCCCAGTACATCGGGGTAGACGTGGAAGGACCGTTTAAGTCGGACCTGTACCGTTATTAATAGACCGTATTTCGGCAAAAGAAAAGGCCGCTCAGCATTGTGCTGAGCGGCCTTTTCATGCGTGCGTTATTTTGTCTTGATGGTGCTGATATGACCTGAATATTCCTCGGTGGTAGTATACAGGCTCGCCCCCAATAGTTTCCATTCGTGCGATACCAGCACGTTATAGGAGATGTTTGGGTAGCGTGACGACCGGACCCGACCAGTGATGGGCTTCCACTCGTGTCCCAGCAATATGCCGGATGCTGTAACGTAGAGACCGATAGGCTGTACAACGCCTCCCTCCTTTTTGCCTTCAACCAGAAAAAATAAGCTGTTGGCAGCAGTAAGCCGCGTAGTAGTATAGTTGCTCCAATTGCCCATTGGCTTGGTGTTCTCTCTGGGTGCTATCAGATTCTTTGATGGGATTGCATTACCGTCTGAGTTACTTCTGAAAGCAGATAAACTCAGTAGGAAGAGAGCAGCTAGCCCAATGCCTATCTGACGTCGGAGCGTGATAAGCACTTTAACCCATGCGTATAAAACGAGAATCAATAAAAGAACATTGAGTGCGGTCCAAGCTATAGCTCCCATACGTGTCAGATAATGTAGTGCAGTGGCTAAATATAGATATTACTTACTTTATTTATTGCATAAATACGTAATCAATAAAGGTTTACAAGTTTTCAGTCTACTAACGAACCGGCCCCGATGCACTGCATCGGGGCCGGTTCGTTAGTAGACTGAAAGTGCTTATGCCGTTACGCTCAGCCGCTCCCGCACAACGGGAGCTACTTCTTTACCAAATAGCTCCGTTGAACGCATCACTTGTTCGTGAGGCATGCCTTCAAGCATCAATTGGCCCAGAAAGCGGGTATTACCAAATAGCTTGCTGATATACAGGAGCTTATCAATAATATCTTGTGGGCTACCTACAAAAAGCGGCCCTTGGGGTCCGCATAGATGGTCAAACTGCGCCCGCGACATAGGCGACCAGCCTCGCTCGCGGCCAATGCGGTTCATGACGGTAGCATAGGCCGGGAAAAACTCGTCGGCGGCCTGCCGGGAATTTTCGGCCACGTGGAAATGGCAGTTGAGACACACCGGCAGGGTAGCCGGGTCGTGACCAGCTTCCTGGGCGGCGCGGCGGTAGAGGTCGGCAAAGGTGACATATTGCGCCGGCGCACCACCCAGAATGGCAATTGTGAGACCCACGCCCAACGTACCAGCCCGCATAGCCGAAGCCGGCGTGCCGCCTACCCCAATCCAGATGGGTAGGCGAGGTTGCACTGGCCGTGGGTAAATACCTTTTTGCGTGAAGCTGGGGCGGTGTTTGCCCTTCCAACTCACAATTTCCTGTTCGTTGATTTTTAATAGCAACTCTAGCTTCTCGGCATATAGGGCATCGTAGTGCTGCAAATCATAGCCAAAAAGCGGAAATGATTCGATGAATGAACCGCGCCCAGCAATAATCTCAGCCCGGCCATTCGAGATTAAGTCAACGGTAGCAAAGTTCTGGAATGTGCGCACCGGATCGGCGGAGCTGAGTACCGTTACTGCGCTGGCCAGCCGAATGCGCTGCGTGGTAGCGGCCACTGCCGCTAGCACTACCTCGGGCGCCGATACGATGTAGTCGGGGCGGTGGTGTTCGCCCACAGCCAACACATCCAAGCCTACTTCGTCGGCCTGGCGACCCAATGCCAGTACCTCTTGCATACGTTGTTGGGCGGCGTAGTCCTGGCCAGCCACGTGGGCTGGCGCTACCTCACCAAATGAGCTTATGCCTAATTCCATGGAAAAATGCTGAATGAGTAAAAACCTACAGGTAAGCAGTTGTGGCCGCGCAATGTTTCCCGGAGTCTAAACTTTGCTAGAAGCATCGGCGTCACCAGTTCTACTTTAGGCTAATCCAGAAACTGTGTGTCCGTTAGCTGTTCACTGATTGCCCACAGCCGCTTAGCATTTTCCGGAGTATTGAAGGAATGTTTCACTGCCTTTGTCTGCTTCTTGTCATAATAACCACCGCTGACGTTGGCTACTGCCGGGTCGGCGGCCAGAAAGATGCTGGTTTGGGCTCCCTGTTCCGGTGAAATCATGAAGGGGCGGGCCACCAACATCGCAACGCCCATTAAACCGGTGCTGTCGCCGCCAAAGCTGCTGGCTACCGCGCCAGGATGCAAGGCATAAGTTGCTACGTTGTTGATGTCGTGGGCACGCAGGCGGCGGGCCAGCTCTTGCGTAAACATGATGTTGTAGAGCTTGGTGTTGCTGTACACGCGCATAGCGCTGAAACCATGCTCCGATTGGAAATCTGCCAGATTGGGCTTGGCGAAGTGGTAAGCCTCAGACGCCACATTCACGATGCGTGCGGCCGGGCTCTGTTGCAACAGGGGTAGGAGCAAGTTGGTTAGCAGAAAAGGCGCCAAGTGGTTCACGGCTACTCCCAGCTCATAGCCCTGGGCGGAAGTTTTACGCTCCTTCACCGGCAGCATGCCCGCGTTGTTCACCAACACATCAAGCTGGGGGTAGGTAGCCTTGAAATGGTCGGCGGCCTTGCGCACTTGGTCTAAGTCCGAGAGGTCGGCCAGCAGCACGCCTACCCGGTCGTGGCCCGCAGCAGCCACAATGTCGCGGCGGGCTTGCTCGGCTTTATCGGCGTCGCGGGCCAGCAGTACCACATAGGCGCCCTGCTTGGCAAGTTCCTGCGCCGTAATCTGGCCGATGCCGGAAGTAGCGCCCGTCACAAGGATGGTTTTGTCTTGTAGAGTTGGCATAGGTAGGATGATTAGTACAGGCTCTGTATACGCAAGCCGACGGTTGTAGCTGGTTTTATCGTGGGCGCATTGGTGGGGGAGGAACCTCAATGCCAGCAAAATCCGGATATTTGCCGTGCCTATGCCCATTCTGCTATCAGTCGTTATCATCACCTTCAACGAAGAAGCCAATATTGCTCGCTGCTTGGCGGCGTTGCAGGGTGTAGGCGATGAAGTAGTAGTAGTGGATTCTCACTCCACCGACCGCACGGTGGCTATCTGCCTGGAGCACGGTGCCCGCGTGGTGCAACATGCGTTTGCGGGGTATGTAGAACAGAAAAACTACGCTACCGCCCAGGCTCGCCACAACCACGTGCTCCAGCTCGATGCCGACGAAGTACTCACCGATGAGCTGCGCCAAAGCATTCAACAGGTGAAGGCCAACTGGCCTTCCGTGGCCGGCTTCACCCTGAAACGCCTCACCAACTACTGTGGCACCTGGGTACGCCACGGCGGCTGGTACCCCGACCGCAAGCTGCGCCTCTACGACCGGCGCCTGGGTCAATGGGAAGGGTTGCTGCTACACGAACGGTATATTGTTGCGCCAACACAACAGGTAGGGGAGCTGGCTGGAGACCTGCTGCATTACTCCTACCACTCCGTAGAGCAGCACGTGCAGCAGCTCAACCGTTTCACCAGCATCGCGGCCGACGAACTCCTGCTACGTGGCAAAACTCACGTTACACCGTTGCAGCTGGTCTTGAAGCCGTGGTGGAAGTTCGTGCATGGCTACTTTCTCCGGCTGGGCTTCCTCGATGGCTTCGCCGGTCTGAGCATCGCCGCCCTTTCGGCTTGGGGCGTATTTCTGAAATTCGCTAAAGTGCGTACCCGTACCGCTACTCATGCAAACCTTCCTCATTAGCCGTACCGATGCCATCGGCGACGTGGTGCTTACGCTGCCCGTAGGCGGGTGGCTGAAGCAAGCATTTCCAGGATGCCGAGTGTTATTGCTGGGACGCACCTATACGCAAGCCGTCGCCGAGTCTTGTCCGTGGATAGATGGCTTTCTCAATGCGGATGAACTGTTGCAACTCCCCAGAGCAAAACAGTTAGAAACGTTGCGCCGCGTACGAGCAGATGTCATACTGCATGTATTCCCGAATAAACAGCTGGCACAACTTGCCCAGCAGGCTCGCATTCCGGTGCGTATTGGCACCCGCAACCGCTGGTTTCACTGGCTAACGTGCAACCGTTTAGTTGCCTTGAGCCGAAAGAACTCTTTGTTGCACGAAGCCCAACTCAATCTGCGCCTGTTGCAACCCCTGGGCTACCCGCTCGATCTGCCGCTGGCAGAAGTAGGACAATGGGTGCGGCTCCAACCCAAAGTAGCCCTACCTGATGGGGTAGGGGAGTTGCTGCAAGCTCGTCAGCCTCAGCAGCTCAACGTGGTCCTGCACCCACGTAGCCGCGGAAGTGCTCGTGAGTGGGGCCTACCTCATTTCGGGGAGCTGGCCCGGCTGCTGCACGCGGCGGGCCACCGCGTTTTTGTTACAGGTACCGCTGCGGAGGGAGTAGAGCTGGCCGATTGGTTGGAACAACACGCCTCCTACCTCGCCGCCGACCTCACGGGCCAGCTTACCTTGCCGCAGTTCATTGTTTTCATTGCGGCCACCGATGGTTTGGTGGCCGGTAGTACTGGGCCACTGCACCTGGCTGCTGCGCTAGGCCGCCACGCCTTAGGGCTTTACCCGCCCATCCGGCCTATGCACCCTGGCCGTTGGGCACCGCTGGGTACACACGCTGTATACGAAGTCTTCGACCGGCCTGCATGCAACGATTGCCGTACGCAGCCTGCTGGTTGCACTTGCATAAAGGCGATACTACCCGCACAGATAGCGGCACGCGTAGTGCAGTGGCAACTACTACCGCCTACCCCGGCTACTTTGTAAATATTTGCTGCGTTATTTGCGGTTCTATGCGCGTTTCAGCAATTCAGCGGGTAAAACAGTACTATCAGCAAGGACTTATTTCGCAGTACATATTACTGCTGGCCTGTCTGGCAGGTGTGGTGGGTCTATTGGCTTCGCGGGCTCTGGTTGCCATCAGTCCAATTGTTGGCATTGTGGCGGGACTCACAAATCCCGATGTGCGGGCAGCCGTGCCCGGCTGGCTGCGTAACCAGAGCGCTTGGTTGCTGGCGCTACTATATGGTTTGTTGTTGCTCAGCGGGTTCTATACCGATGCCTGGACGGTCTGGCGCCACGAACTATACCGCAAACTACCGTTACTGGCGATTCCGCTTGCCTTTGCCTTGGCCAAACCCTTAAACCCAAGGCAACGCTATTGGGTAGGCATAGTGTTTACAGTGGGTATCACGGCTATTGGTGTGGCCACAGCCGGGCGCTACTGGCTGTCGCCTAGAAGTGGCAGCGAGGAGCTACGCGAAGCCACCAATCTGCTATCCGTTACTGGTATCTTCCACATCCATTTTGGTGTGATGCTGGCAATGGCCAGTGTATTCGGCATGCTGCTCGGGCAGGATACTCGGCCGGTCGGTGGCCGGTGGTTGCTGTGGATGAGCGCTTTGCTTAGTGCACTGGTGCTACATGTTCTGGTATATCGTACGGGCCTGCTGGCGCTCTATGGTGCCTTGCTGGTGAACACCATTCGCCTGCTATTCAATAGCCGCCGTCGGGCGCTGGGGCTGTTGCTATTAGTAGCACTGGGTACCGCACCGTTTCTGGCCTATTACACGGTTCCTTCGGTTCCGCGTCAATTAGCAAGTAGTTACTACGATATCGAACGATTCTATTGGCATGATGATATCAATAATTACTCTCTGGCCAAGCGGATAGCTGCTTGGCACACGGCCATAATAGTAGCCAAAACAGAGCCCTGGTTGGGGGTAGGGGCCGCCGACGCCACCGACGCCATGATGGCACAGTATAGCTGGCGTTCCTATGGTCTGGAGCCCCGCAACTGGATAATGATTCATAATCAGTATCTGCACTTCCTTGTCGCGGGTGGGTTGCTGGGGTTGTTGCTGTGGCTGCTGGTGTTATTGGCTCCGCTAGCAAAACCCTGTCTGCGGCGTAATGCGTACGTGTATAATTTCTTGCTGATTCAAGGCGTTGCTATGCTGGTTGATTCTTTGCTGGAAGTACAGACCAGCTTCAACTTATTCGTGTTCTGCTACGGTTTCTTGCTCGTGGCTACGGAGCGCCATAGCATAGAAGCAACAAAATAATGGCCTACGCAGGAAAGTTATTTCATCCATTTGTTATCTCACTGCGTACATTTTTAGCATTTTGAGCCGTAATTTTCCACTGTAATGAGCGATTCTTCCGAACGGGTACCCAAATTGAGCAAAGAAGAGAAAGACCGCCGGTTTCAGGCTGAACTGATGCCGGTCATCGACTCTTTGTACAATTTCGCCTACCGCCTCACCCTCGATGAAGACGACGCCAACGACCTCGTCCAGGAGACCTATTTGAAGGCCTACCGCTTCTTTGAGTATTTCGAGCAGGGAACCAACGCCAAAGCATGGCTGTTCCGCATCTTGAAAAACTCGTTCATCAACGACTTTCGAAAAAAGAGTAAGCAGCCCGCCAAGGTCGACTACAACGAAATTGAGAGCTACTACAATTCGGAAGACGTGGAGGCCGAGGGCGACGCGGGTAGCACCTCGTCGGACATGCGGCAGCAAGCCGTGCGTGACCTCATCGGGGATGAGGTAGCCCGCGCGCTCAACTCGTTGCCCGTGGATTTTCGCACCGTCATTATCCTCTGCGACCTGGAAGGGTTTACGTACGAGGAAATGGCGAAAGTACTGGACATTCCCATCGGAACAGTTCGGTCGCGCTTGCACCGCGCCCGAAATTTTCTGAAGGAGAAACTTGAAAAATACGCCAAAACAATGGGCTATGGCAACTCCAACGATGCGGCAGATGAAGACATTGAAGATAACCCCTCCGAATAACCTTTCAGGTACTATTATGAAACCAACTGCTACGCCATTAACCACGCAGACTGCGGCCAACACTGATGGCCCCGATTGTGAACGTGTGAGCACGATTCTCGACCAGATTATTGTGGGCAACGACCCTAGCCTGGAGGATGAAGAATACTTTATCCACCACGCCGAGGATTGCTCGCCATGCTTCGACAGCATCGAGAAGCAGCACGTCTTTATCGATTTTCTGGCGCAGCATGTGGGCCGCAAAGGTGCTCCCTCTTCCTTGCCCGAAACTATTATGAACCGTTTGCAAGCGAAAATGGCCTAATTTTACCCGATGCAGGGTAAAATTATTGTCTTTTCAGCACCGTCCGGAGCCGGTAAAACAACTATTGTTCACCGGCTCATGGATAGAATCCCAGAGCTAAGTTTTTCTATTTCAGCGTGTACGCGCGACCGGCGTGGTCGTACGGAAGCCAACGGCAAGGACTACCATTTCATTTCTGTGCCGGAGTTTCAGGAGAAAATCCGGCACGATGAGTTTGTGGAATGGGAGGAAGTGTACGAAGGTGCTTTTTACGGCACACTGAAATCGGAGATTGAGCGCATTTGGTCTACTGGTCGCCATGCCATCTTAGATGTGGACGTAAAAGGCGGACTCAGTATCAAGGAATTCTATAAGGATCGGGCGCTGGCTATGTTCGTAAAACCGCCATCAGTAGAGGCGTTGGAAGCTCGTTTACGCGGCCGTGCCACCGATTCGGCTGCCAGCATTTCTAGCCGCCTATATAAGGCCGAGTTTGAGTTAGCGTTTGAGGATCGGTTCGACGTGACCGTAATCAACGACGACTTAAACCAAGCTACCGACGAGGCTGAGCGGCTTGTTCGGAACTTCATAACTGGCGTGCCCCACGTGCTGTGAGTAGCAGTATCCCGAAGGTAGGCCTGCTGTTCGGTTCCTTCAATCCTATTCATACGGGCCACCTTATTTTGGCGCACTTTATGGCTACCCACACCGACCTACATGCGGTGTGGCTAATTGTGTCGCCGCAAAGCCCATTTAAGGTAGGGCAGGAGTTGCTACCCGAGCGTGCTCGTTACGAGTTGGTAGAAGCGGCTATTGTAGGCAACGACCATTTGCGAGTGCTGGACATTGAGTTTGCTATGCCTAAGCCCAGCTATACTATTGATACGCTGGAGGAACTGCATCGCCTCCATCCACAGCATCAGTTTGTGCTGCTCATGGGCGAGGATAATCTGCCCGGCTTGCCTCGTTGGAAAGCTGCTGACCGCATTATGGCAGACTACGAAATCTACGTTTACCCGCGCCCGGGGATTGAATCGGTAACAGCTCGGCCTACAAACGTACGCATCGTAGATGCACCCTTGCTCGATATTTCCGCTACGTTTGTGCGCGACTGTGTGCACGCGGGTAAATCAATTCGCTACTTAGTCCCAACGGGTGTAGAAGAGCGTATTCAGCAGGAACGTTATTGGCAGTAGTAAATAAAAAATAAAAAAACAGCAAAAAGCCCCCGCACCATCTGGTGCGGGGGCTTTTTGTATTGGCGCCAAGGCGTCCTCAGATAGTCATAATTTCAGATTCCTTCTTGCTGACCAGTTCATCCACGCGCACGATGTACGAGTCAGTGGCTTTCTGCACTTTAGCTTCAGCATCCTTGATGGAATCCTCCGAGGCTCCATCCTTTAGCAGCTTGCGCAGCGAATCGTTTACATCCTTACGGATGCCCCGAATACGGACCTTGCCGCTTTCCGACTCGTTTTTGACCTGTTTCACCAAGTCGCGGCGGCGCTCTTGGGTCATAGGCGGGATGTTCAGGCGCACACCCTCTGCATCCGACTGTGGATTTAAGCCCAGGTCGCTATTCTTGATAGCCTTCGCTACCTCGCTAATCATGTTTTTTTCCCAAGGCTTAATGAAAAGCGTACGGGCATCCGGCGTCGAAATGTTGGCTACCTGCGCTATGGGGGTAGGGGTGCCGTAGTAGTCTATCCGTAGCGAATCGAGCATGGCCGGGCTGGCTTTGCCTGCCCGAATGCGGCTTAGTTCCACACTTGTGTGCTCTAAAGATTTGCTCATCGATTCTTCGGCTTCGCTCAGGTAAAACTGAATTTCTTCGTCCATTGGTTGAGAGAGTTAAAAGTAAAAAGTGAAGCTGACGAATTCGCTCGCCAACGCGGTAGCAAGAGCGGCGAATCGTTGCTTTGCAACGAAAATAATGGGCCTATAGCGTAGGCTGCAATTCGCTGTCACCTGCGTTCAATACGGGACTAGGGCCTGCCATGGTTACCAGCGTGCCTATTGTATCGCCATCTATAAGCCGCTGTAGGTTGCCGGTTTTGTTCATGTCGAACACAATAATGGGTAGGTTATTCTCCTTGCACAACGTAAAAGCTGTCATGTCCATTACGTTGAGGTTCTTGGCCATTACCTCATCAAACGTGATTTCTGGGTAGCGCACGGCCGAAGGGTCCTTTTCCGGGTCGGCTGTATAAATGCCATCTACACGGGTACCTTTCAATACCACATCAGCTTCAATCTCGATAGCTCGTAGCGAAGCCGCCGAGTCAGTAGTAAAGTAAGGAGAGCCAATACCAGCCCCAAAAATCACAACGCGACCTTTCTCCAGATGTCGTAGCGCCCGCCGACGCAGGTAGGGCTCACACACCTGCTGAATAGTAAGACCGGAAAGCAAGCGCGTGCTCACGTCCAGCTTTTCCAATGCGCTCTGTAGCGCCATTGAGTTGATAACGGTAGCCAGCATGCCCATGTAGTCGCCCTGCACTCGGTCGAGACCGAATGCGGCGGCCTGTACTCCCCGGAAAATATTACCTCCACCAATCACCACAGCCACCTGCGTACCCGTAGCGGCCACGGCTTTTATTTCTTCGGCGTATTGCATGAGGCGCACAGCATCAATACCATACTGTTGCTCCCCCATGAGGGCCTCGCCGCTCAGTTTTAGCAGGATTCGGTTATACTTCAAAACGAGGAAATGTTAAGGGTTGAAAAGACGAGTGGCCAGCGAAACAGCTTGCTGGCCATCGGTTATGTAAATTGAATTAGGACTTGTCCCTTCGTCACGTTGTCGCGCAACTGTACTTTGATGTCGGCCACAATGCCGTCACTAGGCGCTTTCAAAATGTTTTCCATTTTCATGGCTTCCAATACCAGCAGTGGGTCGCCCTTCTCTACAGTCTGTCCCGGTGCTACCCGCACATCCACAATTAGGCCCGGCATGGGGGCTTTCAGCTCATTTACTTTAGTGCTGACTGTCGCGCTCATCCCCAACTTATCCAGCAATAGATCGAAACGGTCTTTTGCCTGAATATCCAGCGTCTGCCCATTTATTTGCAGACGAATTACCTTAGTCGCAGGATCAATTTCTAGTACTTCTGCCACGTAAGAGGCGTTCTGGTATAGAATATGGTAGCATTGCTGGCCCAACGGTATGATGTCCCACATGAAGGGTTCACCATTCAGCAAAATACTATTGTGGGCACGAAAATCAACTTCCCAGGCCTGAGCCAGACCAGTATGTACCTGCAGCATAAAAGGGTATAGTAGGACGGGCGAAAGGGGCTTAAAGATAGGTCAAATCTGAAATAAATTCAGAAATTGAGCTTCCATTACCTTGCTATAATTAGTACATGAACTACCGGATTTTTGGCTTGTTAGGCATGATGCTGTTCCAAAGCAGCCTTGCAATAGCCCAAACGGGCAAAGTCGGTAAGTCAGATACCGAGAAGAACGGAACACGCCATAAAGCACCAGCTACCAGCGAAACGCCAGCGGCGTCTAAGCCAGATATTGTGATTATTCCGTCGTGGCTACCGCCGGATAATCCTGTGCAGCCTACTGCTACAGTTGTTACCAATGTGCTGGATACCAAGCTTGATGTGCGCTTCGATTGGGCACGGCAGTGGTTATTAGGTACCGCTACACTTACCTTGCGTCCACATTTTTACCCGCAAAATCAGGTAGTGCTGGATGCCAAAGGGTTTGATGTCAAATCGGTGCGGTTGCTAGTAAATGGCAAGGAGAAGAATCTGACGTACGCGTACGACAAACAAAAGCTCACAATTACCCTCGATCGTACTTACCCCCGCACGGAGGCCTACCAGATACGTATTGGCTACGTAGCCAAACCAAATGAACTGCCTGCTAGCGGTAGCGCAGCTATTACTAGCAACAAAGGGCTGTATTTTATCAACCCACTCGCTACCGACAAAACTACTCCCCGCCAACTCTGGACCCAAGGCGAGACCGAAGCCAACTCGGCCTGGTTTCCTACTATTGATAAGCCCAACCAGCGCATGACGCAGGAAATTGCGCTGACCGTAGAGGATAAATTCAAAACCATTTCCAATGGTCTGCTGATTTCGTCGCGCAAAAACGCCGATGGCACCCGCACCGATGTGTGGAAGCAGACTCTTCCTGCTGCGCCCTACCTTACCATGATGGCGGTAGGTGATTTTGCTGTCATCAGCGATACGTGGCGTGGCAAAGCTGTCGAATACTTTGTGGACGCGCCCTACCGCACCACAGCCAAAGCAGTATTTGGCAATACACCGGAGATGATGGAATTTTTCTCTGTTAAGCTGGGTGTAGAGTTCCCCTGGGAGAAATACGCGCAAGTAGCCGTACACGAATTTGTATCGGGTGCTATGGAAAATACCACTGCATCCACATTTCAGGATAAGCTCACTCAATTCACGCCCCGCGAACTGCTGGATATCACGTACGAGCCAGAGTCGGTGGTGGCGCATGAGTTGTTTCACCACTGGTTTGGCGACTATGTTACCAGTGAGTCATGGTCTAACCTCCCTCTCAATGAAGCCTTCGCAGATTATTCAGAATTTCTGTGGGCTGAGTACAAATATGGGCCGGCTGAAGCTGCTTTGGTTCAGCGAAAGGCGCTAGGGGCGTACTTAGAAGAATCTCAAACTAAGCGTGAGCCGCTGATTCGTTATCGCTATGCTGAGCGCGAGGATATGTTTGACCGGCATTCCTACAGCAAGGGCGGTCGGGTGCTGCACATGCTGCGGCAGTACGTGGGCGACGATGCTTTTTTCGCTTCGCTGAACCGCTACCTTACCCGCAATAAGTTTTCAGCCGCTGAGGTAGCGGAATTGCGGTTGGCTTTTGAGGAAGTGACTGGGGAAGACCTGATGTGGTTTTTCGATCAATGGTTCCTGAAACGGGGGCATCCTGAGTTGCGCGTTACACACTCTTATGCCGGCAACCAAGTGGCTTTGCGCGTGCAGCAGGTGCAGGATTCTACGTTTTCACCAATCTATCAGCTTCCAGTAACAGTTACCACTTGGGTGAATAACCAGGTGGTTAACCACCGCATCGTTGTTACCAAAGCTGATCAGACTTTCTCCTTACCCGTCGCACAACGACCGGCATTGGTAAAGTTTGATGCCGGTGGGCAGTTACTGGCAGAGTTGGAAGAGGAGCGCTCTACTGATGAGCTACTGTATCAATTCTACCACGCCCAAAACTTTCTGCAAAAGCACGAAGCGATTACGCTATTGCGTAGTAAAGCCATGGAGTTGCCCGTAAGCGCCATGCTACGCAATGCCCTGAACGATGATTTCTGGGCCGTGCGCCATACAGCCGTGGAAGCGCTACGACGCTATAAAGGCTCAGAAGGCACCGCCGTACGGAAAGACTTACAAAAGCTTGCTATCAATGACCCTAAAACTCAAGTTCGGGCTGCTGCTATCAATACTCTAGCTGCTTTTCCTAACGAAGAGTACGGCCCGCTCTACACCACTGCTCTAACCGATAGCTCCTATTTAGTAGCGAGTGCTGCTGTTAATGCGCTGGCAAAAGCTCCTACCGTCACATCGTTGCAACAAGTCGTTGTGTTGCAGGAAACCAAAAATCCAGCCTTACTAGAGGCCATCTCCAACTATTTCGCGCTTAACGGTACTGCCGATCAGTATGACTGGTTTTTGAGTCGGAGCCATGACCTTCGCAACGAAGCCTTGTATCAGTTCCTCCAGAATTTTGCTAGCCTGATGCTCCGAATGCCTCCAGTAGAGCGGGACAAAGGAATTGCTCGCCTCGAAAGCATTGCCCGCACCTACCCCAATCAGTATGCACGACTTGGCGCTTATAAAGGGCTTAGCATGCTCGTGCCAAGCAGCCCTAGCGTAAAAGTTACGCTGCAAGACATCCGTAGCCGCGAAAAGGATAAGAATTTAGCCACCATCTATACCATGCTGCAATAATTTTTCTAAAATATAATTATCGAAAAACATACAGCATCTGAAACACAGTCAAAGGTTTACGGTATTTGGTGTGAATGCGATTTTTTCTTCATTCGAAAAAATATTAGGTCTTTCTGAAGCGAAGGCTTGACTTACATCATAAACCCACTAATTTTGCAACTCCTTTTGAAAGCTACCGCACTACGGGAGTCAGCAAAAAGGGTGAAACAGCTTAACCGAAGTTGTTTTTACAAATTGGGGGTATCGCATAGCGGCAATTGCGGGTGACTGTAACTCACCTCCTTCGGGTTCATAGGTTCGAGTCCTGTTACCCCCACCAATTAAAGATGAATGAGAATGAATAACTAAGTGAGTTCAATAGCTCACTTAGTTATTCAAATCCTATTCTCTTCTGCGGGAGTAGCTCAGTTGGTAGAGCGGCAGCCTTCCAAGCTGCAGGTCGCGAGTTCGAACCTCGTCTCCCGCTCTTTCTCTTGGCTACGAAGCTAGATTGAACGATTAAGTTGGTAGGCAATGTTTAATTGCAGATCCTTCAACGTTCTACAATACACCAAGCCGTTTTAGCTCAGTGGTAGAGCACTTCCTTGGTAAGGAAGAGGTCATGGGTTCAAATCCCATAAATGGCTCAGAATTACGAGTACCAACCGAGCAGTGCGCTACACGGTTGGCGCTATAAAGAGTAAAGCGACGTGCAGTCCCTACTAAACGGAGCTGTGTTTCGCTTTCTTTGAGTATAGCTTCATCACGTTTTTCCCCACTTTACTACAAAATTCCTCTAATCTCTTTACAATGGCTAAAGAAAATTTTGATCGTTCCAAACCGCACGTGAACATCGGTACGATCGGGCACGTCGACCACGGCAAAACCACCCTGACTGCTGCTATCACGTCGGTACTGGCGAACAAAGGTCTGGCCGCTAAGCGTGACTTCTCGTCGATCGACAACGCTCCTGAAGAAAAAGAGCGTGGTATCACGATCAACACCGCCCACGTAGAGTACGCTACCGAAAATCGTCACTACGCGCACGTTGACTGCCCTGGTCACGCTGACTATGTGAAGAACATGGTAACGGGTGCTGCCCAAATGGACGGTGCTATCCTTGTGGTAGCTGCCACCGACGGCCCGATGCCCCAAACCCGTGAGCACATCCTGCTGGCTCGCCAGGTAGGTGTTCCTCAACTGGTGGTATTCATGAACAAAGTAGACATGGTAGATGACCCCGAGCTCCTCGAGCTGGTGGAAATGGAAATCCGTGAGCTACTGTCGTTCTATGACTTCGACGGTGACAACATCCCCGTAATCCAAGGCTCAGCTCTGGGTGGCCTAAACGGCGACGCTAACTGGGTTCCTAAGATCGAGGAGCTGATGGCTGCTGTTGACTCGTACATTCCGATTCCTGCACGTCTGACTGACTTGCCCTTCCTGATGCCCGTAGAGGACGTATTCTCTATCACAGGTCGTGGTACGGTTGCTACCGGCCGTATTGAGCGTGGTATCATTAACTCGGGTGAGCAAGTTGACATCCTCGGCATGGGTGCTGAAGGTTTGAAGTCGACTGTGACTGGTGTTGAGATGTTCCGCAAGATTCTGGACCGTGGCGAAGCTGGTGACAACGTAGGTCTGTTGCTCCGTGGTATTGAAAAAGAAGCCATCCGTCGTGGTATGGTTATCTGCAAGCCCGGCTCAGTAACTCCTCACAAAAAGTTCAAAGCTGAGGTGTACGTTTTGTCGAAAGAAGAAGGTGGTCGTCACACCCCATTCTTTAACAACTACCGTCCCCAGTTCTACCTGCGCACCACTGACGTTACGGGTATCATTACCTTGCCCGAAGGTGTTGAGATGGTAATGCCTGGCGACAACATCACTATCACGGTTGAGCTAATCAACAAGGTAGCGATGGAGAAAGGCCTGCGCTTCGCAATCCGCGAAGGTGGTCGTACGGTAGGTGCCGGTCAGGTGACCGAAATCCTCGACTAATCTCGAAATCAAGACAATCCGCCTCCGTTTTTTCGGGGGCGGATTTGTTTTGTCTATAGATTGCTGTACATTTGCACTCCCAATTGAAACTAATGTTTCACTGGGATATATTCTACGGGCGTAGTTCAAGGGTAGAATAGAGGTCTCCAAAACCTTTGATGGGAGTTCGAATCTCTCCGCCCGTGCTTTTTGGCCATTAGGGCCGCATCTATTTCAGCCAAACCCGGTTCTAGCCATGAGCAAGCTGACAAAGTATATTAGCGATACTACGGAGGAAATGCGCTACAAAGTAACGTGGCCTACCGCTTCCGAATTGCAGAAAAGCGCTGGTTTGGTGTTGCTTGGCTCGCTGGTATTTGCTGCCGTCGTTGGTATCATGGATATTATCTTCAAGACGGGTTTAGAAGCATTTTACAACTCATTCCGTTAACAGACTGAGCAGATGGGAGAGTTGAAGTGGTATGTAGTACGCTCGGTTAGTGGGCAGGAGAAAAAAGCCAAAACGTATCTGGAAACCGAGATTGGCCGACATGGTCTTTCTGATTTGGTTCCAGAAGTGTTAATCCCGGCTGAGAAGGTGTACGAAATGCGTAACGGCAAAAAGCGCGTGCGTGAACGTAACTTCTTTCCTGGGTATATTCTGATTCATGCAGACTTGTCGCATGGTGAGGTAGATCACATTATCACTAGTACTCCTGGCGTAATTGGTTTCCTCAGCGAAAACGAGGGCAAGAATACAGTTGGTAAACCAGTTCCTTTGCGTATGTCAGAGGTGAATCGCATTCTTGGTATCGTAGACGAAACGGAAGAGCAAACAGCTACATTGGAAACCCCATTCATTGTAGGTGATCTGGTGAAAATCATTGATACTAATTTCAACGGTTTCTCTGGTACTGTTTCTGAAGTATTCGAAGAGCGTAAGAAACTCAACGTTATCGTAAAGATCTTCGGGCGTAGCACTCCTATGGAGCTGAGCTATACACAGGTAGAAAAAGAGTCGTAAGACTCACAATCAATACGTCGCTGGTTATTCGCTCCGGCCGGCGGGGCTTCCACTAGGAGCACTTTTCAACTGACGACCTCACGTGTGTTACCACGCTAGGGTCGGAAGCTTTTCAAACCAAATGGCCAAGGAAATTAGAGGTTATCTGAAGCTTCAGATAAAGGGAGGCGCTGCAAACCCTGCACCGCCGGTAGGACCTGCACTTGGTAGCAAAGGCCTTAACATCATGGAGTTCTGCAAGCAATTCAATGCGCGGACCCAAGATAAGGCCGGCCAAGTTTGTCCGGTACTGATTACCATGTATACCGATAAGTCGTTTGACTTCGTGGTGAAAACTCCACCGGTGCCCGTATTGCTCATGGATGCTGCTAAGCTCCAGAGTGGTTCGAAAGAGCCCAACCGTAACAAGGTAGGCTCGGTATCGTGGGACCAGGTTCGTACCATTGCCGAAACCAAAATGCCCGACCTTAATGCTTTCGAAGTGGAAGCAGCTATGCGTCAGGTAGCCGGCACGGCTCGTAGCATGGGTATCACCATCAAAGGGGATTCTCCTTTCGCTAACTAATTAAACGAAGCAGAATCAACATGGCACAAGTTAGCAAAAAGCGCAAGGAAGCCCTTGCCAAGCACGACCTGACTCAAGTCCGTAATCTGGTGGAAGCTGCCAAAGTGGTAAAGGATATCACCTATACCAAGTTTGACGCTTCAGTAGATATTGACGTTCGTCTGGGCGTTGACCCCCGTAAAGCCGACCAGATGGTACGTGGTGTAGCCACACTGCCCCATGGTACTGGCAAAACCGTTCGTGTACTGGCGCTCGTTACTCCTGACAAGGAAGCGGAAGCTACTGCTGCTGGCGCTGATTTCGTTGGTTTAGATGACTACATCTCAAAAATTGAGAAAGGTTGGACTGACATCGACGTTATCATCACCATGCCGGCTGTAATGGCTAAAGTTGGTCGTCTAGGCCGGGTGTTAGGTCCACGCGGATTGATGCCAAACCCGAAATCGGGTACGGTAACAACTGACGTAGCTAAGGCAGTTCAAGAGGTGAAAGCTGGTAAAATCGACTTCAAAGTCGATAAAACAGGTATCATTCACTGCTCGGTAGGCAAAGTGTCGTTTGATGATCAAAAGCTGGCTGAAAACGCCGTTGAGGTTATACAAACGCTGTTGCGCCTGAAGCCATCTTCGGCTAAAGGTACTTATATCAAAAGCATCACGCTGTCGAGCACGATGAGCCCAGCCGTTCCGGTTGATACTTCGGTTACTTCCGCTTAAATCACAATCAAAACGATATGACTCGGGAAGAAAAACAAGCCCTCGTCGACGAGTTGAGCGAGAAGTTTCAATCGCACAACGCGTTCTACATTGCCGATGCTTCGGGAATGTCGGTGGCAAAAATCAACGAATTCCGTCGTCTGTGCTTCACGCGCGGTCTGGAATATAAGGTCTACAAAAACACGTTTATCCGTAAGGCACTCGATACCCTGGGTGGCGATACTACAGAGATGGACGTTGCTTTGAAAGGCCAGTCGGGCGTACTGTTCTCAAAAGAGGCAGGTAACGCACCCGGCAAATTGCTTAAGGACTTTTACAAGGCACAGAACTACGGTAAGAACGTAGAACCAAAGCCCGCCTTCAAAGGTGCTTACATTGATGCTAGCATCTATATCGGCGCCAATCAGTTGGATACGCTCTCTACACTGAAAGGTAAGAATGAGCTTATCGGCGAAGTAATTGGTCTTCTGCAGTCGCCTGCCAAAAACGTTATTTCTGCTCTGTCGAGCGGTGGCAACATCTTGGCTGGTCTTCTCAAAACACTTTCCGAAAAAGAAGAGGTTGCAGGCTAACCGCTGCTCATCTTTTTCACTTTCAATTTATAATTCAACAACTCTTTTTTAACAATCTACAGAAATGGCAGATTTGAAAGCATTCGCTGAGCAGCTCGTTAGCCTGACGGTGAAAGAAGTAAACGAACTGGCTACTATCCTGAAAGACGAGTACGGCATTGAGCCTGCTGCTGCTGCTCCCGTAGCCGCTGCTGGTGGTGGCGCTGCTGCTGCTGAAGCTCCTGAGGAGAAGACGTCTTTTGATGTAATCCTGAAAGCTGCCGGTGGCCAGAAACTGGCTGTTGTGAAGCTGGTGAAGGACCTAACCGGTCTAGGTTTGAAAGAAGCCAAAGAACTGGTTGACGGTGCTCCTAAGGCCCTGAAAGAAGGTGTGACTAAGGACGAAGCCGATTCGCTGAAGAAGCAACTGGAAGAAGCTGGCGCTGAAGTAGAAGTTAAGTAATTCTGCTGCCTAGCATCTTACCTCACAAATAAGGATAGGCCTGGCAACTAAGCCAGGTCTTTTCCTGTTTGTAGGTAA